>Ga0256407_10005448_pt1 | contig 20423 bp, 15 predicted proteins | sample RumenRJG_04DNA_FD_193489 | JGI IMG/M metagenome (GOLD analysis project Ga0256407, IMG submission 193489) | Bovine rumen microbial communities from Lethbridge, Alberta, Canada - RJG_04 | ecosystem: Host-associated > Mammals > Digestive system > Stomach > Rumen | place: Canada: Alberta... | reverse complement strand
CGACTCGATGACCGACCCCTCGGGCACCCTGAAGGCGGCAGCGTTGAAGACCAGCGTGTCTTCCTTCACCACCATCTTCGGCACGTTGGCTGTGACCACCGCCTCGTCGAGCACCAGGGCGTCGGGCTCCATGGCGATGTCGCGCAGTGAGGCCGTGCGTCCTTTCACTTTCGACACCATGCGGGTCTGCTCCTTGTAGCCCAGGAACGACACCTTCACCAGATAGGAACCGAAGTTCACCGAGCGGAAGGCGAAGTGGCCCTGCGCGTCGGAGAGCGTGCCACCCACATAGGTGGTGTCGGTCTTGCTTCGCGAGGTGTTCAACTTGTATAGTTGCACTGTGGCATGATCCATCGCCTTGCCCGAGCCTTTCTCGACGACACGCCCCAAGAGGGTCTCGTTTTGTGCCATGGCAGTCAACGAGCCCATCAGGAAGAGGATGAGTGACAACGCGATGTTTCTGTAGTTCTCCATTATTTTTTTTGCTCCGACGGGACTTACTATGTACGGTCCGTCTATTTCAGGTTTTCTTGGATTTGGCTATTTCGAGAGTTCTCCGGGGAGGGGCGCCTCTGCCGTCTTCACGGGGATGAGATAGAACTGCCTTCCCGGCTTGGGATCGAGCATCCACTGGTCGACGACGATATGCTCGTCGAGGGCACGGATGACGAGGGTGTGGGTGCCTTTGGACAGCGACACTTTACTCAGCCGCAAGGCCTGCTGGCGGAGCACGTTCTGCTTCCACGGCTCCGACCGGAAGGACTCTTTGAGCGAGTAGACTGTGGGGGCGCCATCGTCGAGGGTCACGGTGTAACGCAGGTCGCCACTGTCGTTGGGCTGTGTGGGAATCATGGCTATGGTGAACAGGTATTCGCCCTCGTCGGCCACATCGAACCGGTAGGAGAGTTCCGCCCCCTTGGGCAGTGCCACGGCATTCATGCTGTGGCCAAGCATCTGCACGGCCTGCACCCCTTCGGAGGCCCGGTCGTAGTCGAAGGCATTGCGTGCCACCACACCGTCGGCAAGGAGCGGATGGCTGCCGTTGGCCATCGGGATGGCGAGCAGACTGTCTTGTTCGGCGCTGGTGAGCGTCACTGGGGTGAGCGGTGCCCAGAACACCGGCAGGTCGCGTGGGTGGTCGCTCATGCTGCCATGCCATTTTCCGCCCGACATCTGGTTGTTGTAATACCATGTGAGTTGGCGCACCCGTTGGTAGGCCGCCATGCTCTTGGCCACCGCCTGCTGCATGAGGCCGGCCCTTTCGGTCTCCTTCGCCCCAGTAGATCCGTTGGCCAGCATCCGTGCCCGTTGCGCCTCGAGCATTTTCACGGCATGGGCAGCCGCGGCCTGCACAGGATACTTCACGGCAGCGAAAAAGGCATCGCGCAGGGCCGGGCGCACCAGCGGCTCCACCTCGTCGACCTGCCTCGCCACCCATTGGCAGCGCTCCAGATAGCGGTCGAGTTCGCCGCCGAAAGCCTCGGTGCTGAAGGCCGTGTTGCGCACACCGCTCAGTCCACGGTCGTAGACGCGCTTGTCGAGCTCGGTCTGGCTCCACCCCATGAACTCGGGCCTGCGGGCACCACAGAGGGCATAGAACTCATGCATCACGGGCATCAGGCGTCTGCCCGCCTCCTCGCCAAACTGCCGACTGAGCCACGAGAGGAGGTGGCCACGGAGCATGTCGCCCGAGAAATGCTCGATGTCCCAGGCCAGGTCGAGGAAGAGTTCCAGGTCGTAGCAGGCCACCTTGGGGTCGTGCACGTTGGCTATCCACAGTTTTCTCACCTGGTGGTCGTAGGCCTGCCGCATCTCGTTGTAGATGAGTCCGGGCTGGGTGGTGGTGAGCCAGAGGTAGTCGTGGGGCCGTCCCCAGTAGCTCAGGTGGTAGTAGACCCCCGCCCCACCCTGCCGTTGCTGTTCGCTGGCATCGGAGAGGCGCGTCATATATCCATAGTTGTCGTCGCACCAGAGGAGCGTGGCGTAGTCGGGCACGCGCAAACCTTTCTCATAAAGTTGGAGCACCTCCTTGTAGGGCACGAACATCTGCATCAGTCTCGCGGGGTTGCCCACATACTTGCGCAGCAACTCCTGCTGGTCGTCGATGACCTGCTGGAGCGCGTCGAACTTCTCGTCGTCGGTCTGGTAGCCCTCCATCGAACTGTCGTGGATGCCCCGCATGCCGATGGTGAAGAAGTTGTTGTCGGTGCCCTTCACCTGACGGAGCCGTTCTATCCAGTAGTCGTGCACCGCCTGGCGGTTGGTCTTGTAGTTGAACCGTCCACGCTGTGCCACGTCCCACTCTCCCACGTTGTTGCGCATGAGGGGCTCGCAATGCGACGTACCCACCACGATGCCGCAGGAGTCGGCCATGGCCTTGGCGCCATCGGTCTGGAAGAAAGCCTTCGTGCCCTCGTGCATGGCCGGCCAGATGGTGTTGGCCCTCAGCCGCAGGAGCAGTTCGAAAACCTTCTTGTAGGTCTGGGCACTGATCTCGCCATAGGGAGCCTTGCTGAAATGGGTGCAACTCCACGGTCGCAACGACCAGTCCTCATCGTTGAGGAAGATGCCGCGGTATTCCACCGAGGGAGCCTGACTGGTGGCGAAGCCATCGGCCACGACGAGCCGCTCTTTCCGTTCGGGCACCACATCGCCCCACCACACCCACGGCGACACCCCCGCCATGCGCGAGAGTTCGAGGATGCCATAGGCCGTGCCACGAGCGTTGCCACCCTCCACCACGATATGGCCGCGTTCGGTGTAGATGCGGAAGGCATCGTGACGGCCCTTTCGCTGCACGATGCGGATGGTGGCTTTAGACGATGGCTGTGGCTCCATGCCCGTGACCTGCCGCATATCGTCGCGCCACATCCGCAGGGCGGTAGCCACCACGGGGTCGGCATGGCCCGACAGCGAATAGGTGATGGGATGCTGTCCGTCGAACCACACGATGTCGGAGGCACAGGCGGGCATCGCCATCAGCGTGGCGAAGAGGAGGGCGAGCGTGGAAAGTATTCTCATTGCGTGGATGATTAGGGGTGAGGACAAAGAAGGGGACAAGCTATCAGCCGGCAGGGATTACCGGAGCGGGTTCAGTTCCGACTGATACCACTCGATGAAGCGGCCGATACCCTCGTGCAACTGCACATGGGGCTTGTAACCAATCTCGCGCTCCAGCCGTGAGGTGTCAGCGTTGGTCATATAGACATCGCCGGGTTGCATGGGTTCCATCTGCATATTGGCCTTGATGCCGAGGGCGCCCTCTATCTCCTGGATGAAGTCGAGCAACTTCACAGGATTGGAGCAGCCGATGTTGTAGACGCGGAAAGGCACCGCATTGTCGCACTGCTCTGCTACCGGGGCTTTGTCGAGACATTGTATCGACCCCTTGGCGATATCGTCGATGAAGGTGAAGTCGCGGATCATGTCGCCATGATTGAAGACACGGATGGGCTGACCCTGCGAGATGGCCTTGGCAAAGAGCATGGGCGCCATGTCGGGACGGCCCCATGGACCATAGACGGTGAAGTAGCGGAGGCCGGTGGCGGGTATGCCATAGAGTTTGCTGTAACTGTGCGCCATCAGTTCGTTCGACTTCTTACTGGCTGCATAGAGACTCACGGGACTGTCGACCTTGTCGTCCTCGGAGAACGGGGCCTTGGAATTGAGTCCGTATACCGAACTCGACGAGGCGAAGAGCAGGTGCTCTACGGGGTAATTACGGCAGCACTCGAGGATGTTGAGGAATCCTACCAGGTTGCTCGTGAGATAGGCATAGGGATTGGTGATGGAATAGCGCACGCCAGCCTGGGCTGCCAGGTTCACCACCCGGTCGAAACGCTCGGCTTCGAAGAGTGCATCGAGTTCTTCCTTCTGTTCTATACCGAGGCGGATAAAACGCAAGTTGCCGAATTTCTGGCTTGGCAGCATCGTGTTCCATGGCAGGTTGCACAGGGAGTCGGTGTCGATGCCCAACTGTTGCAGACGCCCGGCCTTGAGTCGCACGTCGTAATAATCGTTGATATTGTCGAGTCCAACCACCTCATCACCTCTGCTTGCCAGCATGAATGAGATTTTGGAACCAATGAATCCAGCAGCGCCAGTAACCAATACTTTCATTTTCGTCGTATTTTGGGTGTTGATAATCGTACTTTTAAAATATGTGGCAAAATTACAAAAAAAGCATGAAAAACTACGATATGGAAACAAAATCCTTCAAAAAGTGCTCACAAAACACGAAAATGCATTTTTATCTAATGAAAATGCAGAAACAGCGTCTAAACGCCCCTGTTTTGTTAATAAACGTTAACAAAACGGTGTTTTTCAATTGCGATGGTGTTATTTTCGGATTTTTATATTTACCTTTGCATCCGCAAAACGAAAGAAATGGTGCCTTAGCTCAGTTGGTAGAGCATCGGACTGAAAATCCGTGTGTCCCCGGTTCGATTCCTGGAGGTACCACTCCTCCTTTCATTAGCCCGGTAATTGGTTTCGGCCAACGCCGGGTTTTTTTGTGCCCATAGCCTCACAATAATTGCACAAAAACCCATATTTGTGCACAAACGAGGGGTGAATGTGCATTTTTACACTCATTTTCTTTGTAACACCATAAAAAATGAGTAATTTTGCACCCCGAAATTTCACAATTATTATTTTATATGAGTTTGAAAATTGTAGTACTTGCCAAGCAAGTGCCCGACACCCGAAACGTAGGCAAGGATGCCATGACCGCAGAAGGCACCGTGAACCGCGCCGCCTTGCCCGCCATCTTCAACCCCGAAGACTTAAACGCCCTGGAACAAGCCCTCCGCCTGAAGGAGCAGCACCCAGGTTCTACCGTAGGTCTCCTCACGATGGGTCCTCCACGCGCAGGGGAAATCATCCGTCAGGGTCTCTACCGCGGCGCCGACACCGGTTGGTTGCTCACCGACCGCCTTTTTGCCGGAGCCGACACGCTGGCCACCTCGTATGCACTGGCTACCGCCATCAAGAAGATTGGTGATGTGGACATCGTGATTGGCGGCCGTCAGGCCATCGATGGCGACACCGCACAGGTGGGTCCGCAGGTAGCCCAGAAACTGGGTCTGAACCAAGTGACCTACGCCGAGGAAATACTGAAGATTGAAGACGGCAAGGCCACTATCCGCCGCCATATCGACGGTGGTGTGGAAACTGTTGTTGCCCCGCTCCCCGTAGTGATTACCGTGAACGGAAGCGCTGCCCCCTGCCGTCCTTGCAATGCCAAGTTGGTGATGAAATACAAATATGCAAGCTGTCCCATGGAGCGCCCCGCCGAGATTGACGAGCGCATGGCCCGTCTGTATGCCGAGCGCGACTACCTGACCCTGAACCAGTGGTCGGTGGCCGACGTGGATGGCGATGCCTCGCAATGCGGACTTGCCGGCAGCCCCACCAAGGTGAAGGCCGTGAAGAACATCGTGTTCCAAGCCAAGGAGAGCAAGACCCTCTCGAGCAGCGATGCCGACGTGGAAGGTCTGATACAGGAATTGTTGGAGGAGAAGATAATTGGATAAGAGCCTCACCCCCAACCCCTCTCCAAGGGAGAGGGGCGTGGTATGACGGGCTTACTTGTAGCTGTTGGCACGGACGAACTATTCTGGGTGTGGAATGCACTAATGACTTTTGGTACGGACCACTTATCCTCAGTGTGGTATGAAGCGATTACTTGAAATGATGTGACCATGGTGAAAAAAGGGTATGAGACGGCATCTCATGAAATCTATGACCTGTTGAAGAAAAATGCTAAAAACAACAGGCTGGAGATGACGGAAAGCGAGAAAGTGCTTTGGAATGCCCTTCGCGAAAACATTCAAGGTTATCGGTTCAGACGTCAACACGCCATAGGACAATACATCGCAGACTTCGTGTGCCTCCCAGCACGACTCGTCATTGAAGTGGATGGAGGATACCATCATTCTCCTGAACAACAAGACAAGGACAACATACGCACCTACTACCTGGAAGGAAAAGGGTTTCATGTTGTTCGTTTCAGTAACGAGGAAGTAAAAGCCAACATCAAAGGGGTTATCCAAATCATCAAGGATGAATTGTTTCAACAAGAAGAATAAACAAAGAATCAAGAACAATAAACAATCAAAATAATGAATGCACAATCAAATGCGCAGAATGCAGGTAAGTGCTATCATTAAGGAGGTTGTCCGAGTCATCCAGGATGTATTGATTCAACAAGGAATAATAAACAAAGAATAAACAACAAACTATCAAAATAATGAATGCACAATCAAATGCGCAGAATGCAGGAGTAACCACTCCCCTCTCCTCTGGGGAAAGGCTGGGTAAGTGCTATCATTAAGGAGATTGTCCGAGTCATCCAGGATGAATTGATTCAACAAGGAATAATAAACAAAGAATAAACAACAAACTATCAAAATAATGAATGCACAATCAAATGCGCAGAATGCAGGAGTAACCACTCCCCTCTCCTCTGGGAGAGGGGCCGGGGGTGAGGCTGTGTTTGTATATTGCGAAATTGAAGGCTGCCTGGTGCAGGAAGTGTCCCAGGAGTTGCTGACCAAGGGCCGCAAACTGGCCAACGAGCTTGGTGTTGAACTGCATGCCGTGGTCATTGGCACCGGCATCACTGGCAAGGTGGAAGACCAGATTCTGCCCTATGGTGTAGACAAGCTCTTCGTTTTCGACGGCGAGGGACTCTTCCCCTACACTTCGGCTCCCCATACCGACATCATGGTGAACCTCTTCAAGGAGGAGAAGCCACAGATCTGTCTGATGGGCGCCACTGTTATCGGACGCGACCTCGGTCCACGCGTGTCGTCATCGCTCACCAGCGGTCTGACCGCCGACTGCACCGAACTGGAGATTGGTGACTATGAGGACAAGAAGAACGAGAAGGTGTTCAAGAACCTGCTCTACCAGATCCGTCCCGCCTTCGGTGGCAACATCGTGGCCACCATCGTCAACCCCGAGCACCGTCCGCAGATGGCCACCGTGCGCTCGGGCGTGATGCAGAAAGCCATTTACGAGGGCGAGTGCAAGAAAGAGGTGGTATATCCTGAGATCTCGAAATACGTGTCGGCAGAGGCCTTCGTGGTGAAGGTGCTCGACCACCATGTGGAAGCTGCCAAGCACAACCTGAAAGGTGCCCAGATTGTGGTGGCCGGAGGTTATGGCATGGGTTCGAAAGAAGGATTCGACCTGCTGTTTGACTTGGCCAAGGTGCTCCACGCCGAGGTAGGTGCCTCGCGTGCCGCTGTGGACGCCGGTTTCTGCGACCACGACCGTCAGATTGGTCAGACGGGTGTCACCGTGCATCCTAAAGTGTACATCGCCTGCGGCATCTCCGGACAGATTCAGCACATCGCCGGTATGCAGGACTCTGGTATCATCATCTCGGTGAACAGCGACCCCGATGCCCCCATCAACAAGATTGCCGACTACGTGATTGTCGGAACGGTGGAGGAAGTCGTGCCGAAGCTGATCAAATACTACAAGCAGAACTCGAAATAAATGAAAAAAGAAGTCGTATATCTGATTCTCTATGCTGCTGGCGTTGTTGTATTGATGTATTTCTCGCTGAAAGCAGGCCACCCATTGTGGCGCAGAGTATTGGATGAGGTATTTGCAATCTTCTTTGCAATACGTTTTTACGATACCTTCAAAGACTTCGTCAATAAAAAATAAGAATTATGGCAAACTATTATAGTGACCACCCAGAGATTGCGTTCCACCTGGAGCATCCCCTGATGAAGCGCATCGTTGACCTGAAAGAGCGCGGCTATGCCGACGCAGCACAATATCCCGATGCCCCCATCGACTATGAGGACGCCATCGAGAACTACAAGCGCATCCTCGACATCACCGGCGACGTGGCCGCCAATATCCTGGAGCCCAACTCGGAGAGCGTGGACCTTGAGGGACCACACTTGGAGAACGGACGCATGATTTATGCCTCGAAGACCTTCGAGAACATCGACGCCACCCGCAAGGCCGGACTCCACGGCGTGTCGATGCCCCGCCGCTACGGCGGTCTGAACCTGCCCAACGTGACCTTCTCGATGCTGAGCGAGGTGATTTCGGCCGCCGACGCCGGTTTCCAGAATATATGGAGTCTGCAGAGCTGTATCGACACCCTCTATGAGTTTGGCAGCGAGGAGCAGCGCCAGAAATACATCCCCCGCGTATGCGCCGGCGAGTCGATGTCGATGGACCTCACCGAGCCCGATGCCGGTAGCGACCTGCAGCGCGTGATGCTGAAGGCCACCTTCGATGAGAAAGAGAACTGCTGGCGCCTGAACGGCGTGAAGCGTTTCATCACCAATGGTGACTCCGACATCCACCTGGTGCTCGCCCGCTCGGAGGAAGGTACCCGCGACGGCCGCGGCCTGTCGATGTTCATCTACGACAAGCGCAACGGCGGTGTGGACGTACGCCATATCGAGCACAAACTCGGCATCCACGGTTCGCCCACCTGCGAGCTCACCTACAAAAACGCCAAGGCCGAGCTCTGCGGCAGCACCCGTCTGGGACTCATCAAGTATGTGATGGCCCTGATGAACGGTGCCCGCCTGGGCATCGCCGCACAGAGCGTGGGTGTGGAGCAGGAAGCCTACAACGAAGGACTGAAATATGCCAAGGAGCGCCAACAGTTCGGTCAGAAGATCATCGAGTTCCCCGCCGTCTTCGACATGCTCTCACGCATGAAGGCCAAGCTCGACGCCGGTCGCTCGCTGCTCTACCAGACCGCCCGCTACGTGGACATCTACAAGGCCCTTGAGGACATCCAGCGCGACACCAAACTCACTGCCGAGGAGCGTCAGGAACTGAAGAAGTATACCCGTCTGGCCGACGCCTTCACACCACTGGCCAAGGGTATGAACTCGGAATATGCCAACCAGAACGCCTACGATGCCATCAGCATCCATGGTGGTTCGGGCTTCATCATGGAATACAAGAGTCAGCGTCTCTACCGCGACGCCCGCATCTTCTCCATCTATGAAGGCACCACACAACTCCAGGTGGTGGCTGCCCTGCGCTACATCATCAACGGCACCTACCTCTCGATTATCAAAGAGATGCTCGAGGCAGAGGTGGCCGACGACCTGAAGGCACTGAAGACCCGCGTGGAGGCCATGGTGGCCAAATACGAGGAAGTGCTGGGCGAGGTGAAGGCAGAGAACGACCAGGAGAAGATTGACTTCGTGGCCCGCCGCCTGTATGAGATGACCGCCGACATCATCATGTCGCTGCTCATCCTCGACGATGCCACCCGTGCCCCCGAACTCTTCGCCAAGAGCGCCAATGTCTATGTAAGGCATGCCGAGGCCGAATGCTCAGGTCACTACGACTTCATCAAGCAACTGAAGAAAGAAGACATCGAATACTATCGTGCATAACCCAAGGAATCCCTCCTGCTGAGCGGGAGGGATTCTTTCTTTTATCCCAAATCCCAACCCGCCACTATGAAGAAATACCATATCAGCGACAAGGCGGCCTTCGCCTGCCTCTCTGTCTTCGCTTTCATTATCGTATTGTTCATTTCCCCCGACTCCTATACCCACGACGTGTATTACAGAGTTGACTCGGGCTGCTTCTTCACGGCGGGAAAGGCATGGATGAACGGCATGATACCCTATGTGGACTTCGCCGACTCGAAGGGGCCGTTGCTCTGGCTCATCTACGGCCTGGGCTACCTCATCAGCCATGACAACTACATCGGCGTGTTCTGGATCAGTTGCGTGTTCTATGCCTTCACCTATTACCTGACGTTCAAGGCTGCCAAACTGATTGTGGGCGACAGCCAGCGCGCATTCCTCTGCGCCGTTCTCATGTCGGTCGCATTCTTCTACCCCCATGCGTTCTATGAGATGCGGGCAGAGAACTTCGGGCAACTCTTCATGATGCTCACTCTCTACCACACGCTGCGGCTCCTCCTGGAGAAGGACCTGCCCCAACGCAAGGTGAGCCGTTCGTTCTTCGCCTACGGCATTGCCTTCGGCGCCACGATGCTCATCAAATACAGTTTCACGGTGATGCTGGCGCCCATGATGTGCTACGGACTCTACTGGCTCATTCGCGAAAAGCGGAAGAAACTGCTCCCTGTCCTCTCGGGCGTGGCAGGCTTGGCTGTGGTGGTAATGCCCTTCGTCATCTACTTCCTAGCTGTCGGCAATTTCGGTGCCTTCATTCAGGAATACTTCCTCAACACCTTCCGCACCGTACAGACGGGAGGCAATCCACTGGTAGGCTATATCCGTGAATGGGGAATTCTACGGCTGCATTTCATTCTGGTGCTCTTCGTCCTCCTGATGGCAGGTGCCGTGGCCATGAGTATCAGCATGAGCAAATACCGTCTCTTCCCCATCATCAGCACCTTCTTCATGTTTGCCATCGCCGTGCGCCATTCCGGATACTGGTATGCATACTATTTCACGGCTCCCAGCATCTGCCTCTTCTTCCTCGTCAGTTTTCTGGTGTCGAAGACCCATTTCAGATGGCGTCCATGGGCACTCGCAGGCACCTCCCTCCTGTACATGATGGCATGTGTGACCTTCTGCATCAAGAGCAACCCCAACTACCACTATCTCTTCTGGGAGAACGGCAAGAGACGCTTTCACTACTACAACATGGCACAACTCATCGCACAGGTAGACCATCCCAAGATCATCAACCTGTGCAACTGCGGAACAGGCATAGAGACACTGCCCGAAGCGCTGCCCGCCTGCAAATACTGGATTATGCAACATGGGGCGACACCGGAAATGAACGCCGCCCACAGGGCCGGACTCGAATCGAAGGAAGCCGACTTCATCTACGTGAAATTCGTGAAATGGATAGAGGATGAGGGCTTCAGTCTGAGCGAACTCGAGAGGCTGGGCTATCATATGTGCTATAATCACAATGGCATGCTCTTCACCAAACATGACGTGAGACTGCCCGAACAGCCCCAAACGCCCTCCAACCTTGACGTCCTGCTCAAGCGCCCCTGGAGGAAGTAGTCCGCAACACCCCAGCACCCATATGGACAGGACCTTTCACCAAAGAGTATCCCCGGAAATCATCGTGGGCATCATGATGATGGGAATAGCCGCCTTGTTCTGTTTCTGGCAGAGAGACACCGCCCTCGCCATAGCCGGAGCCATCGTCATGGCTGCCGACGTGGTGGCCATCGAGCGCACCATCCACACCACGTATGTGCTCACTGGCGACAAACTCGTCGTGGGGCGTGGCCGTTTCGGTAAGCCACAGACCATACTCATCGGCGACATCGTGAAAATGGAGCGGATGCCCACTTTGTTTGGCGCCTCACACTATATCCTCCTGCAGATAGGAGCCAACAAACGCATTGCCCTTCGTCCAGACAACGAGGAGGCTTTTATCCAAGAAATAAAAAAACGACAACAGCAATATGAAGATACTCCATAACATCATGGTTGGCCTGTGCCTCACCATCGCCCAATTCGGCATGGCCCAGGGCATCGTCGTCAACGACCCTACCGTTTCGGCACCCCCTACTTTCCCCACCAGTCAGGTGCAGACGCTGCCACTACCCGCCGCCGACAACCTCTGGCTCAACGACGTAAGGGGAAGGCTCGACAACCTGATGTACGACCGGCTGCTGCAAACCAGCCAACTGGGACTGCTCGTCTATGACCTCACCGCCCATGAAGTGGTGTACTCGAAGAACGAGCGGCAACGCATGCGTCCCGCCTCGGTGATGAAATTGGTGACATCGGTCACTGCCCTCGACATGCTGGGCACCAACTACTATTATCACACCAGCATCTGCTATCGTGGACACCTTGAGGGTGACACCCTTCGTGGCGACCTCTATTTTGTGGGCGGTTTCGACCCCACCATCACCCGCGACGACCTGCGGATGATGGCCGACACCCTGAGCCGTTTTGGCATCCACCGGGTGGAGGGAATGATTGTGGCCGACCTCACCATGAAAGACACGCTGAGCTATGGCAGTGGCTGGTGCTGGGACGATGACAACGACCGACTCATCCCGCTCCTTGTAGACAAGAAAGACCAGTTTGTCACCACCATGATGCAAGAGATGAGGGCCCGCGGTATAGAACTCGATGTCACCCTGGCCAAAGGGCGCCTGCCACAAGGCTGCACCGAGGTATACCGATACAACAGCCATATCGACAAGGTGCTTACCCGCATGATGAAGAAGAGCGACAACCTCTATGCCGAGTCGATGTTCTACCAGATAGCCAAGAACAACACCACCCAGATTGCCAGGGCCAGCGACGCCTCGGGCGCCGTGAAACGACTGGTGAGCAAATTGGGACTCGACCCCATCAACTACACCATCGCCGATGGCAGCGGTCTGTCGCTCTACAACTATGTGACCGCCGAGATGATTGTGAAACTCCTGCGCCATGCCTATCAGAACGGCCCCATCTTCGACCACCTCTACCCCTCCCTACCCATCGCCGGTGTGGACGGTACGCTGGAGAAGCGGATGACACGTGGAAAGGCCTACGGCAACGTGCATGCCAAGACCGGCACGGTATCGGGAGTGTCGACTCTGGCAGGCTATTGCCAGGCCGCCAATGGCCATACGCTGTGTTTTGCCATCCTGAACCAAGGACTGGTGAAGTCGTCGGACGGCAGGGATTTCCAGGACAGGGTGTGTGAGGCCATATGCAGATGAAGTAACTGAAAGGAGTTCGGAAGTTCAGGAATTCAGAAGTTCAGACATTACCACAACCAACAACCATTCAACATGATATTCAAAGACGATGATTTCTGGAAACCCGTCATCACTACCCGCCAAGTGATAGAGGGCACCGACACCGTGGCCTGCCTTACACTGGATGAGGAAGGCGACTGGCAGGCCTTTGGTTTTGAACCGTTCACCGACGACGACCTCGACGCCATCTCGGTGGAGGAAATGCTCCAGTCCGACCCCACTCTTGCCTTTGCACCCGACATGGAATGTGGCGAAAGTGCCGTTCGCGACAGCAAAGACTCACCATGGGAGATTGTAAAAGAATGATATTCGTGTTCGGGTAAAATCAGGAAGTCTCTTCCGTACTGTCGGTGGACTGAGGGAGACGATAGCGGCGCTTCGGATTCTCTTTCGCCCCATAGCCCAGAAGTTTGTTGGCCGCCGTCACTATACCGGCGCCAGTGGGCGACGTAGAAGTCTTCAGTCTGTCGAAAGCCTCCTTGGTGCGACGCAACTGCTCGTCTACCCCCATGAACCGCTCGTAGAAAAGTTGAACGCGGTTCACTAGTTCATTTGCCGTCTTCATGATTTCCTCCTGGTTCTCGGCCTGCCTCACCTGTCGCCACATCATCTCGAGCACCCGCAGCATCATATACATATTCTGGCTGCCGGCAATGATGACGCCCTGCTCGTAGGCATCGCGATAGAGCGAGGGGTCGTGCGAAAGAGCCAGTTGCAAGGCACCCTCGTTATACACATACATCACCACGAAGTCGGGTTTCTGCCTGCCACTCGAGAGATACTGGCTATAGTTCTTGTGGGCCAGTTCCTTGACGTGCCCTCTCACCGAACTGACATGTCTGCGGAGAGCCCCTTCCCGCATCGGCGCGGTGTCGGCCTGGTGATAGTCGACAAAAGCCTTCATCGACATTTTTGAGTCGATGATCACATCGCGTTTGTCAGGGAAATGCAAGATGACGTCGGGAATCATTTTCTTCCCCATCTCCTCGCTAACCGCCCTGCCTTCGGCATCGCGCAGCATCACCTGCTCCTCATACTGCACCCCTTTCTCAAAACCCATGTTCTCGAGCAAGGTGTGCAGGCGCAACTCACCAAAATCGCCCTGGGTCTTGTTCTCGGCCGTGAGCGCCTGAGCCAACCGGTCGGCACGCTCGCCCACCTCACGGGCCTGCTCGAGATTGGCCTTAATCGAGGCGTCGAGGCGCTCCATACTGGTGGTGTGTTCGCGGTCGCTTTTCTCCACGGCCTCACGCATCAGCCTGAGGTGTTCCTGCAAGGGAGAGAGGATGGCAGAGAGTTGGTCGCTGTTGGAGGCCGACAACTCGTCGGACCGCTTCTTGAGGATTTCCTCAGAAGCCGAATTGATCTGCTCCTTGATGAGCGACGACTGCCGCTCCATCTGCGACTCCTGCAAGGACTGCAACTGGGAGAGTTGTTGCTGATAAGTCTGGCGGAGTTCCTCTTTTTGCTGCTCGGCCTGTTCCCTCTGTTGCCTGAGTTGTGTCTCCATCTGGCTGCGTATCTCGTCTTTCTGGTTTTCCATCAACGCTGTCTGCTCGTCGAGTCTCCGTCGGAGTTCCTGGGTTTTCGACTCGAGCACATCGCGGCGTGAGAGCAGACGGGTCTTCTCCTCTGCCGACAAATATCGGGCATAGAGGAAACCCACCACACACCCTAATGCCAGGCTGGCCACTACAGCGAACAAGATGACAAGGTTCATGACACGACTAATCGTTAGGTTTACCGAGAATGATGTTGATGATGGAAGTGACGTCGGACATATTGATGTATCCATCCTTATGGGCATCGGCATTGGCGAAGGAGAACGATTCGGGAACAGCTCCCAGCACATAGCGGATGATCGCCGTCACGTCGGAGACGTTGATGAGGCCGTCGCCATTGGCATCGCCCAACAGGGTGACCAAGGGTTCCGGTTCAATGGTCACCTCAATCTTGGTCATCCTCACATGGTCTTTCATGGCAGAGATGAAGAACTCCTTGGCGTATCCCTCCCAAGTGCCTTTGTTGCCGCTATAGGTGAAGACGCCCAACGACGGGTAACCGAAACAACCGGGACCATAGGTGTTTTCATCTTTGTCAGAGCAGGTGAAGACCACCTTGGTGATGACACCACTCGCGGCAGCAACCGACATCGTAGACTCTTTGAACACATAGTAGTAAGACACATTGCTGAACGACCCATGCGGCCATACCGAAATGGTGACACCATCTTTCGTCACCTCGTCGGATTCCACACCAGACCGTGACTGCACACCCAGATCCTTGGAGGCCAGGAAAGTGGTACTCTTCGCCTCGACGGGCTCAATTTGGCCAACGGGAGGCTGAATGCCTATGACAGCATCCTGACGGGATGTGTATGAAGCCGTGTCGGCACCCGTGTCACCGATGCCAGCCCCCCCCGGAGAGAGGGCGCTGAGCGAGAAATAGTTGTCGCAATAGCCAGCCCATCCCCAGTTGATATGATACATGTCGGTGCTGGCCTCATATCCGTCGCAGATGAACTCATGGCCAAAGTTTTTGACTTCGTCGTGCCCACCGAGGCACACCGGGCGTCCCGCAGCCACCTCGTCGTAGATGAGCTGAGCCCACCGTTCGGCCTTCATGGTGTCGCGCTCCACCAGCCTCACATTCTTGTCGAATCCGAAGACATGGAAGAAAGCGCCTGGGATGTAGGAAGTGTATGCCCCCGAGCCATCGGGCGTGTAGTCCATTTGCAATGCCTGTCCGCAATATCGTATCAGTTGCGCTGCGGCAACTTCGTTCTCGGCTGTCCAAGGCCAACTGAGTCCGTTGTAGTAAGGGCGTCCCGGAATAATCTGGTCCCAGTCGAACTCCTTCAGCGATGGCAGGGCAGGCACATCATACTGGAGGGTTTTGGTAACATACCTGCTCAACGCCTTCGAACCGGCACGGAAAGTATTGCCCTCAAAGCCCACTTTCGCCCAATAATACATGATCTGGCCCATCGCCGTGGCTGCGCATCCCGTGTAGCAATACTCATCGCCAAATAAGCAATCCTTGTTGTAGGGCTCATGTTGGTCGAAGAACGTAGGCACGAGATATGGCACATCCGACTTGCCTGTACCCCCCGCGTTCAGCCGAGTAGAAGGAGCCTGCAGGCCATGGGCTTGCGCCCATGCTATCTCGTCGGCATAGCCATTGAGCCACACCTGCATGTTGCGTGGCATCTTATTGTAGTCGGCGCTGCCCTGTGTGCCATACCCCAAGATGGTCTTGGCCGCATCATCGCCCGCCACCACCACGAACCCGTCGGTACCGCTGATGCCAAAGACATAGACCATGGGGGCTTGTGCCCCGGTCCTGCGAGGATCGCGGTCGAGCGTGAAAGCGAGGTGTAGTTGCCGATTGCCCTTGAGTTGCCTGGTCTGTGCGCCAGCCATGAATTCCTGGGCATGACGCAGCGCCATTTGCGGAGTGACAGGATTGGAAAAGGCTCGTAGATGGCCCAATACCAACACCATCAGCACAAATAATGCACCGACAAGGCTATTATTACATATTCTCATTCCTCTTTATTGTATCGATATTATTGACCCATACGGTCAGCCTACCCGCTCGTCATCACTGTTACCATCCGAGCCGTCGCTCTATGAGCCACAGTGAGCATACAACGTAGGCGCAACAAAGTTACGTTTTTTTTCTTTTTTCCGCAACAATTTAAGCACTATTTATTCAAGCACAAAAAGTCGGTGAAAAACAGCATAGAATTTTGCAAACTCGCTGAAAAAAGTGTATCTTTGCAGAAAATGTCGCTTTAAAAAGTGTGGTGCAATAAAAAAAGTCACCTAAAAAAGTGTAATCGTAAAATGTAAGTGCTTATGTTTAAGCGGAAAATAGAGAACACTCTTCTTCGATGGAAATTGAAGGAAGGTCACAAGCCTTTAGTCATCAAGGGCTGTCGCCAATGTGGCAAAACCAGTTCTGTAGTTAGTTTTGTCAAACAGAACTACGAACATATGGTTTATCTGGACTTTCATGAACATAAAGAATACAAGACTTTTTTTGCGGGAGCGCTTGATGTTGACACCTTGACGCTGAACATGTCTGTAGGCATCAAAAATGCACGGTTTGTACCAGGCAAGACGTGCATTGTTTTTGATGAGATACAGGATTGTCCAAATGCCCGTTCCTCGCTGAAGTTCTTCAAACTGGATGGCCGTTACGATGTCATCTGTACAGGTTCGTTGCTGGGGGTCAATGGTTATAAGACCAAAGAGGAGGAAGAAGAAGAACGGAACGCATCTATCCCTGTGGGGTTCGAGGAGATTGTCAATATGTATCCGATGGATTTCGAGGAATGGCTTTGGGCCAATGACATACTGCCCCAGCATTTCGAATATCTTCGCAACTGTTTTGAAAGAGAAGAGCCCGTCAACGAGGCAATCCACCAGCGGATGCGACAGTTGTTGCTACGATATGTTGTTGTTGGAGGAATGCCAGAAGCAGTTGACACCTTTTTCAAGACCAACAACATGAACGATGTGCAGCAAGTTCAGCATGGCATTATTGACACCTACAAGTCGGATATGCTGAAATATGCACGTCAAGAGGATAAGCCACGCATCCGTGAATGCTTTGACTCCATACCAAAACAGTTGGCCAAAAACAACAAGAAATTCCAGTATGCTGTTATTCGAAAAGGAGCTCGGTCAAGTGATTATCGTGGCAGTTTGCAGTGGATAGAGGATGCTGGTATCGTGCAGCGTTGTTACAACACGTTGATTACGGAACTGCCACTCAGCGGGAATGCCATTGCCGATAGTTTCAAGGTGTATATGACGGATATCGGCCTACTTGTCAGCATGCTCGACGAGGGTACGGCATGGGATATCATGCAAGGCAATATGCTAGGCTATAAAGGAGCCATTTTCGAGAACTTGGCAGCGGATATCTTAACAAAGATGGGCCGCAAACTCTTCTATTTCCATAAAGAAAGTGGCTTGGAACTAGATTTTCTCATTCGGCACAAAGGAGAGTGCATGCCTTTGGAGTGTAAGGCCAAAACAGGTAATGCCAAATCATTGCAGACGGTATTGAAGCATCCTGAGCACTATCATGTGTACCATGCACTGAAGGTAGGCGATTACAATGTAGGGCGCAATGGTCCACTTCTCACCTTGCCCTTTTACATGGCATTTCTGCTTACAGAGGTGTAAGCATTGTCATGACCTCTGTATCAGAATACGAAGAATCTCTAATTCGGACATATACTTATAGGTACAAGGATGAGCATACCCCCATCCATCAATAATCACCAAAAGGGTTGTGCCATTCGGAAAAAAATGATATCTTTGCTACCAACTCAACGACGACCACAATATGGAGAACAAGAACGTGACCGCAGGTGAGAAGATGAACCTGCTAGACCTGCTGAAGAATATCATTCCCTTCGTGCGGCCCTACAAATGGCTTATCGGCATCACGTTGGTGCTTACCCTCGTGGGGTCGCTGATGGCCCAGGTGAACGCCGTGGTGCTCGACCGCGCCGTCGACGCCATCAACGCCCTCATCCAGCAGCCGACGTTCGAATGGAGCAGTGCGCTGCGCATTCTCACCACCATCAGCATCATCCTGCTGGGCAAAGAGGTGGTGGGTTCGCTCGTCACCTTCTTTCAGCGCTACTACGGCGAGCGCATGCGCATCCTGGTGAGCCGCGACTTGTCGCTTCGAGTGGTGGAGAAGATGCTCTCGTTCCGTATGTCGTTTTTCACATCCGAAGGCAACGAGACCGGTAAGTTGCAGTCGCGCATCGACCGGGGCATCATGAGTCTGAGCAACACCGTGAACAACTTCTTCATCGAGATTCTGCCCCTCTTCACCAGCGCCATCCTTGCCCTCGCACTCATGTTCATGGCCAATGTCTATGTGGGACTGGTGGCCCTGTGCATCGTGCCCATCTACTTCTGGGTGACCTACATACAGGCCAAGCGCATGAAAGGCGGGCGCAGGGGCATCTTCGGCGGCCACCAGGCTGTGAGCCAGGGTATTCTGGGCATCATCGAGAGCATCACTGTCATCAAGTCGTTCAACCGCGAGCAGACAGAGGCCGACCGCCAGGCAGGCATCCAGCGCACGATGACCGACCTGCAGTTGAACACCCGCAAGCAGAGCTATATGTTCAATGGTCTGAAGAGTTTTCTGGAGCAGATAGGCACGGTGCTCATCATCATCCTCACCGCCTACCTGGTGCTCATCGACTACCCAGGAATGACGATTGGAAAAATCATGTACCACGTTATGCTCTTCGCCAACGTGAGCGCCCCCATCAGACAGTTGCACCGCATCTACGATGACATGAACGACGCACTCATCTATGCCGAGGGATTCTTCGGCATCCTGCATGCCGAGGACGAGGTGGAAGACACCGGCACCCACCACCCCGACGTGGTGAGGGGCGACTTCGAACTTGAGGGAGTGGACTTCACCTACAGCAATGGCACGCAAGCCCTTCACAATGTGTCGATGCACATCGAGAGCGGGAAAATCACCGCCCTGGTGGGTCTGAGCGGTGCGGGAAAGAGCACCATCGTGAGCCTGCTCGACAAGTTCTACCACCCCGGGAAAGGCAGCATACGGCTCGACGGCGTGGAGCTGCGCGACTGGGACACCCACTGGCTGCGCGACAACGTAGGTCTGGTGCTGCAAAAGAACCACATCTTCGACGGCAGCATAGAAGACAACATCAAGTATGGCTGCCCTAATGCCACGCACGACGATGTGGTGGAAGCCGCCAAGAAAGCCTACATCTACGACCAAGTGATGCAACTGCCCCATGGATTCGACACCCACGCCCTGCAGTTGAGCGGCGGACAGCAGCAACGCATCGCCATCGCCAGAATGTTCATCAAGAACCCACCCATCATTTTCCTCGACGAGCCCACAGCAAGTCTCGACGCCATCGCCACCGAGCAAATCAAGTCGAGCATCGACGCCATCAAGGCCGGGCGCACCGTGATCATCATCTCGCACAACATCGGTCAGATCATCGATGCCGACAAGATCTACGTGCTGCAGGAAGGCCGTGTGGTGCAAGGCGGCACACCCGATGAGGTTTACAAGCAAGGGGGCATCTACAAGGACATCTTCGATGCAAGCGCGCGGAGCATGAACGTAGACAAGATAGCCCACACCATGGACAGCCAACCCACATAACACAACCACAAAAACGCCCCGTAGCAAAAACGGCATCATTTTTGCAGGGGAAGAATGTATTCAGAATAAGAAAATGGAAAAGAAAGACTTCAATATGGCCGTTTTGTTCGACGCCGACAACGTGCCATCCTCTCAAGTGCAAGAAATGCTCAACGAGATTGCGAAATATGGCGTCCCCACCATCAAGAGAATCTATGGCGACTGGACCAAGCCCAACTTGGCCGGATGGAAGAGCGTGCTGCTCGAGAATGCCATCACGCCCATACAACAATATAGCTACACCACAGGCAAGAACGCCACCGACTCGGCGATGATCATCGACGCGATGGATATCCTGCACAGCAACAAGGTAGACGGGTTCTGCATCATCTCGAGCGACAGCGACTTCACCCGTCTGGCCACCCGTCTGCGCGAGTCGAGCAAATATGTCATCGGCATGGGCGAGCGGAAAACCCCCCGCCCCTTCATCGTGTCGTGCGACAAGTTCATCTACATTGAGAACCTGGGCAACGACGACGAGGAGACA
>Ga0256407_10005442_pt1 | contig 20441 bp, 17 predicted proteins | sample RumenRJG_04DNA_FD_193489 | JGI IMG/M metagenome (GOLD analysis project Ga0256407, IMG submission 193489) | Bovine rumen microbial communities from Lethbridge, Alberta, Canada - RJG_04 | ecosystem: Host-associated > Mammals > Digestive system > Stomach > Rumen | place: Canada: Alberta... | reverse complement strand
AGAAGCTGCCCGTGTAAGCGGCTTTGCAGAAAAAATGGCTTCCATTGCAGTTGAAGGCCTTGTAGAAAATAGTGAAGAAATGAAGTCTCTTTCTAACGGAATAATAGAAATAGAATCTGCTACAGTTGGTATTCTTTCAGGTAAATCATTCTGCTTTACTGGCGAACTGGTTACTATGAAGCGCTCTGATGCAGAAAAAATCGTAAAAGAAAACGGAGGAACCTGTAAATCTTCTGTTACAAAGGATTTAAGCTATCTTGTAACAAATGATGTTTCAAGCGGTTCTTCTAAAAATGCTAAGGCGGCTAAGCTGGGCATTCCTGTAATAGACGAAAAAGCTTTTCTTGCCATGACGAGAAGATAAATGACATTAAAGAAGCGTTTTAATTCATTCTTTTTTTCTCTTGCTGCATTGATTCTGAGCATTCTTATAGTGTGGAATCTGTTCAGTTTTATATTCGGTATTTTTTCCTATTCAAGGGTGACTCCAGATAATTATCAGGTTCTGCGAATCATTCTTTTTGGCTCTACTGATAACCCGGAAGGTGAATCTGTAAGCGCAAGCATATCTCTTTTAGACAGAAGCGGAATGGAATTTGCAGTTATAGAACGTTCCTGGCCGAAGGAATTTCTTGCAATAGATTTTGCAGATGTGGATTTTAGCGCCCATAATTATTATTTTCCGGAAAAAATTTACGGCACAAATTCTGTCGTTTCACGAAATACTTTCTTTAAGAAAAAGCAGGGAACAAATCTTATTCCTTATTATATGGAAAATGGAGCCTGCCTTTTCGGAACTTCTGAGGCAGAGCGGAAAAATCTTTTCAGACTTGGTTCATTTGCCTTTAATCCGCTTTCCTTTGTTTTTTACGGCATTAAAAAAAGATATACCGTAAATCTTTCCCTTTGCAGTCCTGGAATTTATTACGGTATATATGTAGAAGACGGTTCTCTAGTCCTTAAAAAAGAATGATTATTCTGCAGAACTGAATAAAAAGTCTGATGTAAAGAAATCCGGATTTACAGGCGAGTTGTTAAGCCATACATCCCACTGAAACAGGGAAGCCGGATTTGTTCCGCTGGTTCCTGTAAGTCCAAGTTTTTCTCCTTGCTTTATGCTGGAACCGTTCTTTACGTTCACAGTGCCAAGGTTCTTGTACACGCTGTAAAGTCCCGGCAGATGCTCAATTACAACTGTCCATCCGCTAGAAGCAATGTATTCTGCAAGCATAATCTTGCCTTCGGCACATGCATATACATCTGTTCCGTCGGATGCTGCATAAACGTTTCCGGATAATGTAATGGTACGGCTTTTCTGTCCTTCTATAGAAAAAACAGTTCTTTCTCCAAAAGATGATTTTTTAGCTGAATCTTTTAGCGGCAGTGTGAATGCTTTAAAACTGTACAGTGAAGATGCATTAATTGTTTCAAGTATTGAAGAAATCTTTTCTGCCTGATTAATGCGCTCAAGAGACATGAACTGGATTTTTCCGGCTTCATCAGAGTTTTTTTCCATAAATACTTCTTTTACTGGATTTGATTCAAGGCTGAACGGCAGAATAAGCTCTTTTGCGTTTTCGTCCTGAATTCCTGTGCTGAAAATAATCTTTATGGAATAGCTTGAACCCGGTTCAAGGGAGCGGGTAAGAGGAATTGCTGCAAGCATATCTGGAGCAGTCTGTCTTCTTGTCTTTGAGTTTAAAAAGAAGAATTGTGCTGAATCAAGTTTCTGGTTGTCGCGGTAAAGCTGAAGGACAGCCTTTACATCTGAAGAATTTTTTTTCTTTGCGTACCTTGAAATGTGCATGTTCATGCGTGCAAAGAGGGCATCTCCCTGCTTCAGTTTTTCGCTGTAAACTACAGTTCCCGAATAGTCTTCTGTTCGGAAAGAAACGTTTTTTGCAGCTGCCGAAAAAACTGCTGCTGCCAGAATAAATAGAATTGCGGTGAATCGTTTCATTACTGTCTCCAATATAAATGTAAATTATTTTTTTTCTGCATCCATCAGGATCATCTGAGGGGTTACGTTGCCGTTAAAGCAGTTTTTACTTATTCCGTAGAGTACGTTCAGGCAGTCTCCTGTCCTGAAGTCCCTGTTCAGCCGGTCAGCTTCTCCCCAGAACATTGCCGGAAACTTGAATTTTCCGCAGTCAAAGACAAGCTTAAGGTGCTGGCGTTCAGATTTTCCGACTATAGCGGCATCCTGAATTTTCAAATCTCTGGACATGAATACAAGTTCGCCGTTTGCTTCTCCAAACGGTTCGAATAAATCTACTGTTTTTAGAAGGTCAGGGGTAATGTATTCGCTTGGAATTTCTGCGTCAATGTCAATTGTGTCTTCTTCTTCAGAGAGCGAAATACCCGCAGAAAGCTGTTTTGCCTTGCTCATGAATTCTTCAAGCCTTGATTTAGAAAAACTGAATCCGGCTGCGGCATCGTGTCCGCCGTGATTGTAAAAAATGTCTCCAAACTGATCAAGGAAAGTTGTGGCAATGCAGCTGCGGCAGCTTCTCATTGAACCGATTACAGTCTGTCCGTCTTCTGTAAACGTCATTGCAATTGAAGGAACGTTATATTTCTGCATTATTTTAGAAGCAAGAATTCCTGTTACGCCGCGGTTTATGCGTTCGTCTGCAACAATGCACAGTTTATTGTTGAATTTTTCAACGCTTTCTGCGGCCTGTTTAGACGTAAAAAGTTCACCGTCTGCAACGTAAATCTTCCTCTGTTCATTCAGTTCTATTATTTTGTTTGCAATTCTGTTTCGGGAAACTGCATCTTCAGAAATAAGAAGTTCAAGCGAAAGGTTTGACTGTCCCATTCTGCCTGAAGCATTCAATGCAGGAATCATTTTCCATGAAAGGTCTGTAGAGGTTATCTGCTTTCCGCTTAAATCAAGGCGTGCAAGAAGTTCTGCAAGTCCTTTTCGTGTTTTTCCGCCGTTTATGGCAGCAAGCGTATTTTTTACAAAGATTCTGTTTTCGTTGCGCATAGGCATAATGTCTGCAAGGGCAGCAACACCTACCAGCTGAAGGTCCTGCATGCTGTCTTCTTCCTGCTTCGGAAAGTGCATTAATTGCGTTTTTTCTATAAATGTAACAAAAAAATTGTAAAAACCGGTTATTTCCGTAACGGGAGAATCCGTATATTTAACCATTTTTGAAAGGGTTTTCAGTTCTGAAAGATCTTTTTTTGCAATTGCAGGTATTATTTTTGCAGCTTCCGGCTGAAGGTCAAAAACCTGAAAATCTACATTAGGGCCAAAAACTTCTGCAAGCCTTGATTTTACAAGCTTTTCGTTCCATACAAAAATCTGCTGCCCCCTTAAAAAGTCAGCAAGTTTTGTATTATATATCGATGCGGCTCCTGGGAAGAACGCCTGTGAAAAAGTCCGTTTTGGACACAGGTTCCTTGTTTTAATGCAGTCAATTCTGAAACTTCCGTCAGAAAGAGGCTGTATGTCCAGCAGGGTAATGTCCTGGTTGTAAACTGTTGTAAATTTGCTGAACCTGAGGGCAGAAACAAGCTTATAAGCAACAGCCGCACCGGAAATGTCCTTGAACGGATATCCTGAATCCTGCATTTTCGGGTCAATTATAAGCGTTGCGTCCGGCAGTTCGTCCGGCGGGTTATGATGATCTGTAACGATTACGTCTATGCCTTTTTCGCGGGCATAGGCAATTTCCTTTACGTTGCTTATTCCGCAGTCAACGGTAATTATAAGGGAGCCGTAACCATCCGTGCTTTTCATAAACTCATCAATTGCTTCTATGGAAAGTCCGTATGCGTCTTCTCCAACCGGAAGCCGCCACTGAACGTCCAGTCCTTGTTTTTTCAGATATCCGTATAAAATTGCTGTACTTGTAACGCCGTCAACATCCTTGTCACCAAAAATAAGGACTTTTTCGCCTTCTTCAATTGCATCTGTAATTCTGCTTACGGCATCTTCCATGTAAGCAAACATAAAAGGAAGGTGAGTGAATCTTTTATCACTTTCCAGAAAATACATAATGTCCTGTCCTGAGGTGATTCCCCTTCTTGCAAAGATAGAGGCTTCCAGCAGTTCAATTCCATATGAATTATGGAGTTTCATGACTGTGTCTTTTGAGACATTTTTTTTAGTATATTTCTTCAATTTATATAAAATCCTTTTGGTATTTTTACGCTTTAGAGAGGATTATTCTGTTTCCCACTTAGATTCTATTTTACAGAAATGCGTGTTTTTTTGCTAGTTAGAACATAATGATGATTCAACTGTATTTCAAGAAAAAAATGCAGTTGAATATAAAAAAAAGACTTCCGAAAAATCGGAAGTCTTTTTTTTGAGCTATTCAGGATTCGAACCTGAGACAGCCGCCTTAAAAGGGCGGTGCTCTACCTACTGAGCTAATAGCCCAATCTCTCGTGGTTGAGATGTTTTTATATTATTAAATTATAAAAAAAACGTCAATAGCAAAAATGCCAAAAAATGAAAAAAAACTGAAATTTATTTTTTGTTTTTCTTTGGAAATGTTTAAAATCCATGATATAATAGATTAAAGTTTTGTATGTGAATTAATGGCACCTGCAATATGCTTTGTAGAATTCTGTGACTTATTAGAGGTTTGTTTCTTATGGCTGAAAGTGAAAAAATATTTGATGACCTTGGTGTAACTCTGCAGGAAATTCTGGATAAAGTTGCAGGACGTGTTTACGGTATCTATGTAATGGATACGGACAACAATAAGATTTTTGCCATTAAAAGTTTTTATCAGAAAGATTTTTATTCGACTCCGCAGATGTATGAATGGGATCATACAATGCTTAACAGCGTTACCAATTCAATGGCTTCTAAATACAGGGCTCTGGCTACAGTAATGATGGATCGACAGCATCTTCGCAAGAAGTTTACGGCGCTAGACCAGAGGAGTGAATTTATATTTCAGCGTACGACAGGGGAATGGAGCAATGTTGCATTTGTTCCTGTTAAAATTTCCTGCGAAGAATGTTCCCTTGTGCTGGTATATTTTGTAGATATTACAGATTCAAAGAAGAAGATGGACAATATGTCTGAGCTTCTTGAATTGAGTCATAAGGAAGTTCTTTCTTCAAACTGGTATTTTTCTATGGTTGCGCAGGATATGTACCCATGGATTTTTAAATTTGACTTGATTTCCGGCGAAGTTGTACACATTGTATTTGAAGATAATACGCCAAAGGACCTTCCTATGCTTGACTGGGATTCTTCTTATGAGCGTATCATTGAGTCTATTCATCCGAAGGATCTGGAAGGTGCAAAAAATTTCTTCTCCATGAAGCGGCTTCGCGAAATGGCTCCTGGTGATGTTCTTGAATATACTTTCAGGCGTTATGAAGATAACAAGTACCAGTGGTTCAATGTTTCAATTCATATTTCTGATGTAGAGCCTTCAATTGCCGTTGCCTTTGTAAAGAACATTACAAATTCCGGCGTGAATACGTCTGCCGTAATGAGAAAGGCAGAGCATGACGGACTTACAGACCTCTTTAATATTGAAAAATATGCATATCTTCTGGCAACGGAATACAAGGATCTTGAATCTCTTGGCGTAATCTATGCAGATATAGAAGGTCTTGCCGGGCTTAACGAGAAATACGGTCACGATTTTGGTGATTCTGCAATTAAAATTGTCGCAGACAGTTTCCACTCTGTTCAGAGCAGGCAGATGCTTGCATTCCGCTGCGGAGATGATGAGTTTATGCTTATTGCTCCAAACTGTGACCGCGAATCAATTCAGAATGCACTTCAGCTTGTAAAAGAACGCTTTGCACGTCTTTGCGACATGCAGGGAATTCATTTTTTTGCAAGTTTCGGTTTTGCCTGGAATGATTGTGTTAAGGAAGTTTCTGCAGTTATTTCGGATGCAGTTACAGACATGAAGAACAATAAGAACATAGAGATTTTGCACTAGAATGAACCGGAGTCTAGTTACTTACGCAACGGTTCTTTCAATAAAGCCTTTGGGAGAAAACAATTCTTCTGTATGCCTGCTTACGCGTACAGAAGGCGTTATTTATGCCGTCCTTTACGGCGGACCTAAGAGCCGGTTGAAGTCACTTGTTTCAACATGGAATACTGGAACCGTTTACCTTAGTTTTTCTAAAAACAATTATAAAATTTCAGATTTTGACGTAAAAAACTATCACCTTACGTTCAGAGAAAACATCTTTAAATCCTGTGCGGCGTCCCTTGCGGCTGAGCTTTGCATGAAAACTCATTGTGCCGGAAACAGTGAGCGCTGCTGGGCGCTTGTAAACGGTTTTATAGCCGGGCTTGATGCGTGTGAAAATCATGAAGATGCATTTTCTGGCTTCATGCGTTTTCTGTGGCGCTTTCTGGAACTTATGGGCGTTCAGCCGGACGCGGGGTACTGCGCCCACTGCGGCAAAAAACTTTCTGAAGGATATTACAGTGCTGTAGATAACGGTTTTTCGTGCAGGGAATGTTCGGGTAAGGGTGGAACCTTTTATCTTTCAGATGCAGCCTTTGCATTTTTACAGGGGATTTCTGTGCTTTCGCCTCAGGAAGCAGTTAATGTCATGTTGACAGCTGAGGCTTGCGGACAGGTAAAGTCCCTGCTTTATTTTCTTCTAGAATCTGCATGTGGAGCAAAACTTGTTACGCTTAAGACAGCTGCCGGAATCCTTTAACTTTACGAAAACCGAGAGCAGAACGGACAAACTGAATGAATAAAACTTCTATTTGACTGAATTACATAAATTTAATATAATTGAAAAATACAAGCGGTGGAAAAATCTGCCGTGCAGTTCTTTTTGGACGGATAATATTCAATATTTCGGGTGGTAATTATGGAATCCATTTTTCCTTTGGAACAGTTGATTGGTTTTACAGATAATATCTATCAGATTACTGTAGCTGCCAGTCGTCGTGCATATCAGATGTCAAAAATCAATGATCAGGAACTGGAAAAAAACGCAGGAAAGGCTGTGTCTTTGGGAGCACGCCAGTTGTTCTGTAAAAAAGTAAGTTACAGAATTGACGACGGCAATAAATAATAGTGCCGGTACCTGTTATAATTCTGTTTGCTCCAACTGCATCAGGAAAGACTGCTTTAGCCTTAAATCTTTTTGGTAAAAGCAGTCATTCTTTTTTTAAAGACCGTGCAGAACTTATCAGTGCCGATTCCATGCAGGTTTACAGAAATCTGGATATTGGAACTGCAAAACCGTCGGAGCAGGAAAAATCTGAACTGACTCATCATCTAGTAGATATAAGGAATCCGGATCAGCAGTTTACGGTAGCTGACTTTGTCTGTGAAGCTGACCGCGCATGCAGGGATATCTATTCAAGGGGAAAAATTCCTCTTGTTGCGGGCGGAACGGGATTTTACATACGTAGTTTTATAATGGGGCTTCCTGTTACACCAGAATCAGATCCTCTTGTCCGTGAAAAGATAAAAAATCGTCTTGAAGCAGAAGGAAACGAGGCCCTTTTCAGGGAATTGAGCAGCATAGATCCTGTAAGCGCAGAAAAAATCAACGTAAACGATTCTTACAGAATTTGTCGTGCACTGGAGATTTATTATACGGCCGGAAAGCCTAAAAGTTTTTTTGAACTTAATTCTGTTCCAAGAAAAGAATATGAATTCTGTACAATTATTTTAGAGCGTGACCGTGACGAGCTTTATGAACGTATTAACAGGCGCGTTGATTTAATGTTTGAGCAGGGGCTGGAAGGGGAAGTGCGTTCCCTTATTTCCGGCGGCTGTACGGCTTCCATGCCGGGAATGCAGGCAATCGGTTACAGGGAATGGTTTTCAAATGATTTTAACACTCCGGAAAGGCTTGAAAAAATTCGCTATGAAATAAAGCGTAACAGCCGTAAATATGCAAAAAAACAGTATACTTACATGCATGATATTCCCGGAGCGTCTGTCGTTCAGCTTTTTCCGGATTCTGACGGAATTGCAGAAACTTCAGGAATAATTTTAAAGTTTCTTGAGAAATTTTATTCTAAATCACTTGACCGAAGTTCTGATTTGGATAATAATTAATAACACTTTACTAGTAGAGGGGTGCCATCGTGCCTTGTGGAAAAAAACGAAAACGCCAGAAGATGGCGACACATAAGCGTAAGAAGATGCTTAGAAGAAACAGACATAAGGCAAAGTAATTGACGTTACTTTGAAATGTCTTATAAGACCGGGACTGATTTGTTATTTGCAGTTCCGGTCTTTTTTGTATATGATAAATCTTGTAATTTATTTGGGGTTAATACGTTACTTTCTAATATTCATTCGCCGAAAGATTTAAAATCACTTTCTCATAAGCAGCTTACAGAACTTTCATCTGAAATCCGTAAGGTGATTATAGATGTGGTCGGAAAAAACGGCGGCCACCTTGCAAGCAATCTTGGAATCGTTGAACTTACTGTTGCTCTTCACAAGGTTTTTGACAGCCCTAAAGATGCAATTGTATTTGATGTAAGCCACCAGTGCTATGCACATAAACTTTTGACCGGACGTTATTCAGAATTTTCTTCTTTAAGGCAGAAATCTGGGCTTTCTGGTTTTACAAAACAGGCAGAAAGTGAGCATGACTTTTTTGATAATGGACATGCTTCAACCTCAATATCTTCTGCGCTTGGACTTCAGCAGGCAAACAGAATACTTGGAAAAGAAGGAAAATGCATTGCAGTAATAGGTGACGGAGCCCTTACTGGCGGACTTGCAATAGAAGCTCTTTCCAATGCCGGTCAGATTGCAAAAAATCTGATTGTAATTGTAAATGACAATCAGATGTCTATTGATCCTAATACCGGTGCAATTTCCAGATATTTAAGCCGCCTTACAATGACAAGGCACTATCAGAGTTTCAGGCATGGAATTGACGGACTTGTAGAAAAAGTTCCAGGAATAAATAAGTTCCTTACAAAATTTGTCTTCAGATTTAAGCGCGGATTAAAGGGACTTCTTCTTTCTACAAATCTTTTTACGGATCTTGGTTTTGAATATGTAGGGCCTCTTAACGGTCATGATATAAAGGATTTGATTCTTGTCTTAAACCGCGTAAAGCGTATGGATCGTCCAGTTGTTGTTCATGTCCTTACTAAAAAAGGAAAGGGCTACAGTCCGGCAGAACATAATCCTGAAAGATTTCATGGAGTAGGTCCTTTTGTAACTTCTGACGGTACGGTAGAAAAATACGATACAGTAAGTTTTACGGAAGCTTTCAGCAATTCGCTTATGAGACTTGCAGAAAAACATCCCGAAATTGCGTGCATTACAGCTGCCATGGCAAAAGGAACTGGTCTTGCAACTTTTTCCCGCCATTATCCGGACAGGTTCTTTGATGTAGGAATTGCAGAAGAGCACGCGGTTACCTTTGCTGGCGGACTTGCTAAGGGCGGAATTCTTCCGGTTGTGTGCATTTATTCAACTTTCATGCAGCGGTCGGTTGATCAGGTCATACATGATGTAGCTCTGCAGGGCTTTAAAGTCATTATGGTGTTGGACCGGGCCGGTGCAGTTCCATCTGACGGCGAAACCCACCAGGGATTGTTCGATATTGCGCTTTTCAGGCCTGTGCCGGGTTTAAGAATCCTTTCGCCGGCGTCTGCTGCAGATCTGGACAGGCTTCTGGAATATGCAGTAAAGGCTCCTGGTGCCACAATGATCCGCTATCCAAAGATGTCCTGTCCTACAGAACTGGAAAGTTTTTCTCAGACAGTTATGGAAGGTCGTGGCGTACTTGTTTCTGCAATGGATTATGAACCTTCTTTTGCTGCAAAATTTGAAGATTCTTTATATAAGCCTGAGCGTGTTCTGTTTGTAACTACTGGCGGAATGTTCTCTGAAACTATTACCGCCGGAAGGGCTCTTGCCTTTAAGGATATTGTTGCGGACATCTATTCATTAAGGTTTATAAAGCCGTTTGATGATGAATATTTCCTTTCTATTGCAAGCCATTACGATGCCATTGTAATTGTAGAAGACGGAATAAAGACCGGCGGTATAAGCGAATACATTGCTTCTGTATGTGCACGTAACGGAGTGATGAACATTGCCGTAAAGGCTTTCCCTGAACGTTTCTATGAACAGGGCTCAAGACATGAAGTTTGTGAAGTTGCGGGGATGACAGCTGACGATTTAAAGGAAACTGCGCTACAGCTTCTCCAGAATAAAAAATAAAATTTAAAAAGAGGTTTTGAAAAATGCAGACTTTTGCGCTGAAAAACCGGCAGATTACTACAGAATTACCGGCATTTGTAATGGGAATTGTAAATGTTACTCCAGATTCATTCTGGTGTGAAAGCCGGGGAGGTGCAGAGCATGCACTTGAACTTATAGAACAGGGTGCAGATATCCTTGATATCGGGGCTGAATCAACAAGGCCGGGCAGTGCATATGTTTCTGCAGAAGAAGAAATACGCCGCATGATTCCGGTAATTGAAGAAATCCGCAAGCATTCAGATATTCCGATTTCTGTTGATACAAGAAAAAAGATTGTAATGGAAAAGGCTCTTGAAGCCGGAGCAGATATCCTTAATGACATTTCTGCGCTGGAAGATGATCCTGAAATGGTCGCTTTTTGTGCAGAAACAGACATTCCTGTAATCCTTATGCATAAGCGTGGCATTCCTGTAAACATGCAGAATAATGGAAAATACGAAGATGTTTTTGAAGAAGTAAGTTCATATCTTGAAGGCCGCGCAGAATTTGCAGTTAAAAGCGGCATTCGTCCGGAAAGAATTGTAGTTGATCCAGGAATCGGATTTGGAAAAGATTTTGACGCAAACGTAATGCTCATTAAAAAAACTGGTGAGTTGTGTCACGGAAAATATCCGGTTCTTATGGCATTGTCACGAAAAAGCTGCATCGGGCAGATGACCGGCAGGGAAGTTCAGGACAGGCTTAGCGGAACACTTGCAGCAGACCTCGTTTCTGTCATGAACGGTGCCTTTATGGTAAGGGTTCATGATGTAAAAGAAACTGTAGATACATTGCAGGTTTTGAGGTATATTAGATAATCAGGAAGAAAAACGTGAAATCTATAGACAGTTTATTGGCATTTTATGACATCCTTCGTCCTGTTCTAGACGTTGGAATTCTGGCTTTTATCCTGTATAAGGCCTATGAAGTAATTGTTCGCACGAACAGCCTCCAGATTATTAAGGCGGCGGTAATCGTACTTGTTTTTTATACAGTTGCCCTTATCCTTCATCTGGAAACCCTTCTATGGATTTTTAACATTATTGCACCTCTTCTTGTGGTTGCATTTGCGATTGTGTTCCAGCCGGAATTAAGAAAAATGTTCCTCAAGCTGGGGCAGAATCAGTGGTTTGCATTTGGAACCAGATCAAAGCATACATACGTTGACTCTGTCCTTATTGCTGCAGAAATGCTTTCAAAGCAGAAGCGCGGTATGCTTGCGGTCTTTTTAAGGCATACAAAACTTGATGACATTGTTCAGACTGGAACAAGACTCAATGCAGATATCTCATCAAGCCTTCTTGTTACAATTTTTGGAATGGATACGCCGCTTCATGATGGTGCCTGTTTTATTCAGGGCGGTAAACTTGTTGCTGCCGGATGTTTTTTGCCTTTAAGCGAACAGTATGATATCAGAAAAACTTTTGGTACAAGACACCGTGCCGCTCTTGGTCTTTCTGAAATAAGCGATTCTGTCATTCTTGTTGTTTCTGAAGAAACCGGCGCTTTAAGCCTTGCATATGATTCAAAGCTTCATTATGACCTTTCTGTGCATGAAATAACAAAGATTCTTGAAAACCTTCTTGATATAACACCTGATTCTTATAATATGGAGGATACAATCGATGAACATAAAAAAGCTGACTGATTCCATATTTGATTCCTGGGGCCAGAAGGTAATCTGCATTGTTCTTGCAATCGTCCTTTATGTTTTTAACAGGGTTGCATCACTTGAGCGCAAGGTTTTTACGGTTCCCCTTAAGGTTGAAGCAAACGGACTTATGATGTCTACTACAGAGATTCCGCGATATGTAAAGGTTACGGTGCGCTCAAAGGCAGAAAACATGCCTTCCATTAATTCGGGAAATATTTTTGCTTCCGTAAATTACAGTGACTATGCAGAAAAGGGCGTATATAACATTCCGGTAATGATTTCCATGACAGAGGAGCTTATGCTTCTTGATCCGCTTGAATATTCTGTAAAACCGGAGTATGTAACGGTAGATCTTGATACAAAGGAACTTGCCTATATTCCTGTAAAACCAGCTCTTTCCGGCGAGGTTGAGCACGGATATACAATTTCCAATATTGATGTAAGTCCTTCGACTGTAAAAGTTGTTGGTCCATCAAAAATACTGAGGAAAGTAAAGCACATTGATACAAAAAAAGTCATTGTGTCTGGTGCTGCAACGAATTTTTCGCGGGATGTAAAACTTGATTCCGTTAATTCACTTGTAAAAGTTGTGCCGGAGGGTGATTTTAAGGTTACGATTTCCGTAATTCAGGCAACAGATACAAAAATTTATACAGGCCTTACACCGTCTTTGACCGGACTTGATCCGAAATTTGAAATTATTTCAGAAATTCCAAAGATTTCAATCAAGGTTGCAGGTACAGTTACAGTCCTTGAAAACTATAACTATACAGAAAAAACTGTTCTTGCTGACTGCAGTTCAATAGAAGCAGAGGGAACTTATGAAGTCCCTGTTCAGGTAAGAATTCCGTCAAATCTGGCTCTTGTAGAAAAATCTGCAGAAGTGATTTCTGTATCTGTTGCAGAAAAAAAAGTTCCTGTAGAAATTGAAGAAGAAACTGAGGAAGTAGCCCTTGATGCGTTGGATTCCGAAAAGCCGCAGGAAGAGCAGAAGGCGCCGGAAGATGCTGAAAAGGTTCCTGAACCTGTAGAAAAGAAGGGCTGAAACTAATGATTTTTGGCATCGGAACAGACATTGCAAAGGTTTCCCGCTTTGAAAAATGGGTGAAATCTCCGGAAATGATTGCGCGCTTTTTTAATCAGAAAGAATGTAATTCTGCATCTTCCGTTCAGAGTGCTGCAGAGCATTATGCGGCCCGTTTTGCTGCAAAGGAAGCCTTTGGAAAAGCCCTTGGAACCGGAATTTTTGGCTATGAACTTACCGAGGTGTACATTCAGAATGATGAAAACGGTAAACCTGAACTTTTTGTTGAAGGAAAAGCTCTTGAAATCTTAAAAAATAAATGCGGAAATTCAAAAATTCATGTATCATTAAGTCATGAAAAAGAATACGCACAGGCGTTCGTTATAATAGAACAGCTTTAATTTCATCTGTCAGGAGGCGGGGTGTGGTATCATCTTCAAGCAAAAAAAAGGCAACAGAAGAAAAAAAGAAGCCTGCAATTTCATATTTTTCAAAAGATAAGGTAATATGCCCTGTATGCAAAAAAGCTTTTGAAAAGGAAGTAATGCGAAGCGGAAACGGTCGTATGATTGCTGGCGGACTTACCGATGATTTGCACCGAATCTTTGAACCTTCTGCAAAATTTGGAAGAATCTATCCGCTCATCTATGATATCGGTGCCTGTCCAAACTGCTACACGGCTCTTTTGTGGTCAGATTTTACAGAAATAAAAAAGAAGGAAGATGCCGATAAGCTTTTTGAAAGCCGCGATGAACGTAAGGAAAAGGTAAATACTATTTTTCCTCATTTTAACCTTAAGCATGAACGCTCTCTTTTTGACGGATGTGCCTATTATTATCTTGCCCTATTAACCTATTCAAAGCTGAACCCGGACCTTCTTCCTACAATGAAGTCTGCTTTTCTTTCTTTAAGGCTTTCGTGGCTTACGCATGAGCTGGATCTGGCTGTGCCGGGGCATAATTTTCAGTACATTTCTGATGTAATGAAACGCAAGGCTCTGTTTTTCTATCATCAGGCAATTCAGTGCGAAACGGACAGAACTGAAAAATCTTCTACTTTGGGAAATTTTGGTCCCGACATGGATAAAAATTACGGTTGGGACGGAGTGATTTACCTGTGCGGGCTTCTTGAATATAACTATGGCCAGCAGGATGACCTTCAGTTAAGGCTTAAAAAACTGAGTGAATCTAAAACTGCCATTGCCCGCATTTTTGGACTCGGTAAGTCTTCAAAGAATAAGCCGGGACCTCTTCTGGAAAAGGCAAGAAATCTTTATGATCAGCTTGCAAAAGAACTGAACGATGATGATTTTTAGGGGATTGTGTGCGTAATATTCTGCTTACTATTTCTTACGATGGAACTGATTTTTGCGGATGGCAGCGTCAGGACTGCGGTGAAGTAAAAAACTGCTGCAGGACTGTTCAGGGTGAAATTGAAAAGGTTCTTGAAAAAATTCACAAGGAGCCTGTAACCCTGTATGGTTCTGGAAGAACGGATAGCGGAGTTCACGCTTTAGCCCAAAGTGCAAATTTTATTTCTAACATAGATTCAATTCCTGTTGACCGCTATCCGCGTGCAATCAACAGTTTTCTTCCTCAGGATATAAGGATTACTGCCGCAGAGGAAGTTCCGATGGATTTTAATGCCAGGTTCAGTGCAACGAGCAGGGTTTACAGATATTTTATCTGCCCGGATTCTATTCTTGCAAGCCAGACCCGCTATGCATGGTGCGTTCAGTATGAACCGGATCTGGAACGTCTGAATTCGATGTGCGCATGCCTTAAGGGAGAAATTGACTGTGCCAGTTTTGCCGCCAGTGGCGATGAAAGCCTTTCTACGTTCAGGTTTTTAAATGGCGCAAGATTTTTTAGGCAGCCTTCGTTCCCGGACGGAAAGGAAATGGTCGTTTTTGAAATTGAAGCAAATGCCTTTTTATGGAAAATGGTACGTACAATAACGGGAACTCTCATAAACCTTGACCGGACGGGAGCTCCGGTTGATTCAATGGAAAAAATCCTTCTTGCAAAAGACAGAAAAAAGGCCGGGGCAACGGCACCTGCACAGGGGCTGTTCCTTTATAAAATTAAATTTGATGGAGAACGCGTTCATCCCTGATTAGCGGGTTTTGTTCTGTACTTCCGGCTTACATCAGGGAAAGCGGATCTATGTCGCATTCAATGTAGACTGACTGCGGATGAGTGTAGTTGTTAAGCAGGGCTGAAGCTGCCTTTTGGAGCACTGTAATGTTCTGACTTCTCAGCAAAATTTGAAACCTGAAATTCTGTGAAATCTTAAATACCGGACATTCTGCAGGTCCTATGACTTCTGCATTTGAACCGCATATCTGTTCAAGAAGTATGGAAGCCTGTTCTGCACACGCTGAAGCTTGATTCTGGTTTGGACTTCTGAAAACAAGGCGCACAAGCCTGTTAAACGGCGGAAAACCAATCATTTTTCGTTGATTCAGTTCGTAATTGTAAAAACCGCTTATATCTGAACGGCAGGCAAAAAGTATTGGCTCCCTTTGAGGATTGTACGTCTGGACAAGAACTTTTCCGTCCGGGAAAAACCTTCCGGCGCGGCCTGCAACCTGTGTTATAAGGCTGAACGTGCGTTCTGCTGCCCTGAAGTCCGGCATATGAAGTCCTGTGTCTGCAAGAATTACGCCTACAAGCTGGAGTTTGGGAAAATTAAGTCCCTTTGCAACCATTTGTGTTCCCAAAAGGATGTCATACTGTCCGTTCCTGAATTCTTCAAGCTTTGCTTCTAGTTCTCCTTTTTTGGAAAGGCTGTCCGTGTCAAGGCGGAGTATTCTAGCATTCGGGAATTTTGCCCTTGTTTCAGCTTCTATGTATTCCGTTCCAAATCCGCTGTAGCCTACATCAAGCGAACCGCAGGCAGGGCAGAATACAGGCGGTTCTGTCTGCCAGCCGCAGTAATGGCACCTTAATCGGTTTTCAAATTTGTGGTATGTCATGGGCACGGAACAGTTTTTGCATTTCATTTCGTAGCCGCACTGGTTGCACCTGAAAAAATGCGTAAATCCACGGCGGTTTAAGAACAAAATGACCTGCCTTTTGTTTTCTACTGTCTTTCGTATTTCATCAGCAAGTTCATCAGAAATGCAACCTGAATTTTTAGTTCTAGAAAGATCTATTGTCTTTATTTGAGGCATTGCGCCACCTGCCAGACGTTTAGAAAGAAAATGAGCCTTAAGCCTTTTCTGCGACATAAGGAACCATGCTTCTACAGAAGGAGTTGCGCTTCCCATTACAAGCGGAATTCCAAGCTGGGCGCATCTGTGCATTGCAGCCTGCCGTGCGTGGTAGCGCGGTGTTTCTCCGGATTTATAAGAACCGTCATGCTCCTCGTCAATTATAATCATTCCAAGGTCTGGAACAGGAGCAAAAACCGCGCTGCGTGCACCGACAACAATGCGTGCTTCCCTGTGCATTATTTTTTTCCATTCCGTAAGCTTTTGGCTTGGAGTTAGGCCAGAATGCAGGACGGCGGCTGTATTACCGAATCTGTTGGTTACGGCTTTTACAACCTGCGGCGTAAGGCCGATTTCTGGCACAAGATAGATAACGCCCTTGTTTCGTTTTAAAAGCCATTCCGCACACTGTAAAAAAACTTCTGTTTTACCAGTGCCTGTAGGTCCGTAAAGATAATGGTAGCTTGTTCTTCCTTCTGCAGCCGATTCTGTAATTTCGTGTACTGCTTTTTCCTGTTCCGGAGAAAGTATATTTGTAGTTTTTTCAGAAAGGTCTTCGTTAAAGCTGAATCCTGGGGTACGGCTTTCTTTTTTTCCGCGGGAAGGAATTATTGAAAAAACTGCTTCTCCTATAGAGCAGAGGTAGTAGCGGCTTATCCAACCGGCAAGTTCAAAAATTTCTTCACTAAAAAGAGGTTCGGCGTCAATAATCTTTGTAACTGGACGTATCTTTTCTTCCGTAACTGGGCAGTTTTCCGGCAGGTGGTCAGAAACTGAAACAATAAAACCAATTGCCTTTCTGTTTCCAAACCTTACTTCTGCGCGTTTTCCAATTTCAGGCAGAAATTCCTTTGAATCAGAGTCAGAAGGAATATAAGAGTAGGTGAATGTCTGGTTCAGCGGAATGTTAAGAACTATCTGAAGCCAGGTCATTTTTGAATGGCTCCAGAAAATTTATCTGCGTAATGGGGATCAGCTTCCAGCAGCTTTAATTTAAAGAATTTCAGATCTTCCCATGCAAGTTTTTTGTAATCAGCATTTCTGAGCAGGGCACTTGGATGGTAGGTAACAATCATCGGAATTCCACTATATGTGTAGACTCGGCCCCTGTAGCGCCTTAAAGAAATTTCACCTTCAAGAGACATGATGTTCCTTAAGGCAACTTTTCCTACAAGAAGAATCATTTTTGGCTTTAAGATATGAATCTGCGCATCCAGAAAAGCACGGCAGGCAACTGCTTCTTCGGGTTTTGGATCCCTGTTATAAGGCGGTCGGCATTTTACTGTATTTGCAATATAGCAGTTTATGTGCCTGTCTAGCTGGATTGCGGCAAGCATCTTGTCCAGAAGCTGGCCAGCTGGACCGACAAACGGAAGTCCCTGCTTATCTTCTTCTTCGCCGGGACCTTCTCCGATTACAAGGACGCTCGGGTTGGTTACGCCCTGACCTGGAACAACATTTGTTCTTCCTCTGCACAGTTCGCAGTTTGTACACGAACGAATTTTTGCTTCAAGTTCCTGAAGTGTAAGTCCGTGCGGCTTTTTTTCCTGCGATGGAGCAGATTCTTCTTTCTGATTGTTTGATTCAGAAAGGGAAGGTGACGGATTTATGGCTTCTGCCTGAATCTGTGGCTGGGACTGAATTTTAGTGTCTTCATTTGGTTCTGTTTTTATGATTTTCGGCTCGGGATCATCATGAAATTCTGGTACCTGTAAAAAAGAAGGATCTGAATATCCGTAAAAATTATCGCCCGCAGCCTTGAGAAGATTAAAAATAAGCAGTTTATCTGACGTTTTCATCTGTATTTAGAATAGCACATAACTTGTAATTCGGGCAATAAACAAGTATATTTATATAATATGAAAAAAAATCTTTTGTCGTTGATATTATTTATTTTTATTTTTTCGACTTTGCATGCTCAGATCAGCGTGAATCCGACTTCTGATTTTTATACGGATGCTTTAGGCTGGTATTTAAAAGGCTACGTAGATTCACTTCCTCAGTTAAAGCCTTATTCAACGGAAGTGATTGAAAAAATCCTTATGGCTGTTATGGAAGGCGAATCTGTTTCTGAATCTGACAGGGAAGACGCAGAAGTTTACTATAAGCGCTATTTTGGAAGAAAAATTCATTTTACTGCAGAAGGAAATTTTTCTTCTCATTTTGACATGACAGAAGATGATGAAGACAGCAGCGCAAGATACGAAGATAACTATGAACTTTATTCTGCAAAGGCTTCTTTAGGCGGAGACGTAAAGGTTAATCCTTATTTTGGATTCGGCTATGATTTTGGCATACGTGGACTGAACAATAATGAACTGCTTTCTGACAGGCTTCCAATGTATGACGGAAACCGTGAATATCATAAGATGGATGATTTCTATTTTAAAGAAGGTGACGTTGATTTTCTTCTTGATTTGAATGCAAATGTTACTTTCGGGACAGAGCGCATTAACGGATCTGTCGGTTATAGCAGAACAGGTTTTGGACTTGATCCTGCTTCAGACATAATCCTTAATCCGGCTGCCTTTCAGATGCCTAATGCAAGCGTAAATTTTGACGCAGGCATTTTTGAATATACTCAGTTTACCGGCGTTCCGGTTGCACAGAGCCAGACTGTAGAAAACAAATATACATGGGGCAAGGTATTTTCCTTTCATTCTTTAAGGGTTCCGTTTTTTAACAGAAAGCTTCTTCTATCATATTATGAATCATGTATGTACGGCGAAGGTTTTAATCCTTCTTATCTGCTTCCTGTTCCGTGGATTATCATTGGCGAAGTTTCAGGGCATACAGAAAACGTATATGCCGGGCTTAACCTTCAGTACAAGCCTGTAAAATGTGTTGCACTGAGCGCTGATTTTATGCTTCATCAACTGGATGCAAAAAGTTTCATCAAGCTTAAGTGGAATGATGCTGCAATAAGGGGCGCCCTTAAGGGTGGAATTCTCTATACTCCGGCAGATTCCATTTTCCGCTTCATAAAGATTGACTATTCGATTGTAACTCCGTACACATATACAACCTATGATCTGAGCGACAAAAACTATAATTATTCTGACTATACGAATTATGGAAAATGCCTTGGTTCAGAACTGCTTCCTAACTCTCATCAGCTGAGTATGACCGTTCAGTTCAGGCCTGTAAAACGTTTTTCTGTTACTTCTACAGCTAAATTCATGCAGCATGCAAATGAATATGAAAACCTTGATGATGAAGAAGTTATTGCACTTTCAGGCAAGACTGCTTCGGACGGAAGTCTTAAGCAGAATACCCAGGGCTTTGACACATGTAAGGATGAAACGGGTCTATTAAATCAGGATCATAAGCTTACTATGGTTCAGTCTGGAATTGACCTTGATTTTGAATGTGCCAGCAGAAAATATATGTCTGTTGTTCTTACTGCAGGGTACATGTTCGAATACATAATGAATAAAGGTGTTGAGCAGCCGCTTTTCCCGGGTGTTTATTCTTCTGCGGATGAAGTAGCCCTTGCAAGAAAGAGATGGGAAGGAAACCTTCATAATTCATTTAATCATTATTTTAAGGCTGGGGTTAAGTTAAGTTTCTAGTTATGGCGAAAAGGAAGTTCTTATTTTTTTATCTTGATACAGGGGCAGGCCACAAGTCTGCTGCAAAGGTCCTCGCTCAGTCAATGAAGGCAGAAGATCCCGATGTAGAAATAAAGATTGTACGTGGATTCAGCCGCCACGGGTTTGGACATACTTTCTTTGAAAAGGGATACAATTATTCCTGCAACTATATACACGGACTTTTTCCACTTACTTATGATTTGGGTGAAAACCGTGTCCTTCAGTCAATTTTCAAGCACATTCTTGCACCGGAAACAAATCATTACCTTAGAAAACTGATTATAAAGGAACGACCGACAGATATTGTCTGCTTTCATTTTGCAGTTTCTCCTGCAGTAAAGGAAGTGCTTAAGAATATTCCGTGGCATATTAATTATACAGTCATAGTAACGGATCCTTTTTCGGTTCCGTCTGTATGGTTCCATGAACGCGATCTGAATTACATGGTTTATTCTGAATCTGCAAAAAAGATTGCGCTTAGGTGCGGAATCCCAGAAAAAAACATTACAGTCATTCCATTCCTGATGAATCAGAAATTCAGGACGCCTATAAGTGATCAGGAAGTAAGGACTTTAAAGATTAAGCACGGTTTTGATCCTGATAAGAAAATTGTCCTTCTTGTCGGCGGTGGCGAAGGGCTTCCGGGCGCAACGGAAATTGTAAATCAGTGTCTTCTTCACAGGGCTAATTTTTCTACTGCAATTATTTGTGGCCGCGATGTTGTAAAAAAACGCAATTTTAATCTGCTTCGTCTTGCAAATCCAAG
>Ga0256407_10005441_pt1 | contig 20445 bp, 20 predicted proteins | sample RumenRJG_04DNA_FD_193489 | JGI IMG/M metagenome (GOLD analysis project Ga0256407, IMG submission 193489) | Bovine rumen microbial communities from Lethbridge, Alberta, Canada - RJG_04 | ecosystem: Host-associated > Mammals > Digestive system > Stomach > Rumen | place: Canada: Alberta... | reverse complement strand
TAATCCAAAAAAGAGCGAATGCATTTGCTGCACTCGCTCGATCAATAACCCTTAAAAAAAGACAGAGACCCGGTACAGCATTAACTGACCTAAGTCTCACCGATTATGGCAAAGCCGGGATATTCTCCGTGATGACGACTTTACCGCGCTTTCGCGCCGATTACTCCCTTAAGGAAAACATATATTTGGTTTACATTTTCTTTATATCAAAGGCTTATATAATGTGTCAAGACGTGAAATGAATTTTTGGTAGTTTTAGCTATTCCTTATTAGTTTATTCTAATCTGCATTAGTAAAAAATACCGGGATAGCCCCGGTATTTTTGATCATCATCCCCATAGCAGTATATCTGTCAGTTTCAATCCTTCACAGCATCAAATACTATCACGGTTCTTTCTCTGATATACCACCTGCTGTTATCTTTATGGCCTTCGAAATCACTTTCATCAGCCGGCGTCCCCTCATCATCTATCCAGCATGCCAGCGGATCTCTTTCATAGGTATCCACCACTCTCCTCCAATGATATCCGCATCCCTCAGGCAGTTCCGGGATATGGATCGAGAGAGGTTCCCAGTATGTATTAACAGCCAGATATACAGCCTGGGGCTCACCTGTTTTCTCATTGGTTCCGGAGAACATCACTCCCACAAAATGAGAGTAGTCTTTATAATCACAGCTCCAGGGTTCCACATCATGCGCGGACATTTCAGGGAATCCGAATGCCCCCTCCCTGCATTTCATCTTGATGCAGTCATGAGCTTTTCTGAAATTGATCACGAATCTGAAGAAATCAAACAGGTCACTGTTCCGGTTCAGATCTTCCCAGTTCAGCCATGCGATGAAATTATCCTGACAGTACGCATTGTTATTGCCGCCCTGTGAGTTACCGAATTCATCACCCATGAAGAACATCGGAGTTCCTCGGCTTAACATCAAAACAGCAATGGCATTCTCTTCCATCCTTCTGCGCAGCCTGTTGATCTCGGGATCGGAAGTCTCGCCTTCCACACCACAGTTCCAGCTGCGGTTATCATCCGCGCCATCCGTGTTATTCCAGTTATTCTCTTCATTATGTTTGCGATCGTAGGTATAGAGATCGTGGAGCGTGAATCCGTCATGACAGTCTATAAAGTTGACTGAAGCTCTGGATCCTCTTATCTCCGGCATATAGATATCCGGCGATCCCATGATCCTCTTCGCTGCGGCATCCGCAAATCCCGCATCCCCCTTAAGGAATGACCTCATATCATCCCTGTATCTTCCGTTCCACTCAGCCCATCTGTTCCATGAAGGGAATGTTCCGACCTGATAAAGACCACCCGCATCCCATGCTTCCGCTATGAGCTTAACACCGCCAAGGATGGGATCGAAAGCGAGGCTCTGCAACAGAGGAGGCTTACTCATAGGCGAACCGTCTTCGTTTCTTCCGAGGATGGCCGCAAGATCGAATCTGAATCCGTCTACATGATAGACCGTTACCCAATAACGGAGGCAATCCAGGATAAGGCGCTGAACTATCGGATGATTGCAGTTTAATGTATTTCCGCATCCGCTGAAATTGTAGTACTTTCCATCGGGTGTGAGCATGTAATATATGTTATTATCTATACCCTTGAAAGAGAAGGCAGGTCCTCTCTCGTCTCCTTCGGCAGTATGATTGAATACCACATCCAGCAATACATCTATGCCTCTGTCATGGCACTCTCTTATAAGATTCTTAAGCTGCGATCCCTCTCTGTTATATTCGTTTTCGGATGCATAGCCCGTATTGGGAGCAAAGAAGCAGACGGTATTATATCCCCAATAATCGATAAGATTTCTTCCGTAGAAATCTCTGTGAGCAAGATTCTCATCAAATTCAAACACCGGCATCAGCTCCAATGCCGTCACTCCCAGCCTCTCGAGATATGGAAGCTTTTCTATTATTCCGGAAAAAGTACCGTGATGCTCGACACCTGATGAGCCGGCCTGTGTAAAGCCTCTCACATGCATCTCGTAAATAATCAGATCTTCCATCTGATTATTGGAATTGCCCTGTACGCCCCAATCAAAGTCGTTTCGTACGACTCTTGCCGTATAGAAACCGCTTCGCTTCGCACCCCAGACATGCTGCCCCGTAACGGCACGTGCATAAGGATCCAGGATGACCTTCGTCTTATCAAAGAGAAGACCCTTGGCAGGATCGTAAGGTCCGTCAAAACGATAGGCATATTCAAACTCTTCTATGTCGAGACCGAAAACGATCATCGACCAGACATTACCTATCCTGTATTCTTTTGGAAATGGAAGAACTGCGTATGGTATCTTCTCCTTTCTCTCAAAAAGAAGAAGCTCGCAGTAAGTTGCCTGATGTGATGAGATAGTAAAATTAACGCCACCGGGAATAGCTGTCGCACCGTTGATCTCGTAGAATCCGGGTCTTACTTCAAAATCGCCGATCTTATCATAAGCACGCATATGCTCATGGCCATATACACTTGCGGATACAGGAACGGATATCATATCCTCCGCTGTTTTAAGGATAGATTCCGATACTTTTAACTTCTCGTCGTCGGCACTCTTCCTTACGCTTTTCCTAACCGGTTTGTCAGCGCTCTTACTCATTTGCAGAATCCCCCTCATTTGATCTTACGCTTTGAGCATTAGCTTATACTTCATCTCCGCTATGATCCAGTCACTCTCATTGTCGATATCCTGGACCTCAGTCTCAGGAACTATAAGCGGAGCGTATCTGTCAACCAAAAAAGTAAGATCGCTCTTAACCTTGTAAAAATAAAACTGTCCGCAGTCATGATATACAGGTTCGAGATCCTGAGATCTTGCTGTCCTAAACTGCGGATATTGATACTCCAGTATCCCGTCCTTTATTATATTCGCTCTCTGAGGAGGGAATCCGAAACGAACTACCGGCATCACCGCATCGGCAGCCGATCCCTGCAATATCTCATGAGCCTTTATCAGTTTATCGGATGTAACAAAAGGAGCTGTAGGATAGATACAGCACATCTCATCGAATGTCCTGCCCTTGGATGAATATTCCGACAGGACTTCACTAAGTACATCTGCAGTTGTAGCAAAGTCACCGCTTGTCTTTTCACTCCTGAGAAAAGGAACAGCAGCGCCTGCGCTCCTTGCGATCTCCGCTATCTCTTCGCTGTCGGTACTTACCATCACCTCATCGAAGATCCCGGAGCCGATAGCCGCTTCTATTGAATAAACAATAATGGGCTTGCCGCAAAAATCTCTTATGTTCTTTTTCGGTATTCTCTTGGAACCGCCTCTTGCGGTTATGACTGCGATAACTGACATCTTTAATCCCTCTAAAACCAACGGAGCGGAGACATACATCCCCGCTCCTCTTTTTATATAATTATATACTTATCAAAGTGAGCTGTATCCGAAACCGTTACAGATCGCATCAGCCTTCTCACCGGCCTTGCACATAGGGCAGTTGTCCGGAGCATAGCTTCGATAATCCGGAAGGTCTGCTGTTGAATACAGCGACAGGATAGGTATTCCCATAACCTTGCTTGCCGCAGAGAAGATAGCGGATACGCCTATGACATGACCTCCGTAATATCCGATATTCTCAAGCGCATTGGAAAGAGAGCTACCTGTTGAAACCGAAGCAGTGAGCACCAGCACATTTTTATCCTTAACCATGTGTGCCACATTTTCGCGGAAGATGATCTGTCCGCTGCTGTCATATTCGGGACCTACTACATAGATCGTCTTATGCGCATTCTTGGAAATAACCCCGGCTTTAGTAAGTTTGTTGGCCAGATATGCACCAACAACTTCCATATTTTCAAGACAAAGTATCGTATCAACCACGGTCGATGCAAGATACATTTCTGCAATCTCCTCACCTGTCGCACGGGCTTCACGCTGTCTTGCCTTCATGTCACTTAAGTCCATGTAATAGTTTACATGCGAGTGCGGAGTAATAAAATGTCCCGGAATGTAACGAAGTACTACATCCTTATTTCTTGAATAGTCGATCTTCTTGTAATTCTGCATTGCCGTAACCTCCTTAAAGTAAAAAAACACTAGTCTGTCCCGATGATTCCGCACCGGAACGATACTTTACCCCATATGTTATATTATAAGCTTTCATGTCCTAAAAGTAAAACAATTATATAAAAAATGAACGTCATCAGACGTTCATTTTCAAGGTTATTTATTCTTATCGTTTTTCTCAAGTTCCGGCATATCCGCGTTCATTTCCTCGAGTATGATCCGGAACAGTTCAAGCGCGCCTTTCTGTTGCTCCTTATCAAGACGGCTCCTGGTCTTCCCTATGGTCTTATACATATAGGCACTCGCTATATTGTAATAAGCAAGATACTTGTCTGTCGGTTCGAGGTAATACTCGCGTCTGTCAGTCTCCGACTGCACTCTGCGAAGATAGCCCTTTTTAACCAGGTTATTGATCTTATATGCCGCATTCGGTGATGAGATCCTTACGAATGAAGCGAATTCATTAACCGTAGGCCTCTTCAGCGCATAGATAACCTCCATGCAAAAGGACTCGACCGTGGTAAGAGTAGCTTCACGATTATCCCAGTTCTTGAAGACTTCACGGTAAAAATGAAGTTTAAACTTGGTATAAATATCGGCAAAAGCTTCTTCAATATCGTTATCAACTGTATCTTTCTTCTTCATAAATACAGATTCTACTCTTTTTTATCTATAATAGCAAAGGAAATTTCTGCTTCCGCAGCTCTTTTTCCGTTTACCAGGGCTTCTGCCTTGCCGAATCCCACGCTTCCCTTTCTGACAGTAAGAGTACATGTCATCTCCACCACATCCCCCGGGATCACCGGTGTACGGAAGCGGGCATTCTTAACGCCTCCAAAGAATACAAGCTTTCCCTTATTCTCTTCTTCCGTAAGCAGTGCTACCGCACCGGTCTGCGCCATAGCTTCAAGCAGCAGAACCCCCGGCATAACATGCTGTCCGGGAAAATGTCCCGTAAACTGAGGCTCGTTAGCGGTTACGCACTTGATGCCTTTCGCATACTTTCCCGGCTCACATTCCGTAATACGATCCACAAGTAAAAAAGGATATCTGTGGGGGAGGATCTTTTCTATCTCATTCGAAGTCAGTTCCATCTTTTTTCTCCTTAAAACTCGATGACCGCGCTGCCCCATGTAAGGCCGCCGCCGAATCCGCTTACAAATACTTTCTTACCGGGCGTGAGCTTTCCTGCTGTCCAGAGCTCATACAGAACAAGCGGTATACTTGCCGCGGAAGTATTTCCAAGCTCATAGATATTTATGGGAAGCTTCTCATCGGGAATATTTTTCTTCTTCTGAATATGTCTGATAATACGCTCATTCGCCTGATGAAGTACCACGTAATCCATGTCATCCAGAGTATAATCCGTGGTTTCCTCAAGTCTTGCAACTTCCTTCTCCACTACTTCAACTGCGAATGTAAATACATCACGGCCTGCCATATAGATATAGCCGCCCTCCTGATGCATACCTTCACAATGAAGTATGGGAGTATTTCCTCTTGCAGCAACATGGCTGTAAAAATCACCGCCTTCATCCATCTTGATAACAGCAGCAGCCGCGCCGTCACCGAATAATACACAGGTTGAACGGTCATTCATATCCATGATCCTGCTGAGCTGTTCGACGCCTACAAGCAGGGCATAAGGCTTTTCAGGATCCGGTCTTACACCCGAAAGAATGTACAGTCCGTATATGAAGCCGGAGCACGCAGCATTTATATCAAAGCATGGAATGCCATCGGAAAGCCCTATAGCTTCCTGTATCCTGCATGCACATCCCGGAAAAACATAATCCGTAGTAAGAGTAGCGGCAACACAGATACCTATCTGCGATAAAGATATGCCGGCATTCTTAACAGCCTCTAAAGCAGCCTCGCATGCCATTGTTGTATTGCTCTCACCTTCACCGCAAAAATGTCTGGAACGGATGCCGGTTCTTTTTCTGATCCATTCATCATCCGTTTCAACAATCTTAGACAGATCGTCGTTCGTAACTCTTTTGGCAGGGATACCTCTTCCCATTCCAACAATCTTCAATCCGTTCATGTTTAATATCCTTCCATATCAGACATATATACATCTTCCGACAGTACGGTATTTCTCATACCTGTTCTTCAAAAGCACGTCTATGTCATTCTTTTCAAGTTTTCTCAAGTTCCTTGCAATGGATCTTCTTAGTGTTTCATAATCAAAATCATCCGGATCAGAGAACTTCTTCTCCTTAATGATCTCATCGGCAATCCCCTGGGCATAAAGATCTTCCGCGGTCATCTTCATACATCCGCATGCTTCCTCAACCTTAGAAGAATCTTTCCACAGTATGCTTGCCATACCCTCGGGAGAAAGAACGGAATATACCGCCTTTTCCAGCATGATGAGTCTGTCTCCGACTCCTATGGCAAGAGCACCTCCGCTGCATCCTTCACCTGTAACAACACAGATAATGGGGACCTTCAATCCGCTCATAAGCGCAAGGTTCTCTGCGATAGCAGCACTCTGGCCGTTCTCTTCCGCCTGCTTTCCCGGATATGCGCCGGGAGTATCTATAAAAGTGATCACGGGTCTGCCGAAACGTTCGGCATCTTTCATGAGTCTGGCTGCTTTTCTGTATCCCTGCGGTCCGGGCATTCCGAAGTTGCAGCGGATATTTTCATCAAGTCCCTTACCTTTTCTGTGACCGATGACCGTGACGGGCCTGTCTTCAAAAAAAGCAATGCCTCCAAGGATGGCAGGATCCTCTCCGGAATTCCTGTCGCCGCGAAGCTCCAGGAAATCCGTAAAAAGATGGTCGAAAAAATCCGTTACTTTCGGTCTGTTCTTATCCCTTGCCGCAAGCAGGACTTCATATGCATCCATATGCCATCAGTCCTTGGGAAGATGCTCGTCGAGGTAAGCTGCGATGTTGTCTACTCTTGTAAGCTTAGGAAACTCTTCCTCGGGAATAGAGATTCCGTACTTCTCTTCAAGAGCCATGTTGAGCTCAACGAGATCGAGAGAATCAGCATGGAGATCTTCCATGAGATTTGTATCTTCCTTGATATCAGCCTCATCAAAATTAAGTGTTGCTACGATTACCTCTCTTACCTTTTCAAATGTTGTCATATCCTTTTCCTTTCTCTTTCTTTTTTGGATTATTATTTATAAAAAATGCTGCTGAACTCCTTCAGTACATTTAATATACTTTTCTTCATCAATACTTTTTGAAAACAAGCGATGCATTATGTCCGCCGAATCCCAGTGAATTACAGATGGATGCTCTGACCTCACGCTCTTTTCCAACATTGGGTGTGATATCAAGATCACATTCGGGATCCGGAATCTTATATCCTATTGTGGGAGGAACGAAACTGTCTTCTATGGCTTTTATCGCGAAGATGGATCCCACAACCGCACTTGCTCCCAGGAGATGTCCCGTCATGGACTTGGTGGAGCTTACCGAGAGAGCATCCGCATATTCACCGAAAGCAGCTCTTATCGCCTTGGTCTCACCCTTGTCATTAAGCGGCGTTGAAGTTCCGTGTGCATTGATATAATCGATATCCGAAGGCTCCATACCGGCATCCTCGAGTGCTTCCTTAAGACACTCCACTGCCATCTTTGCATCAGGATCCGGAGCCGTTATATGATATGCGTCGCAGTTTGCACCGAAGCCCGCTATCTCTGCATAAATATGTGCGCCTCTTTTCTTCGCATGTTCCTCTTCCTCGAGGATAAGCATGCCTGCGCCTTCGCCCATTACGAATCCACTTCTTTCAGCATCGAAAGGGATGGAAGCTCTGGTCTTGTCATCGGAATTGGAAAGGGCCTTCATCGATGTAAAACCACCCACGGAAAGCGGTGTGATGGAAGCTTCACTTCCTCCGCAGATCGCCGCATCAGCATAACCGTCTCTTATCAGTCTGAGTCCCTCTCCTATGGAATATCCGGAACTTGCACAGGCAGTAACCGAACATGAGCACATTCCGTGGAGTCCGAATCTGATAGCGATCCAGGCAGCACCCATATTGGATATGCTCATGGGGATATAGAAAGGCGATACTCTGTCAAAGCCCTTCTCTTCTCCTTTTGCGTGTTCGCTCTCTATAGTTCCGATTCCGCCGATACCGCTGGATACCAGTGTTGCGAAACGAAGCTTTAACTTCTCGGCTTCTTCACTTCCGCTGCTTAAGTACTCTTCCATTCCGGAATCTCTCATAGCTTCGACAGCAGCAGCAAGTGCAAGCTGTGAATAACGATCCATTCTCCTGATCTCACGCTTGTCGATCACTTCTTTCCATTCATCACCCTTAACTTCACCTGCGAGATGAACCTTCTGTTCCGATGTATCATATTGTGTTATGGTATCGATACCGCAAACACCGTTTTTTGCGGCTTCCCACATACTCTTAATATCGTTACCGATGGGACTTACAGCTCCCATTCCCGTGATAACGACTTTTCTTCCTTTTTCTTTGCTCATACTGCCATACCTCCGTCAACAGCAAGTACCTGACCTGTCACATATGAACTTTCTTTTCCTGCAAAGAAGGCAACTGCCTCGGCCACTTCTTCGGCTGTTCCGGGTCTTCCCATGGGAATTGTCTTTGTCATTTCATCCTTCACTTTATCGGGAAGAACCGATGTCATATCCGTAGCGATCATTCCGGGAGCAACCGCATTCACTGTAATATTTCTTCCTGCAAGTTCCTTGGCCATGGATTTGGTCATTCCGATCACGCCTGCCTTGGATGCGGAATAATTCGTCTGACCTGCATTACCCCTGAGTCCGACGATACTGGATATGGTAATGATCCTGCCGTAACGCTGCTTGAGCATTATCTGTGAAGCACGTCTGCTGCAGAAGAATGCTCCGTAGAGATTGACTTTGAGAACTTTATCAAAGTCCTCCGTGCTCATCCTGAGTACCAGTCCGTCCTTTGTGATACCTGCACAGTTAACAAGGATATCTACTCTTCCGTTTATCTCCATAGCTTTCTCAAAAAGAGCAGCCACATCATCTTCATTTGAAACATCTGCCTTAACACAGATGATGGAAGCTTCACTCCCTTCGGAAAGTTTCCTGCAGCTTTGAACAGTCTCCTCTGCAGCCTTATCATTACCTGCGTATGCTATAACTACGGAGGCTCCGCCCGCAGCCAGTTTCTCTGCTATAGCGCGTCCTATACCGCGGCTTCCGCCTGTAACAACGGCAACCTGTCCGTCATATCTCATGTCATGCCTCCTTCATCTCATTGTATGTCCTGACAGCATTTTCAAGATCAGCCGTATCGGAGATGCTGACTACAGTCATATCCGCACATGTCCTGCGGATAAATCCTGCTATGGTCTTTCCGGGTCCGATCTCTATCACAAGCTTTACGCCTTCGCTCTCAAGGAATTTCAGGATGTCTGTCATCCTTACCGTTTCCGACACCTGACGAACAAGAAGTTTCTTTATCTCGCCTGCGCTGTTATCCTCAAGAGGCTTGCCCGTTACATTAAAAACAACCGGAAGTTTCATCCCGTCAAAATTTATCTGTTCAAAGTAATCCTTTAACTTTTCTCCGGCAGGCTTCATATATGAAGTATGGAAAGGGCCTCCGACTTTAAGGGGCATGCATTTCTTTGCGCCTAACGCAACCGCAGCTTCTTCAGCTGCCATCACATCCTGTTCCCTTCCTGCGATAACCACCTGCCCCGTGCTGTTAAGGTTAGAGATCTCAACTATCGATTCCTCATCCCCTTTATCAAGAGCTGCTTTACACGCTTCCTTTACTTTTCTCTCTTCAAGACCGAGGACTGCACTCATGCGAAAAGGAATGCCTTCGGCAGCCTGCTCCATAGCCGCACCTCTGAATGCGGTAAGCTTAAAGAGTGTCTCTTTATCAAATACACCTGCAGCATATAATGAGCTGTACTCACCAAGGCTCAATCCTGCTGCAAAATCAGGCTTTACTCCTGCATCGTAAAGTGAATCCGTTACACCTGCCGCAAAGGACGCAAGTGCAGGTTGCGTAGTACCTGTCTTCTTAAGCTTCTCATCAGGTCCCTCGAACATTGTCGTCTTAAGTGCAAGTTCGGGAAGGATCTTATCTGCGAGATCGATGGACTCTTTAACGAATCCGTTCTCTCCGTAAAGCGCCTGTCCCATTCCGACGCACTGACTCCCCTGGCCTGCAAACAGAAATGCTGTCTTCAATTTCAAACCTCCTGTAATCCCTTGATCACTTTTTCCGCACCTTCAGTCAGATCTGCGAAGATATCCGCAAGAGGTCTGATCTCTTTGACCAGTCCGCATATCTGTCCCGACATGAATGAACCGTTGTCTATATCACCATCAAATACTGCCTTACGAAGAGAACCGAGTGTGAGTTTTTCAAGTTCATCACGCTCACTTCTCTTGCTCTCCATGAGCAGATACTGTCTTGCCATCTTATTCTTAAGTACTCTCACCGGAGCGTTAGCACTTCTGCCCGTTACAACAGTTGCATTATCTCCGGCCTTCACAACAGCATTCTTGTAATTGTCGTGGATAGGACATTCATTGCTGGCAAGAAGACATGTTCCAACCTGAACTCCGCATGCGCCGAGAGCATATGCTGCTGCCATTCCTCTGCCGTCTGCAATACCGCCTGCCGCGATAACCGGAACATCAAGTGCATCAACCATCTGAGGAACAAGAGCAAGTGTTGTCATCTCTCCTACATGTCCACCGCTTTCTGTTCCCTCGGCGATAACAGCATCAGCACCTGCCTTCACCATTCTGTCAGCAAGCAGAACGCTTGCTACAACAGGCATTACATAGATTCCCTTTTCCTTCCACATGGGAATGTATTTACCGGGATTACCTGCACCCGTGGTAACGGCAGCGACAGGATGTCTTGCGATTATCTCTGCTATCTCATCTGCCTGAGGATGCATGAGCATGAGGTTTACCCCGAAAGGCTTATCGGTAAGCCTGCTGCATTTCTCGATCTCTTCTTCAAATTTCTCCGGACTTAATCCGCCCACCGCAACTATTCCGAAAGCACCTGCATTGGAACAAGCTGCAGCAAATTCTCCCGTAGCGATATTGGCCATAGCTCCCTGGATTATGGGATAACGCATACCCAGGATCTCATTTATCTTCTTCATATGTTTACCTCTTTCATGCTTTCGTTTCTTTTTTACTCATCAAAGGGAAGCTTCGGATGCAGTCTGAATATGTGTATCAGCTCTTCTCTCAGATCTTCTATCTTCACTATCCGGTCTACAAACCCGTGGTCCTCCTGAAATTCCGCTCTTTGGAATCCGGGCGGAAGTTTCTCGCCTATAGTCTGTTCAATGACGCGGGGACCCGCGAATCCTATCAAAGCATCAGGCTCTGCCAGGGTTATATCTCCTAGGGATGCAAAGCTGGCGCTTACGCCGCCCGTAGTAGGATGCATCAGATAGGAGATGAATAACCCTCCGGCTTCTTTGTACTTACGGATGGCAGCTGATGTCTTAGCCATCTGAAGCAGAGAAAAGAGTCCTTCCTGCATTCTCGCTCCGCCGCTTGCAGAGAGTATCACCAAAGGCGTCTTATGCCTGATCGCACTCTCGGTAAGTCTTGTGATCTTTTCTCCGACAGCACTTCCCATGCTTCCCATCATGAACTCCTTGTGGAGCACAGCGATGGCAGTGAGCCTTCCGTCTATCTTGCCGAAACCTACTGTCACAGCTTCATTCTTGCCGGATTCTTCGCAAGCCGCCTCTATCTTCTCCTCGTATCCCGGGAAGTCTAAGGGATCGTTACCTGCAATATTTTCGCCCAGTTCCTTGAACCTTCTGTTGTCGGTGAGCATCTCGGGAGAGACCTTAACCTTAGGTTCGGGCTTCACCTCTACGGTAACCTGTGCTTTCCTGCGCATCTTTCGCAGCGAGAATATTCTTTTTCTTTTTCTTTCAAATGCCTGAATCATGGTCCCACTCAAGGAGTTCAGCCACATGTTCCTCAAAAAAGGCTGTCGTCACATTTCCTTTCAGATATTCGGGATGAAACATTAACAGATAGAGAAAATCCGCATTTGTCTTCACTCCGTCTACGGTAAATTCCGCCAGCGCCATTCTCATACGGCGTATCGCTTCGAGCCTTCCTTCCGCGTGTACGATGACCTTGGATATCATCGAATCATAGAAAGGCGATATGGTACTTCCGCTGTAAAGCGCTGTCTCAATCCTCACGCCTGCGCCGCAGGGAAAATGAATAAACCTGATATCTCCGGGCATGGGCGCAAAATTCTTAGCCGGGTCCTCAGCATTGATCCTGCATTCTATGGCATGCCCCCTGATCTGAATATCATCCTGCGTAAAAGGTAACGGCACACCTGCAGCCGAACGGATCTGAGCTTTCATAAGATCGATCCCGGTAACCATCTCCGTAACCGGATGTTCTACCTGGATACGCGTATTCATCTCTATGAAGTAGAAGTTTCCGTCCTTATCGAGAACAAATTCCACCGTTCCCACGCTGTCGTAGTCAACCGCGCGTGCAGCCTTAAGCGCTGCTTCACAGATGCCTTTACGCTGTTCGTCGTTTAAACAATAAGCCGGTGCTTCTTCAACCATCTTCTGCGAACGACGCTGTAACGAGCAGTCACGTTCTCCCAGATGAACCACATGTCCGTGCTTGTCTCCGATAAGCTGAACTTCTATATGCCTCGGACAGACGATATATTTCTCCATATACATATCGCCGTTGGCGAATGCACTCACAGCCTCTGCTCTGGCACTTTCAAAAGCTTCCTTAACTTCATCCGGGCCGTATGCTATCCTCATGCCTCTTCCGCCACCGCCGGCAGAAGCTTTGATCAGAACCGGGAATCCAATCCTTTCCGCGTTCCTTACGGCATCATCCGCATCCTTAAGCAGTCCGTCCGATCCCGGCACCACCGGCACTCCGCTCTTTATCATCAGCTCTCTGGCAGACTGCTTGTCTCCCATCCTGCTGATCTTCTCATGAGACGGTCCTATGAAAGTAATACCGTTCTCTTCGCATCTTCTTGCAAATTCTGCATTCTCCGAAAGAAATCCGTATCCCGGATGAACCGCTTCACAATTATATGCAAGAGCCGTCTGTATTAGGGCATCCTGATTGAGATAGCTCGCCCCCGCAGGTGCCGGTCCAACACACACGGCCTTGGCAGCGTATTGAACGGGAAGGCTGTCCTCGTCAGCTTTGGAATAAGCCAGTACAGTCTCTATCCCAAGTTCCATACAGCATCTCATGATGCGCATGGCTATCTCTCCTCTGTTTGCTACCAGAATTCTCTTAAACACGTTTTTCCTCTATTCTTACCAATGCAGTATCAAAGCCTGCCATACTTTCATTTTCCGTAAGGATCTCAGTGACCACTCCGTCACAGGGTGCCTTCACTTCGTTCATAGTCTTCATCGCTTCGATAAGACCGATGACATCATTCTTCCTGACCTCGCTTCCAACCGATACATAGGGTTCCGCATCCGGTGAAGAACTTCTGTAGAAAATTCCCGCAATGGGAGCACGTACCACAATGCCCTGTTCCTCTGCAGCCTCCTTAGGTTCATCGGCTTTCCCCGTGGCAGGTGCAGAAACCGTCGCAGGAATTGCCGCAGGTGCTATACCTCCCGTTACAGCAACAGGAGCTGCACAATAATCCGCAGATCTGAAGCGCAGCTTCACATCCCCCGTCTCAAGTCTGAACTCGCTCATGCCCGAAGATTCGAACATCTTCTCCAGCTTCAGGATATCCTCAAAACTTATCTCCATTATCTCCAACTCCGTTAAATCATTTGAATATTTATTTAAATTTTTTTATATAAATCACTCCTGCATCTTATAGTCTTAAGCACATCCTGTCAATACCAAATATGCCGTTTTTCCTTTATTTTAAAGGCTTTTCGACACTTTATGTTGTGGATGCGGATAACATTATATGCAGTTTCAAAAACTACATAATATGGTATTCTTTAAATATTTTTACTAAATTTATTTAGTTTTATATAACTAACGATCGCGCAAAAAACAGCCCCGCGTCATACAGGCGCAGGGCAAAAAAAATCACTATATCACTACATTTACACTCATCGGTTCAAACCTTCATGTCAAAACATCCGTCATCACAAGATAAAAGCCTAACCGTCAGATCGTATTGTCGCTCCGATACTTTCCATATGCATCATCGATCTTTTCTCGTATCATATCGTATGTATCCCAGGAAAATTCTACGCAATAATAAAAACTGTTTTCATTCCTGATACACTGATAATAATCCGACATATCCGGATTCCTGAAATTAAGATACCCCTTTTCCTCAACCGTCTCAAAATAGCCGTTCACAAAAGGAAGTACCTTCTCCGATATCTCATCCCGAAGGAGACAGCAATCCATATTACCAACAAAGAATTCAACAGGAGATATTTCGCGTGCTTTAAGCCTGTTTATTTCTTCCTTAGATATCTGACCATAGAAGATCTCTGACATAAGATCATTTTCCACAAGCCACATCATGAAATATGCAGCAGGCATCGATGCATATTCAAATATCTTGTCTTCGTCTTCTTCAGGGATTTCCTCATAACCGGATTCAATTATCCGACAATACTCCATCGCCGCGTCATCCCATGCCCACTTAGACTTATAGGCTCTAAATTCGTTTTCATTGGAACGATCCGCCGGATCAAATGCAACATGAGCTTGGGCCTGAATATATTTCCCGGGTTCTCTGATCCTCTTATATCCCCGGACGATCCCCCAGATACAGGTACCGCAAAGAAGTGCCATAACAAATAATACCGGCAGGACACTGCCAATATCGTTATTCAGGGCAATAACAATACTTACAGGCACAGAAATGACCAATATAATGCTGCTCAGTATGATACAGTTTTTTCCGAATGCCCTTACCTCATTTTCGTTCATTGACGATCTCCCATCACTATCCGGCATTAAGCCGCCGTGATAATAAAATATACCCGCATCACATTACATCAGCGATGCGGGCACATCATTACGATAAATACTTTCAGTTATCCGAAGTCACATTACTTTGAGAATTATGTTCGCTTCCGGCATCATCGCTGCCTGAGAACGCGCTCTGAGGTGCATTCCACTGAGGTGCATTCTCCTGATGAACAAACCCCTGAGTCGCGAAGCCGTTATTCATCCCCTGCATATTCATCTCGGGCTGCATGGGAACATTTCCCTGAAAGGCATTCACAGGAGCCTTATTCAAAGGCTCGGTACAGATCATATCCTTATAGATAACATATGTATCGCAGAACATGTCATGGAATCCCTGCTTCTTAGGAGTGACCGCTACGGCCACATAACCTATATTCAACAGTCCCGATAAGAATCGTCCTACGGTTTCTCTGTAGAGGACATTCACGAAAGTCCATGAACCGTCTTCCGTGATCACTTCAAGTCTGAATAACTTCTTCCCCGGCGTTGCATGTCCGAAATATGTAAGCAGTACAAAATATGATGCAAATACAAGATACTGAGCGATATCCTGAATAGTAAATCTAAAGATTATCCCCTTCTTCAGGAAATCCAGTCCCGCCGAGGCTGCTGTCCACAAAGGGAGTTTTATCAGAAATGATAAAGCCACAGCGATGATACAATCAGTGAAATATGCGGCAAAACGAACAACGAAACCGGCATATATCTTACTGTCCAATCGGTTCTGCATAGAACATCGGCCCTCCATTTCCCAAACGGTCTGCAAGATCCAACAGTATCTCTGTTTCGGTCTTCGGTGCCTGCAGTGATGATATGGATCCGAAGAGCCATGATAAATATCCGCTGTCGCTCTTGGGCTCGTAGAAAAGATCTACACCGCTCTCTTCTCTTACATAAGTATCAAACTCTTCCGATGTCTTTATGCCATCGATCAGACCATTCTCCAGCGCCTGTGATGCAGTATAAACTCTTCCGTCCGCAAGCTTCTTGACATCCTTGACGTCCATGCCTCTGCCCTCGGCAACGATCTCCACGAACTGCTCATAATACTCATCTACGATAGACTGAAGGATTTCCATCTGCTCATCTGTCATAGGCTTACCGGGAGTACCCATATCCTTATTCTTGGCAGATACGATATTCACTTCCTTAACTCCGAGCTTTCCGTAGAGTTCGGAAAGATCATATGTGGACATTATCACACCGATGGAACCGGTCTCCGTGATCCTGTTTGCATACTGTTCATCGGAAGCGGAAGCGATATAAACACCACCGGAGCAGCACATGCTTTCCATGTATGTCCAGATAGGTCTGTCTGTCTCTTCCTTATACTTCATGAGTTTAAGATAAAGTTCATCGGCCTGATATACACCACCGCCCGGTGTATCCATTCTTAAGATGATGCCTTTATTGTGTTCATTCTCAATAAGCCTGTCCACGTAAGCCATAAGAAGATCATGATTGTATGAATCAAGAGACGGGGAATACTTGTTGCTTCCCGACGCCTGAATGGTACCTCTGATAGGTATCACAGCGATGAAATCCTTGTTGGTCGGCATATCGGAAAAGAATGATGCATTCTCATCCGTTACCTCTCCCAGCATACGGCTGAGTTCTGCCTCTGTCGCTTTCTTTTCTCCGTAATTAGCGGATAAAGTATTGGTTATAACACTGATCACACCCGTCACGATAAAAATGACCGCAGCTAAGATCAGGCCTGTTGACTGTTTCTTTTTCATATATCCCTCCTACACTGTTTTTTCGGAGGCAGGGCATAATTTTCATTCCCCACCCCGCCTACAGTTATCTATTTTGCACTTTTTCATCAGATAATTCAATCATTTTCAATCATCAGCAGTCAGCTTGAACATTCACATCCGTTAAATGCGCTTCTTCAAATATAATGCAAATTGCGTTAAAATGAGGTGTTATGAATGAAAAAGTATTAAGAATCCTTGAATTTGACAAACTGACACATATCCTTGCGGAATTCGCAGGTTCCGAACCGGCAAAGAAGATATGTCTTTCACTTCGTCCGTCATCAAACATCGAATGGATAGCACATGCACAGGAAGAGACCTCAGCCGCATTGAGCAGACTTATGCGCAATGACAGACTCTCCTTCGGTGCAAATATCGATGTCAGGCCCTTTATCAAAGCAGTTTCCATCGGTAAGACTCTTTCTGCCGGAGATCTGTTAGCGATCGCCAGACTGCTGACGGCCGTTGCTGAAGTAAGACGTTATCACGAGAATGCACTCCAGACATCCGCTCACGAAGACGGAAAACCCATCGACTGTCTGGATGAATATTTCAATCTTTTAGATCCGCTGGATTTCCTTACGGACGATATCAACCGCTGCATCATCTCCGAAGAAGAGATCAGTGATGACGCAAGTCCCGCGCTCCGCGAGATCAGGCGAAATATCTCGTCAACAAGCGCGCGGATACAGTCCCAGCTTTCCAAGATGGTAAATGATACCTACAGAACATATCTGCAGGACAGCATCATAACCACCCGCGGCGGGAGATACTGTATCCCGGTTAAGAGCGAATACAAATCACATGTTCCCGGAATGGTCCATGACAGATCATCCAGCGGTTCAACTTTATTTATCGAGCCCTCTTCAATAGTTGAGCTCAACAATTCACTCAAGGAACTGCTCTCCGCAGAAGAAAAGGAGATCGAACGCATCCTCTCCGTTCTCTCGGGAAAATGTGCGGCATACGGTGAGACCATCAATGAAGACCAGCGCACCATAACCATGCTGGACTTCATCTTTGCAAAAGCAAAATACGCACTTCGCCTCAATGCCACAAAACCTGTTTATAACACAGCCGCAGATAACAGCAGGCGGATAATTAACTTAAGAAAAGCACGTCACCCGCTCCTTGATCCCAAGACAGCGGTTCCCATCGACGTAAGACTCGGAGATGATTTCGATCTGCTCATAGTTACAGGTCCCAACACCGGCGGTAAGACAGTATCTCTTAAAACCGTGGGCCTGCTTACACTCATGGGCCAGGCAGGACTGCACATTCCCGCTCTCGATCGTTCGGAGCTTGCTTTCTTCAGCGAAGTATATGCGGATATCGGCGATGAGCAGAGTATAGAGCAGAGCCTCTCTACTTTCTCTTCGCATATGACTTCCATAGTAGAGATACTTAAGAAAGCAAAACCCGACTGTCTGTGTCTCTTCGATGAGCTTGGCGCAGGTACAGATCCGGAAGAAGGCGCCGCACTGGCTATATCAATACTCGATCACCTGCACCGCCAGGGCATACGCACCATGGCCACCACTCACTACAGTGAGCTTAAGGTTTTCGCACTTACCACCGACAAGGTGGAGAATGCCAGCTGCGAATTTGATGTGGCATCACTAAGACCTACATACAGGCTCCTTATCGGTATCCCCGGTAAGAGTAATGCGTTTGCCATCTCCAAGAAGCTGGGGCTCCCCGATGAGATCATCGAAGACGCCGGCAATTATATAAGCAGTGAAGAGGAAAGCTTCGAAAGCATCCTCTCCGATCTCGAAAGCAAGCGAAATGCACTGGATAAAGACTCGGAAGCTCTTGCGGCTGCAAAAGCAGATATCGCAAGACGCGAAAAGATCCTCGCCGATAAAGAAGAAAAGATTGACGAAAAGCGCGAGAAGATCCTCACTGCTGCCAGAGAGGAAGCAAAAGAGATCCTGCAGGACGCAAAGGATGTGGCAGACGAAACCATCCGCGCATTCAATAAACAGGGCTCCCAGATGAAGCCTTCCACCATGGAGCACAAACGTCAGAATATCCGCGAATGGATATCCAAGGAAGACGAGGCCATCTACAGAGAGGCCATGAAGAATTCCGGACGACGCAAGAAAAAAGATATCGATGATATTCCGAGATATAAGCCTTTATCGGCAAAGGATGCTATCCCCGGGACTCCGGTACACGTGATCTCCATGGATCTCGACGGAACTATCACTTCCGCAGCGGATAAAAAGGGAAATATAACCGTACAATGCGGTATAATATCCTCGAAGGTAAAGCTATCAGACCTTGCGAAGTCAGATGCACCGGTTACAGTTGAAAGCAATACCTCAAGAAAGATCTCTTCGAAGAAGCTTGATATAAGCAAGGCTTCACATGTTTCCACAGAGATCAATGTTCTCGGAATGACAGTGGACGATGCGGTCTCACGCATAGACAAGTATCTTGATGATGCATATATGTCCAACCTGGAATCTGTACGCATAGTACACGGAAAAGGAACCGGAGCATTGCGTTCCGGAATACATGATTTCCTTCGCACCTCCCCTGTTGTGGGAAGCTTTGACCTGGCAGCCCACGGCGAAGGTGACGCAGGTGTTACTGTGGTACGCTTTAAATGAATCTCAAATGAATCCAACCCATGATCGGAGGTAAGACCAATGCCGACTAAACAGCGCATATTGATCGTAGATGATGATGAAAATATTGCAGAGCTTATCAGCCTTTATCTGACAAAGGAATGTTTTGATACAAGGATAGTAGGTGACGGAGAATCCGCCATCACTACCGCTGCTTCCTTTGATCCGGATCTGATCCTGTTAGATCTGATGCTCCCCGGAATGGACGGCTATCAGGTATGCAGAGAGATCAGGAAGGATTCCCAGACTCCCATCATCATGCTCTCAGCCAAGGGCGAAGTATTCGACAAGGTCCTCGGACTTGAGCTCGGCGCAGATGATTATATGGAAAAGCCCTTTGATTCCAAGGAGCTCGTTGCACGTGTCAAAGCCGTACTCAGAAGATATCAGCAGAATACTCCCGCTCCCGCTCCTGTTGAAGACAAGAACGAAGTCCGTTTTCCTGACCTTGTCATCAACAGAGTAAACTACAGCGTGTTATATATGGGTAGAAAGATCGACATGCCTCCAAAGGAGCTGGAGCTTCTCTTCTTCCTTGCATCCACACCAAACCATGTTTATACCAGAGACCAGCTTCTTGATCAGATCTGGGGATATGAATATCTGGGAGACACCCGTACCGTTGATGTTCACATCAAGCGTATCCGTGAGAAGATCAAAGATCATGCATCCTGGCGTATCGCAACCATCTGGGGTGTCGGCTATAAGTTCGATACCACTCCACAGTAATTTATTGCCATGAGAAGAACTCTCTATGTAAAACTGCTCGCAGCATATCTTATCTTTGCGGTATTCGGATATATCGTCGTAGCTACATTCATGCAACAGATGACAATGAAGCAGGTGGAGAAGGAAAAGGCGGAAGCTCTCTATCGGTGCGCTGCATCTTTTGCAGAGAATGAAGCCCTCGCTATTTATAAAAACGAACTTTCTCTTACCAATCTGAAGGACAGCATCGACCGCACATCCAAAATGCTGGATTCCGCGATCTTCATAGTCAACCCTTCGGGACTCATCGTCGCTTCATCGGAGTCACCGCTTGATGTCGACAAGCCTTACAGCATAACCAATTTTGATGTGACCGC
>Ga0256407_10005440_pt1 | contig 20448 bp, 12 predicted proteins | sample RumenRJG_04DNA_FD_193489 | JGI IMG/M metagenome (GOLD analysis project Ga0256407, IMG submission 193489) | Bovine rumen microbial communities from Lethbridge, Alberta, Canada - RJG_04 | ecosystem: Host-associated > Mammals > Digestive system > Stomach > Rumen | place: Canada: Alberta... | reverse complement strand
AAAAAGAATTAAAAGATTTAAAACCTATTAAAACTAAAACTTCAATAAAACATAGAAAAATAGATTCATATGATAAATTTGTTGATGATATAAGTAAAGATATGTTTAAACAAAATAATGAAAGAAATTATGCTTTTACTTCTACTAAACCAATTGAAAGAATAAATGATTTTAATATAATCAATCCTTATGACAAATTTATAATTGATATTGTTAAAAGTTTGATTAAATATAAAAATATAAAAGATAAATTTAAAATAATAGAGCATCAAAAACAGAAAATAATTACAAATGAAAGTATTATTTCCCATAAAGAAGCTCCATATTCTATTTTGATTAATGATGTAGTGAAATCTCTAATTAAAAATAAGGAAATCAAAAATAAAACAGTAAAACAATCAATAGAAAAGCCAAAAGAAATAGGAACAAAAACTAATATAATAGATACAGGAAACATAAAATCAACAATTGATTATAACATAAAATTAATGTCATATAATAAATTTGTAGATGATATAGTAAAAGATTTAATAAAACAAAACAAAGAAAGAAAAAGTAAATTAAACAAAAAATCAATAATAATAAATGAGAAAAAAAGCAGAACATCAGATAAAACATTAAAATCAATAATATCAGGGAAAAAAACACCTAAAAAAGCAAAAGTAAAATTTGATTCAATTCCAAAACCAAATTATTCTAAAAATGATTCAAATTCAGGAATAAATATTAAAATGGATGATTCAAATGATGAAATATATTCATCAAAACCAGTAATTCTTCGTACAAAAAGTAAAATTCTTATAGGAGAACCAATAACAGAAACATTCCAAAGTGAAGAAATAAATCTTATAGAACAACAACGTGATATATTAAAATCAAGACCAAGAAAATTATGTAATTCACTAATAAAAAATAAAGAAATAAATTTAATAAATAATACAAATAAAATAGAAAACTTAAAAAATGAATCAAAAAATAAAAAATCAAAATCATTAAGTGAAATAAAATATATGGAGACATTATCAAATGATAGAATTATATTACCACATAAGAAAAGAGTTTATATTAAATTATATGGTAAAGATTCAAGATATTGCAGATTCTGTAAAAATACACATAATGTTATTAGAAAATATGGATTGGATATTTGTAGGAGATGTTTCAATGAAAAATCCTTTTTATTTGAATTTAAAGAAAAGAAGTAACTTAATTTTGATAAAAGATTAATGTCCTTTTATTTTAATATTTAAGTTTTTTATGATAAATTTTCATTTAATTTTCAATAAATATAATTATTAAATTATTTATTTGTTATTTATTGAGTAAATTTGATTTAATTTATTTTTATTTTTTTAAATTATTTTCTAATTATTGACTACTTAAAATAAATAATTTTTAAACTAAACATAATAAAAATTTTATACAAAAATTTTATAAATGTCAGAAATTACTGAAGTTTCAGCAGATTTAGTTTGTTTTTTATGTGAAACTCCATTTATTACAAGTTCAATTCCTTTTATTTTATATAAATGCTCAATGTGTAATGAAAAATCTGCTTATTGTTTTAATTGTAGTAAAATTACAAACAAACTTTTAGGAAATGCTTTATTTAGATGTTCAACTTGTAATAATATTGTTAAAGCAGAATCAAAAGAAGAAATATCTAAACATTCTCAAAATCTTGACAACTTTAATAATAAAATTTTTTCACCTTTAGAAACTGAAAATATGAAATACAATAATTTAATGAAATCACCATTAATGTCAAATACAAGTAATCCAAATATTATGTTTACAAATAATTCAATTCAAACTCCTAGAAATGATATATCTTCTTATCAAAAAGAATTTGAAGAAAATAAATCTAATTTTCTAGATGAATTTACTAATAAATTAATTTTACATAATAATTCAAGTGATAAATCAAATGGAGTTAATTTTGATTTAAATTCTAATAAAAGTAATGATAATTTATTAGGAAGTTATGATTTATTAAGTAAAAGAAAAAAGAATTTAGGAATTAAAAAAGCAATTCAATTAAATTTAAATGATTTAAATAATAAATCAATATCTTCATTTGATAAAAATGATAGTTTTCATAAAAAAATCAAAAAATTTTGTACAAATGGTGATTCAAATAAATCAAAAGATATTAAAAGTATTTTTTCTAATTCATCAATTGAAAACTTATCTTTTCTTAATGGAAGTAAAAATATTTATAAAATCCCTGGATTTGGAGAAAAGAATCAAATTGGAAATCCAAAATTAACTCCTCACAAATTTTATGTAAATTAAATCTTATTATTTAAATAAAATAAATATATAATTTATTTATATTGTAAATTAAAATTATCATCTTTCTAATATGCAAAAATATTTTCATATTTCTTTTTCTTTTGATATAAATATTATATTTTTGATAAATATATTTTAAAATCCATTATTATTGTCAATAAACGATTATAACTTATATTATCACTTTCTTTTATTTTTTCATGTTTATTAGGGGGTAAATTTAGTCTAAATCTTTCTTCATTTGAAAAACACATTATACTAGAAATTGTTTCTAATAAACTATTTTTAACACAATTATCACAATTTGGATCAAGTATTTTAATTAATATTTCAGATAATAATCTTTTATCAACTAAATATTGAATTTCTGTTATTTCTTTTAAAAATCTTGATATATATTCATTACAATTTTTTTTTAAATCAATAATAATAGTATTAGAATTCTTTTTAGTTTTTAATTCTTGGATTTCCTTTCTATTTTTTTCTAATAATTCTTCATAATTTGCTTTTTGCATTTTCATACTTTCTTTATGATTATTTTCAATTGTTTCAATTTGAATTTCATAATTCCTTTCTTTTTCCTTTAAAGCTGCATTTTCAACAATAATATCTGCTTTTTCAGTTGATAATTTATTTTTTTCTTTTTTATAATTAAATATTTCTTCCTCTTTATCTTTAATTGTTTTCATTAATAATTCATTTTGAGTATTTATTTTTAAAATATGTTCAGATTGAGTTTTATTTTCTGTTTCTAATTTAGTAACTTTTCTTTTATATCCTGCAATTTTATCATTTTTTATACTCATATCATTTTTTACTTTCACCAAATCTTCTACATTTTTTTGTATATCATTAATATATTTTTCATTATCTTGTTTTAAACTTAAATTTTCAATTTTTAATTTTTCTAATTCTGCTGGTTCTATATCTTTAATTTTTATACTTTTTTGATCTTTATCATTTTTTAATTTTGTATTTTCATTTTTTAATTTTAAATTTTCATTTTTTAATTTTCCTATTTCTGAATTTAATTCTTGAATTTGTCTTAATACATCTTTTTTAAAAGTATCCATTTCAGATATTATTCTTTCATTTTCTTTTTTTATTTTGTTTAATTCATTATTATCTGCTTCATTATTACTATTATTATGTAATATATTTTTTGACTCATTATTTATATTAAGATGATCTCCAAGCTGTAATTTTGATAATTTTAAATCTATATTTTCTTTTTCTTTTAATAATTGTTGATATTTCTCTTCTAATTGAGTTTTTTCCATTATCAATGAATTATTCATTATTGCTATTTCATTTTTTTCTTCCTTTACTATTTCCAAATTATTCTTTTGTTTTTCTAATTCTTTTTTGGTATAATTAAGTTCTGAATTAATGATATCTATGTTATCATTTAATCTCATTTTTTCATTTTGTAATGAAATAATAGTATTTTCCATGTCTGAAATTTGTTTATTAATATCACTCATTTATTAAAAATTAAGAAAAAAATAAATCTAAAAAAGATAAATTTACATTCATTTTTAAAAAAATGAATAACCAAAATAATATATAATAATATTAATGAAAATATAAAAAAATATTTTAAACATTTTATATTTTAATTGTATAAAATATTGTTTCTATCATGATTATATTTTAATTTATATTATTAAAAAATAATTGTAAATATTTATTAGAAAAAAATAAAATCTTTATATTGTAAAAGTAATTTGTTTTAATAATGAAAAAATTATATAATAAATCTAAAAAAATAAAAAAAATTTAACTAAAAATCAATAATTTGATAATATTTAATAATACCTAAAATTAAATAAAGATTAAAATATTTTTAAATGATTAATACAAAAATTAAAACCAACTCATTTAAAATTTATATATTTCAAAATAATAAAAAAACCTCAAAAAAAAATTTCAATAATCAATATGAAAATTACTAAAAGAAAGTTTCCTCATTTCCTCCATTCTATCCTGAGGTTTCCTTCCATATAGCTCAGCTTCTAAATCATAACCTTGTTTCCCATTTTCTCTTAAATTTTTTAAATTTTCAAAAAACTCTTCACTTTTTTTACTATCAATACTACTCATATCAGGTGGTTCTTGAGCATTACCAAAATCATTATAATTATCAGTAATACTTTTCTTTAAAATATAAAAACTAACCATATTATATAAATTACCATCTTCAAATTCAACATTAGGAAATCTCCCATCACAAGAAGCAAAACCATCAATAATAAATTGACATCTATATTGTCCACTTGGAAAAGTATTTGGTGGAATTGATAAGATAAACATTCCTAAAAAATCATTATAAATAAAGGGAAATTGTTTAAATGAATTGTTAAATAAACCTAAGTTAATTGATGTTGATGATCCTGGTAAAAATACTCTTAATTCTACTTTTTTAGCATAAAATGGATATGTTATAAAATATGATTCTGTCATTTGTTTTCTTAATTTTTGAAAACTAGAATAAAATTGATATCCTTTAAATGCATGTTGTATTTTTTCTGCTGCTTTTTCTCTGCTTTTTATTATATTTTCTTTTAAAGCTATTATACCTATTTGATTTTTGTCATACATTAATTGAAATAAATTTTCTACTTTTTCTGCTGAATTTTCTCTTTCAAATTCAATGTTATCTCTTAAGTAATTTTTTCTTATTTTAATACCTATTAAATATTGTCTTATTATACTTTGAAGTAATATTATTTCATCAATTCCTTTTTTTTCTATTTCTTCTTCTACTTGAATTGTAAAATGTTTTTTAAACATGTAACTTCTAAATACAGATTGTATTTTTACTATTGATATTATTTTATCTATAAATGATAATTGTAATTCATTATTAATAAAACGACAACCTAGTCTTAAAAGAGGGGAAATTGTTTTATTTTTATATGTTTTGAAATCTAATGTCTTTTCTTCAACTTTTTCAGGTTTTTTAATTAAGGAAATATTATTTTCTGGAGTTTCATTTTGTGATAATTTATTATTTTGGATATCATTTGCCTTTGATTTTTCAGTTAAGTTAGATCTTTGATATGCAACACTGTTCAATTGAAATAATCTTCTTAGTATTCCTGTTTCTCTTTTTGATATTTTATGTCTTGTTTTTGGTTGTTGAGAACTCATTTTAAATTTTTTATAAAATTATTAAAAAAAAATTAAAAAAAATTTTGACATTTATATTTTTAATTATATTTATATTATTTTATGAAGATATCATTAAATTTTATATTTTTTCTTTCTTCTATTGCAATTGCATCATTAATTTTTGTTTGATCATAATAATTATTTTCATAAAAATATTGATTATCATATCTATAATCACAATTATTATATTTTCTCTTATAATATGAAGGATATTTTTTCATTAAAATTTTTTCATGGAAATTATAATCATATTTTGAAGTAAAAAGTTTTCCTGATTTTGATATAGATTTTTCACCACCTTCAACAAACATTTTATCAATCATAAATAACACTTTATCAATCCAATCAAAATCATCTCCTGAATTTATAGATATACCAATTATAACAAAACATTGAATAAATATTTCATAATCCATTAATTCATCTTCTTTATTTTTTCCTTTTGAACATCCAGCAAAAAATATTTCTCTCAAATTTGATAAACTTAACCAATGAGGGTAAATATCAAAATCTTTAAAAAATAAAAAAAAATTATCAAAATTAATTAAATTTGTTTTTTTATCAGCATAATTTAAAAAATGATTCTTTATTAATGGTGTAATATCTTTTATTAATTCTTGTATTTTTTCATTTGTTGAAAATATATTTATTAATTTTATTACTTCAGGAACTAAACTATATATATTTAAAACACCTGATAATTTTTCAATAAAATTATTCATTTTTTCATCTAAAAATTGTGACATTGATTCATTAATATCATTTTTTTCATTAGGATATAATCTTAATGAAATTAAAGGAAGGCTTTTTAGAAAAAGATAAAAATTAAATTTCAATATATTATTATTTCTACTTGTAGATGAATTTATTGTTGATGAATTATTTAAATTGAAATTTGAAATCCAATTATTATTTTTTCTATTATCATTATTGTCTAAATTATAATTTATAAAACCTGAAATTGTAGAACAAATTATATTTACATCTGCTAAATTTAATTTATCTTTTTTTGTATCATTATATGGGAAATCTAAATAACTTCCTTGAGAAATATTCAATAATGAATTATTTTTTAAAATATTTGGTTGAGAATTTGATTTATTTAATTTATAATTTTCATGTAAGTTATTTTTACTTTTAATTAAAGAATATGAAATAAAATTATTATGCCTTTGAGTTAATATTGTAGGATTTTTTAAATGAGTTGATTTTTTTATTCTAAGTAATCCTCCATCATATAATAATTTTTGGTAATTTGAAAAACTTAATTTTCCAAATTGAAATTTATCAACTAATTGAGAATATATATTAAATAAATATTTTAATTTATCTATATACTTTTTTAATTTCATATAATTTTCATTATTTAATCCTAAAAAAGATTGAATATTAACAAAATTTCCAATATTTAAATTAAATTTTTTATTATTTATTTTATCATCTTCAAGTAACTTTTTATTAATTAATTCAATAACATCTTTAGGAGGTACAATACAAAATTTTTTATTATAAGTTGAACAAATATTTTTATTAAAATTAACATAACCTTTACTATGATAAATTTTTTCAATTAAATATAATAATTTTTCACTTTTTGAAATTTCCATTGAATAAAAATAAAAAGAAGCTATATGAGAAAATAATAATACAAATTTTGGGAAAGTATAAATTGTGCCTATATTATATGAATTTTGATTAAACTTATCCAATGAAATATTTGGATTGTTAATTAAATCTTCTAATGAATTTGAAATAATAATTGACCAATATAATTCTAATAAATTTTTATTAATTAAATATGGAAATATTTGGAATTCTCTACAAAAAGTTAAATAATTTTTAAATGAATTCTTTTCTATTTTCTTTAAATCAATATAATTATTGATTTCATATATAAAATAATATTTATAAATTTGTTTTAAACCTTCTAAAATTGATGATAAGATTAAAAATGAAAGTTGATCAAATGAATAATTTTCAATGAATTTTTTAAAGTTTAATGGTATATTTAATTTAATTCTACTATCATTTTCTAAATTTATATTTTTACTTTCTAATAAATCATTATTTTTACTTTGTTCAGTAATTTCAATTTCAGAAATTTTATCCATTTCTAAACAGAAAGGTTCAAGGTAAGCTCTAATAAAATTAATAAAAGTTCCTTTTTTATCATCATAAAAATTTTTATTTGTACACATACAAATTTTAGTTAATAAATCCAAAAAATTTTCTGAAGTATAATTTTTAATTCCTTTATTAATTCTTTGTAAAATAATTTCAATTTCTTTAGTCTTAACATTTCTTTCATCAATTATTCCACAATTTTTTAATATTTTAAATAAATTTTGATAAGATAAGTAAAATTGACCATTTTTAGGTTTAGCATAATACATGAAAACTTTTAAACAAATTACTTTGATATCTTCAAATGTATATTCTCTTATAGATTCTAATTGTTGTTCATTATTATCATTTTGAATATTGTTATTATCATTTTCATTCTTTAATATATTTAAAATTTTTATCGTATCATTTGTTCCACTTGTATTTAAATTTTTTGATATTTGATGTATATTTGAATTGATATGTGTATTTTGTTGGTTTTGATAATATGGATTTTGTACATATCTATATAAAATATTTTTTGTTTTATTATTTCGAATTTTCATTTATCGTTAAAAAATTTTTTTTATATTTTAATATTAAGTTAAAATATATAAAATTTGTTTTTAAATAATAAAATATTTTCAGTTGAAAAAATTTGATTTAAGAGTATAATTTCCATTAATACTTTTAAATCCTTCATTAAAAAGACTTGAATTATTTCTATTTGTTTTATTATTATTGAAAGAAAGAAATGATATACTATCAAAAGTTTTATTTCTTTCCATGTTTAATTTATTTTCATTCCTTTCTTGAAAATTTATAGATGAAATCTTAGAGTTAAAATGGTTAACTTTGGAATCATTAAATTTAGATTTATTAAAAGAAAAAAAATTATTTTTTTCAACTGATCTTGAAGGCAAAGTCATTGAATTTAAATCAAAATTTTTATTTATTAAATTAGTATTTCCAATATGGAAAAATTCTAATTTTTCATTTTCATCATTATTTTTATCTTTAATTTCTATTAATTTATTAAAAAAATTTTTACTATTAATTTTTTTAACACTTAAACTCTTAGAAGAAGAAGTTATATAATTATTTGAGATCAAATTATTATCTTCATTTTTATTCTTATCAAATACTGATTTTGTAAAAGTTTCTCCAAATTTTTTTTCCATAATTGAAGCAGTTTTTGGATTATAAAATGTATTATATTTTTCTAAATATTCTTTATCATCAAATAAATTATTTGATTTTTTAGGTACTAATTCATTTAAATTTTCCCTAACTGAATTTTTTTCATTAGGGTCAAAATAATAATTTGTAAATTTATAATTTAATTTCAATAAATTATCATTATTATTATAATAATTATGATTTAATGATTTATCTAATCGATTTGATTTTAATGTTGAATTAAAAGAGAAAAAATCTTTATTTTCTTTAACATTATTTTTTTTTTCTTTATGATTATTTTTATCATTATTATTTTTATTTATTTTAGGATTTAATAATTTATTAACTTCATGATAATTTACATAATTTCCATTAACAACTTTTTTAATAATAGTTCTAACATCATCACATTTAGATAATAATTCAAGTAAAGGAATTAATTTCATTAATTCTTTATCACTTTGAAATGAATGCCAAGTTGAAATAGGAATTCCATTTTCCTTATTATATAAATAAGAAATTGGATTATTATCAATTATAATAACATCTTTTAAATTTCTACCAACTTTCCTTAAATCTTTTATAAATAAATTCCCAGAAGAAGTACAATGTTCTCTAAATAAACGATATGATATTTTTCTATTTGGATCTAATTTATTTAATAATGGATTTGCATAATCAGAAATTGAAGCTGTAAAAATAACTAATTCAAATAAATTCGACATTTTTTCTAAAAATTCATCTACATAAGGTCTTTTTAAAACATGAATTGTATGTTTTTTTCCATCATATATCATATCAAAAACTATATCTTCTTTTGAATAAAAAGTAGTAAAATTTGAATGAACTAAAGTTTCATCTAAATCTAAAAATAATGTTTTTCTTTTTGATAATACATATGATTTTTCTGGTAAATATTTTAATTGAATGTTATTATTATTAGTTAATTTTTTATTATCTGATTGAAATGGATTTATATTTATATTATTTTTCATATTATTTAATTTGTTACTTAGTTCATTAAATATTTTTTGGTTTTTTGATTCTGTTTTTGAAAATTCAAAACCACCTGGACTGAAAATTTGGTCTTTTAATGTTTCAAAATAATTGTTATTTTTATCCTTTTTATCATTAATATTATTTATTGAATCAAATAATGAATTTTTTTCTTTTTTATTTTTATTATTTATTTCTATTATTGGTCTTATTAACATAGTATTTTTATTTACAATATTTGCAGGAAGAATTTTTTGTTTTGTAGATATGTTTATTTTATTTTTTGGAGTTATTAAACCACGCATTTGCATTTTTATTTATTTTTAAAAGACAATTAAATATTAAAATACAAAAAAGAAAATGAAACAATTTTTTATTAAAACATTAAATATTAAAATATTATTTTTTACCAAAATGATTTATTAAATATTGAACTTCATTACTTAAATTATCCCCTAAACCTAATTTTTTATTTAATTCTTTTCTTATTTTTTCATTTTTTACATTATAATCAAAAATTGCACTTTTTGTACTTTTAATATCAATTAATAAAATACTAATTTGTTTACTTATTTCTTTTATATCTTTTTTATTTAATTCTACTTCTTTTTGAATTTTTGCTTTTTCTAAATTACTTGCCCTTGTATTTTTATCAAAAGAATCAATTTGTTTATTCATTTTTTCAATTAGATTTTTTGTAGAATTTATTTCTTTATCATTATGATTATTCATTTTTTTTAAACTAATATTTTCATATATTAAAGAGTTATTCTTTTTATAAGTTAAAGAATTATTTTGATTAATATTATTTAATGAATCTATATTTTGTTTAATTGATTTTTCTAAATCATTAACGATTTTATTTTGCTTTTCAAATTTTTCTAATTGTATTTTTTTTCTATTTTTTAAATCAGAATATACAGTTTTGTTTAATGTTTTAAATAAATTTTCAAATTTTTTTTCTTCCTTTAATCTATTTCCATAAAATTTACTATAAATTCCTAAATCAGTATCATTTCTATCTAATTTTTTAAATGAATTAGAATCATTTAAATTAGATTCTAAGAATAATTTAGTATTATCCGAAATTCTTAAAGTATTCGATTGAGTTTTTGGAAATGATTCATTTCTTCCTTTTAATATATCTTTTTGTTTTAATTTTTTAGTTAATTTAGTTTTATTTATTGCTTTCCCCTTCATTAAATTTTTTTTAATATAATATTAGTAATTTAATTAAATTGAATATAATATTAAAATTATATTAATAATTTGTCTATTAAATAATAAATGAGTAATAATCTTGATATGGTAAATGTGTCTAAAATTTCAGTTGATGTAGATAATCCAAACTTTATTCAAGATGAGGAAAGTATTGATATATATGAAAGTATAATAAATCAAACTAATAAAAGTGGAAAAAAGGAGAAAATAATTACAAAAAAAAAAAATCAAATATTAAAAAAATCAAATAGTAAATCAATCATTTCAAAAAAATTAACAAATCTTATTAATAGAAAAAATGATAAATCAATTCATAAAGAAGATAAATCACCTAAATTAAATAGAAAAAGTTCTAATGTTGAAAATGAATATTATAAAAAAATAACTTTTACTCCAATTAAGGATTTTTTATCTAATGAAAATGTTTATGAAATTTCAAATGCTCAAACTGATTATATTTCTGCTTTAGATGAAATTTATAGTGAAAAAATAAGAAAAATAAATGATATTAATAAAAAATATGATAATGAATTATTTAAATTAAAAGGTTATGTTGATGAATCAAATAAAGAAAATATTAATAATATTATTTATAATTCTGTTTTAAAAGATAAGAATGAAGAACTTAATAAAATTGAAAAAGAATTTTATTATAAAAAAGATTATGCCTTGTCTGCTTATAAAGAAGGAGGAGAAAATTTAAAAGATATTTTTAAAAATGAAATTTCTAAATGTTTAACAAATATAAAAAAAGAAATTTCATCTCAACTTAAACAAACAAAAAAATAAAATTTCATTAAATTTAATTATTAGGGTTAAATCAAAATAAGCATTATAAATAATAATTATATATATATATAAACAATAAAATTTAGTATTGTATTATATAGTTTATTTATCAATATATTAAATTTTATAATGATACATATTTATTTATTTATAAATTATATAAATTTTATTTTTCCTGTCTAATAATAATAAGATTTTATCTATAAAATTTTACAAAGAAATATTAATTTTATTTTTCATATATTATTTCTTTTCAATCGAAATTATTATTTAAATTACTTTCTCTAATTTCAGAGTCAAAATACCCTCTTGATATAACAGTTTTTCTATCTAAAATATTTTTATTTATAATTTTTTTATTGATAATTTCAGGATTATATTGTATTTCATTAGTTGATGTTGATGTATTAACTTCAGAAACAATAACAATTTTTGAATTAGTATTTCCTTGTTCAGAATTAGTAATATTATTATTTTCTCTAAAAGTAACTCTTTTAATATTTTTATTTTTTTCCAAACAAATATTAAAATCATTATTAACATTAGAAATATCACTATCAATACACTTAAAAAAAATATTAATATTTTTATAAAACTTAAATCTCTTTTTAATATGTAATTGATCAAATCTACAACTTTTAGGATACCATTCAATTCTTTTTGAGAAAAATTTAGCTAAAGAAAAAGTTTTTTCATAATTAGATACATTATTAATTCTCCCATGCATTGCTAATAAAGGACAATTAATATTAGCAATATTACACATATCTAAATAATACTTTTCTAAAATAGGAGAATATAAAATTAAACCTTTAATATTGTGATTATCTAAATTATAAACAGAGCATAATTTTAATGCTGGAATTGCACCTAAGCCAAAAGCAAAAATAACAAAATTATTTTTTGATAAATTCAAATATTTTTTTGAAAAATGAAAAACTGAATAAGTATCATTAAAACAATTTTCTATATTTGATACTCCATTACTTAAACCATAACCTGAATAATCAAAACTAATAACATCACAACGTAATTGAGAACATAAATCACATAAAAATGGATATATATCTCCTAATGTTGTGTTGTTATTATGACAAAATAAAATTGATTTTTGATTTTGACTTTTTGATTTGTTTTTATTTTTTATATGACATATTATTATATAGTCATTTTTTTTTGGAACTTTTTTATATTTGTAAAATTTGCTTTCTAACCATGGATATTTAATTCTAGTTCCATGTATTGTGTCTATAAATGTTACTTCTTCATATTCTAGGTTTTCGCTTTTTAAATTTTTTATTGGTTTAATTTGGTAATTTATTTTATTTGGAGATTTAAATTCATTTTCTAATTGTTGATATTCGTGACAATTTGAAAAATTAATTTTACAAAGTCCAACATTTAGCATTTATTTTTAATAAATATATTTTTTTATAATTTTTATTATACTTAGAATTTAATTTTTTTTATATTTTTCATTTATTTATATTAATTTAAATTCATAATTAAATATGTCACATCATGATGATATATTAAATTCAAAGATAAAAGATATATTGAAGGATAATAATAATTTTGATAATATCTTTATGAAAAAAATGAAAAAAATTTATTCAAAGCATCAAACTTCACAATTAACACATTCAAATTATTTTAATAGTCATTCAAATAATAAAATCCGCTTAGAAACATCATTAAAAACAAATCAAATGGTAAATAATTCTAAAAGTACATTTAATTATAATAGAACAAATAATAATAGTAAAAATATAAAAAAGAGTAATAGTAGTTTAGAAGAAGATGAAATAAGAGCATCTAGTAAAAATTCAAAAAAAAATAAACAAATAAGTCCAAGAGAAAATAATAATTTAATAAAAGAAAAAAATTCAAGTATAAGTGGTGATATGAATAGAGTAAATAAATATTCTTTTATTCAAGCAGTGATTTCAAATCAAGGAAATTATAGTCATCAACATAATATTAAAAGTGCAAATACTTCAAAATCAAAAAGTAAACCTAAAAAAAATAATTTAATTAAAGGTTATTTATATACAAATTTAACAAAGAAAGCAAATCCACAAATGATAATTAAATATGGTAATAGTAAAAAAATATCTACAAAAAATTCAAATATTAATATTTATAATCCTTATGAACCAACAAAAATTGAATATAAAAAATTAAGTAAAACTGCTTATCAAACTAAGAATAATTCAAGAAAAAATTCTACAGAAAAAAAAAGAAAAAATGAAAATTTACATTATCATCATAATCACTTTGATGATCATAGTGATAATACAAGTAAAAATTTTAGTAATCAAAATAATTCAGGTGCAATTGCGAAATCAATTGAAATTAATAATTATATATTATCATCATCAAAAAATAAAAATGATCATCATAATAGTTTAGGTAATTCATCTTTAAATTTAATAAAAAATAAAAATCAATCAATTAATAATCATCATAATAATAATAATCATAATCTTTCTGGAAATATTTTCCATGTTAAAGGATTATCTGAAATTCCAATTAATAAAATAATTTTATATAATAATAATGCAAATAATAGTAAATTAATTAAACCAGGTCATTTTATTGGTAATTCAAAAAAATATATTAATGTAAATGATATTAAATATATTGAATATATAAATTCAAATTTAAAAAATAATAATTCAACTAAAAATACTTCTTCATTAAGTAATATATCAAGTAAAAAAAAAGATGAGAGTGATAAAGATTATTTACAAATGAAATTTCAAAATAAATTTAAAAATACAAAATTATTAACAACAGTTCATTCTAAACAAAATTCAAAATCAAGTAGTAGAATTGAAGAATATTCAAATAATATTATAACTCATTCAAAACCACTTGATATATCAAAAAATAATTTCATTAAAAAAAATATTCCTTATACTGCTTGTCAATCACCATCAAGTAAAATCAAAAAAACAAAAAAAAATCCTTTAAAAAACAATTTAGTAAAAAGAAGTCTTGAATTAGGTTCTCAAAACAATATAAAAAAAACTTCAATTCAAAGTATAAAAAATATAAATTTTGATATTTTAAAAAGAGAAAAACAAACAAATTTACTAAATTTAAACATAAGTAATCACAAAAAAGAACATTCATACAATATTTCAAGGAAAGAAGTAAATAACATATTATTAGATAAAGAAAATAATCAAATTACAGAAAATCAATCACTTCAATCAACAATAAGAGAACCAGCATATTATAGAAAGGAAATGGAAAAAATATCAAATTATATAAAACAATGTAAGTATAAAAATTTAATATAAAAAAAAAATTTTATGTAGTTCATTATACAAATGGTAAATATCCAGCAACAAAATTAGAATTTTATAAATATGGAAGAAGATTAGGAAAAGGTGCTTTTGGAAAAGTAAATTTAGCACTTCATATTTGTTCTGGTCATTTAGTTGCTATAAAATCCTTCAATAAAAAAAAATTAAAAAGAGAACATGATAGGAAAAAAGTCCAACATGAAATATCAATTTTAAGTAAACTCCATCATCCATTTGTATCAAAGTAAAATAAATTATTTAATCAAAAAAAAAAAATTTTAAAAAAAATAAAAATTTATAAAAATAGAATATTAGACTCCTTCAAAACAGAAAAGCACATTTTAATAATAATGGAATACATATGTGGTGACTTACTCAACTTCATTCGTAAAAGAAGTAAACTATCAGAATCAACAGCAAAAATAATATTCAAACAACTAATGGAAGGTTTAAAATATATTCATAGTAAAAATATAGTCCACAGAGATATAAAATTAGATAATATTTTAATAGATTTATCAAATACAATAAAAATATGTGATTTTGGTGTAAGTAGAGAAATATTACCAGGAGATATTATGCATGAACATTGTGGTACTCCTGCTTATATTGCTCCTGAAATTTTTAAAAATAATGGTTATGAAGGCTTTGGTTGTGATGTTTGGTCTGCTGGTGTCTCTCTTTATTATATGTTAGGAGGAATTCAACCCTTTAAAGGAAGTAATATTAATGAATTAAAGAAATGTATTATTAATGGGAAATATGATAAATTAGATAATGTTAGTGATGAAGTTAATGATTTAATTGATGGGATGTTACAAGTTGATGTTAAGAAAAGATTTAGTGTTAATCAAGTTTTAAATCATTCTTGGTTAGTTGGTGTTAATGTTAATAATAGATTTAGTGCTAATTTGTTTACTAGTGCTGAGAAAGTTTTGTTAAGTAAATATAATGTTGATTATTTAAATTGTTGTAAAGAGGAAATTATTGAGAATTTTACTATTAAAAATTTAGATACTTTGGAAGAGGAAAAAAAATTAGTTGGTAATACTAAAAGCTTAATTTTAGCTCCTTATAATTCATATGCTTTACCTAATGATTATTTTATTCAAAAAGGTGTTTGTATTGAAAATGATATTTGTAAATTTGGAGGTAAAGCACAACAAGCTAATTTAAAATATGAATTAAATAATAATAAAGATTTTGATAATGGAGTTATTAAAACTCAAAAATCAAAAAATGATAATTTAGATAATGATGATAGTGATAATGTTCCTAATAATTCTTTTTCTAGAGGAATTTCTCCTAATATTGAATTTAATGATGAATATGTTGCTGAAAGGAAAAGTAAGTTAAATTCACCAAAAAATCGTTCTTCTAGTTCTGATTCAAATGGGAAAATTATAATAAAAGATGATCTTGTTAGAGAAATTGAAAGGAATATTGGTTATGATAGGAAATATTTAATAAGTTGTTTAAAAGAAAAAAAAATTAATTATGCTACTGCAACTTATTATTTATTAGATAATGATATTTCTAATCAATTTTCATAAAAAAAATAATTTTCCACAAAATTATTTTTTTCAAGAAAAAAAATAAAGAATAATAAAACCAAAGTAAAATTATATATAACTCTTAATTTTATATATTTATAAAAAAAAATTTTTTCAAATATACTTTAAAAATAAATAAAAATAAAATAAAAAAAAACCCAAAAAAAAACAAACTCACTTATTATAATAACCATTGACAAACTTATGTTCTAACAACTCATCAGCAATAGGTCTATAAACATTATTCCCTCTCCAGCATTTTTGAACAAAATCAAGTAAAACTCTATTTTCCTTTTTATAGAAAATATCTAAAATATCATCATCAGCAAATTCCAAAGGAGAAGAATAGGAAATTAATTGCCAATCATTTTCAGGAGGTTGTTTATTTTTTTCTCTTGTATAATAAGGATGCATTCCACTAACTAAAGTATAAACAATACAACCAAGACTCCAAATATCACAATCATAACCATATTTTTTTTGAAGAAGAACTTCAGGAGCCATATAAGCTTTAGTTCCTGCAATTGATCTTACTAAAAGTGTCTTTCTATAATCAACTGCAGTACTAATTCCAAAATCACATATTTTTACTATTTTTTCATTATAATTCATTAATATGTTTTCTGGTTTTAAATCTCTATGGATTATTTTGTTTTTATGTAAATATTGTAATCCTAATAATATTTGTCTTGTTATGTTTGATATGAGAGGTATTGGTAAGTATTTTATTTCATTTTCTTTTTTATATTTTTGTATAAATTGCATTAAATTCATTTCTAAATATTCCATTACTATTATTATTTTGCTTGTTGGATTATATAAGGATTTTTCTATTTCACATTCTATATATTGAACTATGTGTTCATTATCTAATTGCTCTAATAATTTATATTCTTTTTCTATACGATCTACTTTTTCACTTCCAACTATATTATAATATTTTATTGCTACATATGTTTGCTTTCCTTCTATTAAACCTAAATAAACTCCTCCTTGACTTCCTTCTCCTAATTTTCTTATTATTTTTATTGTATTATTAAATATATATGAATCTAATTTTAAATCCATTAATAAACTTTGACTAACATCAACTTTTGAATTTATATTATCATAATCAGTATCATTTTTTTCATATTCATTATCAATGTTTATTGTTGAATATGTTCCTGATTCACTTATATCTATATCTGAATTATTTTCAAATTGGCCATTATCATTAATACTTAAATGCATATTTGATATTTTTGATTTTATTGATTTTGTAAAATCATTAGGGATTAAATGATTTAATTTTTGTGATGTTGATAATTGTTGAATAAATTCTTTTGCTATTTTATCTTTTCCTTTCATATAAATAAAAATATAAAATATATTATAAATATTATTTTATAATCCTTAATTAAAAAACTATTAAATAGAAGAATAAAAGAAATAATTTATTAAAAATATAATAAAAACCATTCATAACATATTCAACACAATCTTCACTTTTATAAAAAAAATGTCCATTTTCAAAAAATATTTTTAATGAAATATATTCCTCATAAATTTCTTTATTAAAATAAGGCCAATGAGAGCAATTATATCTATTTTTAGTATGACATGTATCATTAATTAATTGTATATGTAAAAAATGATATCTCTCAATTAAATCAGGAAAAGAATTATCATCTAAACTACAATATTTAACTCCATTATTCCTATAACCACAATAACATCCATCATTATTTGTAATTTTTGCTTGTCCTTCAATATAACTTTCATTGAAAATATAATCATACATACATTCTTTATCACATCTTACAAAATCTTCATAATCTTTATAATATTCAGAATCATTCTTACCTTTATTTTTATTATATAATTTTTTTACACATCTACCATTAATCTTTTTCCCATATTTACATGCATAATCATTATCACTTTCTTCCCCAGGTGGAATTTTATATAAAGTATCTTGACAAATTGAACGAATACATATTAAATAATTTTTACATTCATATGAAGACATACAACTTGTATCTTTATCTTTTAATAATTCACATCTTTTACCTTGAACAGCATCAATTTCACAATATTCTCCAACATCACAGTCAACATGATTTTCACAAAATTTATTTGTTCTATTTTTAAATACACATTTATTATTATCACATTTTAATTTCTCATTATTTCCACATGTTTGATTACAGTAATCTCCTGCTAAATAATTTATTTCTATATAATTATAATTAAATTGATATTCATTTGTATCAGCAATATCTCCAGTTCTTCCTTTTCCTTCACATGCAACATTTTTTAAATTATCTTTTATTGAATTATTATAATTTAAATTGATATCAACTGATTCATCATTTTTAACAATTTTATGAAAGCAAATATGAGGATTTGATATTGAATTATTACAAATATATCTACGACAATTATCTTGTTGTAATTCCTTTCTATCATAAACAGAATTATAATTTGGGAAAGCCATTTTTAAAATACAATTTTTAGCATTATACATTTTATAATTATATAAAGCCCAAATTTCAAGATTTTCTAACTTTAAATTATTATTTTCTTTATCACATATATCATTAATACCATGTTCAGCAGGATGACAATCATTATTAGATAAATATTGTTTTTTTGCATTAATATAATTAGAATAATTTAAATTTAATCCTCCTAATCTACAATATTTTTTTCCATCATAACCACATAAACAATTTTCTTTAATTGTGATATTCTCAGAATATGAATTATTAATTTTATGTTCATATCTACAAGGATTATTATCATCACATGGACTTTTTTGATTTAATAATTTTAAATCCATACAAATTCCATTATAAGCAACTCCTTTTTCACAAAATGATAATCCATCATTAAAAAAAGTTTTTTGATCAATTTTTTCACCATCTTTTAAAGAAAAATATTCAATACATTTATTTTTATGACATCCAGCATTTAATTCACAATCAGTATCTTGAGTACAATATTCATTTATTTTTCTATGTTCCTGACAAGTATTATTTATACATGAAAATGATTTTAAACAATCTGCAGTATCAATACAATATTCATTTATTTTTTTTCCATTACATTCATCATCATCATTACAATCACCAGAAATACATTCATCATCATTATTACAATTTCTTTCTGGAAAATTTTTTTTTTTTTCATTTTTTTTTTTTTTACATTTTAATATTCCTTCTTCAAATTCATCTGATTGAAGTGGACAATAATAATTCTCATTATCACAAACTTTTAAAAAAACTGTTTTATTTTCTTTAGGATTATAAATTAAACATGTGTCATTTTTAATTTTTTTATCAATATTACATTCTATTATTGGACATTCTGATTCTTTATTTAATATAGTTTTAATTAGTAAAATAAATATAACATTATATATTACCATTATTCAAAAAAATTTTTTTTTAACCTTATTTTTTTTTAAAAATTAAAATTAATATCTATTGATCAATTAAAAAAAATAAATAGATAAAATATATTCTATTTGTTTATCATATAAATCTAAATTTTGTTATCATTATATTAAAACTATTAAAATATGTACTTTATATATATATTTTTATTTTAAAAAGATTATGAAGTAAAACAAAAAAAATTGATTCTACAAATTTAATGTTTGATAAATTTATAGGAAATAGTTTTAGAAAATATGTTAGAAGAAAGATAATATATTGTAATTAAAATTCCAAAATTAAAGAAATTATTTTTTTAAATATAATAATATTTTAAATCTATTTTAGATTTAAAATTTTCTTTTCTGTAAATTTAAAAAATTAAATATAAATTTTAAATATATA
>Ga0256407_10005438_pt1 | contig 20462 bp, 8 predicted proteins | sample RumenRJG_04DNA_FD_193489 | JGI IMG/M metagenome (GOLD analysis project Ga0256407, IMG submission 193489) | Bovine rumen microbial communities from Lethbridge, Alberta, Canada - RJG_04 | ecosystem: Host-associated > Mammals > Digestive system > Stomach > Rumen | place: Canada: Alberta | collected... | reverse complement strand
TTTTTTTATAGTTTATTAAGTATATTTTTTATTGTTTTTTTTTTGAATTTTATAAAAAATTGAGTTTTATTTTATTTTTAATAATATTATAATATTTAATTTGTTAATTTTTAATAATATATCAAAGAATAAATTAATAATAATTAAAAATTAATGAGTATGAAACAACAAATTGAAAAAGTTTTTGGAAGTCAATTACTGAAAGAAAAAAAACAAAATTTTAATCAAGAATATTTAAAAAAATCTTTATTAAATAATTATTTAAATCAAGAAAAAAAAATATCAAATAAAAAAAATATCAATATTAATTATCAAGATGATAGGTCTCCAATTTCAAATAAATTAAAAAATAATTTTTCTTTTTATTTTGATATTAATAAAAAAATTAAAGAGAACGAAAAAGAGAAAAATTTAAGTAATATAAATATTAAAACTCAAAAAAATAAAAAGCATTTATTTACAAAACCAGGTTTTAAAAAAGAAAGATCACAAGGAAATTTATTATCAAAAAATTTTTTTGATGGAAAAAAAGAATTAGAAATAAATAAAAATTCTAAAATTAAAAATTCTCAATCACCAAAAAATAGAACAAAAATTAATAATAAAAGATATAATATTTTTTTTGATGACAAAAAAAATTCAAAAATTATTGAAATTAAACAAATGGAAACTCAAAATAATTCTATCATAAATAATTTGAATTTAAATAATAAAAATAAAACTCAATTTTTATTAAAAAATAATTATATAGGATTAAATAGTGAGAATGAAAAAATAGAAAAAATAGTTCAATTTCAAATCATAAATAAATATAAAAAATTTGATATTTTACAAGTTGAAAATGTAATATATGGGCAAATATTAAAAAATGCAGATTTTTCAAATGTAAAAAAATTAGATTTAAATTATAAAAAAGATAATTTTAATAATTTTAATAGTAATATAAATAGTAATAGTGATATAAAAATTACTGATAATGTAATTAATCATCCCGAAATTAATTATCAAGTTCCAAATAATGTTTTAACTCAAAAGAAAAATAATATTTTTTGTTGCTTTTAAAATATAATATTAGAGATATATGGAAATATTATTATAAATAAAAAAGAAAATAGACTTAATATATTATATTTTATAGTTTTTGAAATATAAATTATGTGTATATAATATAATCATTTAATGTCAAAAAATAGAAATATTTATATTTAATATTAAATAATTAAATTAATCTAAATATTAATTATTAATATATATTAATTAAATTTCTTCTTATAGGACTTAATTTTCTTTTTGGAATTACTTTAATTTCTGGATAATTTTTATGACTATTACTATTTTCTCTTAATAAATCATTTTGATTATATTTACAATTATGAATTTTTTCATAATATTTTTCTAATTTTTTGATATAATCATAATTATCATTATTATCATATTTAATTCTTTCTAATTTATACTTATTATACATAATTTCTGGTTTATTTAAATATGGTACATAAATTTTATAAAATTCATCTAAATGACTATGACTTTTATTTTTATTTATATGTTTGTTTTTTTTATTTTTTTTCTTATAATTAATATAATTTAATTGAGGTAAATCATTTGAAATTTCAATAATTTCTTTATTTTTATAACAAATATTATTATTAATATCATTATGATTTAATTTAATTGAATCATCTCTTTTAATATGATGATATTTATTATCACAATCATAATTAATATTTATATATTTATTAATATTACTTTTATCATTATCTTCATCAAAATTTTTATTATTATCATCATTACTTTTATAATTTTCATTATCATTACTTTTATCATTATCATCATCATAATTATCTAAATTTTTCTCATAAAAATTATTCTTATCATTAACATTTTTATCCCAATTTCTATCTTTTTCCTTCCCAAAAACTTTAACAGGAGGAATTTTTTCTTCAACAATTTTCCCTTGATTAGATTTTCTAAAATTTTTTTTCCTTCTTTTAATATTAATACAAGAAACATAATTAGGTTTAGGTAAATTATTACTTAAAAAAAGTAAATTTTTAGGTATTTTAATAGTTCTCAAAAGTTCTTTATTACTAAAAAATTCATCTTGACTCCAAAAATTTTCATCAAAAGAAGAAAAAAACTCAATTCTCTTATTAACAATAGGATTTCTCAATATTTCATCACAACTAGGTCTACATAAAGGATTAACTTGAATAAGTAATTTAACAATGGAGAAAATATCATTAGAAAAAAAATTAGGAATTTTACTAAAATTTCCCTTAATAATTTTACTATATAAACCTTCCATATTATCAGAACGAAAAGGAGTTTTTAAAGTAATAATTTCATATAAAACAATACCAAGACTCCAAATATCACTTTTATTATCATATGGTAAATCTTTCCAAACTTCTGGACTAGCATAATATGGAGTCCCAGTTTGAGTATATAATAAACCTTTTTTTATTATTTTCGAAACGTTTAAATCACCTAATTTTATATTATTATCTTTAAATATGAAAATATTTGCACTTTTTAAATCACGATGTAAAATATTTAAATCATGAAGAGATTTTAATCCTTTTACTAATTGAATAAAAATTTTCCAAATTTCAATTTCTGAAAAAAAAATTGATTTTTCTTTATTTGATATTATTTTTTGATATAAATCACCATTTTCTGCATATTCCATTATTATACATAAAGTTGAATCTTTCTCATCGAAAAATGCTTCTTTGTATGATATTATATATGGACTTTTTATACTTGCTAAAATACGAACTTCATTTAAGGCGTTTGATTTTTCTTTTTCTGATAAATTTAAAAGTTTTACTTTTTTTAAAGCATAAATGTTATTGTCGATTAAACGTTTTACTTTGTATACTGTTGAATAGGTACCTTCACCTAATTTTGAAAGAATTTGAAAATCATTCATTAATTTTTTTTATTGTAAATAAAAGAATAAATTAAGGGGTTTAATTTTTACCTTTTTATAAATTAATATTATTAACTTATATTTTAATATGGAATATCAATATTTTTATTGAAGTAATTTTACTCATAATTATTTAATTTATTAAAAAATCTTAAATTATTAAAATATATAATAAAAACTTTAAAAAAAATTAGAAAAAAATATGAATTATTATTCAAGATTTTTAATAGTAAAAGAAAGATTATTTAATAATACTAAAAAATTATTAACTATATATCATAATAGTATAACATTAGAAAACTTAGATAACACAGAAAAAGAAATAATAAATTTTGAAGATATAACATCAATTGAATTTGAGAAAAAAAAAGAAAAAGAATTTAAAATAACATATTTAACTCAACCAATAAATACTTCACTTCTAAACAAAAAAAAAGTGGAAGTCTCTATAACATATAATTGTTCATATAGAATAAATTTATTAAGTGATTTATTAACAAACATAGATTTATCTTCAAAAATAAATGCATATCCAATTGAGACATATCAATGTTATTTATCATTTAATGTAATTGGAAATAATTTAGAAGGTGGTTTTAATATAAATAAAAATAAAATATCTTATGTTTATATTGAAAGAAAAGGCACAAATCCAAATTTAAATACAATTAAATTATATGATGTAAATATAAATTTATATCGAACAATTTTTTTATGGATTTTATTAAATTCAAAAAAAGAAATGAGAATGAATTATTATGAAATAGAATCAATGAAAAAAATAAATTTTTATAATATAAAAGGATTATTATTATCAACATCAAATAAAACAAAAATGTTAGTAATACCAAAAAGTCAAGATGAATTAGAAATGATAAAAGATAGAATATATGAAAATACAAAAGATTTTTTAGGTTATAAAATAAAATATTCAATAGATGAAAATTATTTAACTAATTATTCATATGATGATGAAATAGATAATTCATTTAATTCAATTTCAAGTTATCCAAATCAAACTTTCACTTATAGAAAATCTTCTCCTGTAATTGAAAATATGTTAAAAAATAATCAATCTTCTCCAATTATTTCAAATGATATTCCAAAAACTTCAAAATTACCTATTAAGTCACAATTATTATTTGATGGTTTAGGTGTTATTAGAAATTTATCTTTTAGTTTTAATGGTATTAATAAAATTTTATATAGTGATTTAAAAATGGAAATTTCTTTAAGAGGTGATGTTAATTTTTTATATGAATATTCTAAAAATAATAAATTATTATCTAAAATTCCTTATTCTAGTATTTTATATGTTATTATATATGAAACAATTGATAATTTTTTTGAATTGATTTTAAGAGGAAATAATAGATTAATTTTTGAAACAATTCATAATGAAAAAAATAAAATATTATCATATATAATTGAAGCATTATCAATTAATAAATCAACAGGAGATTTTTTAGTATTACCAATTAAGTCTAAATTTGGTAAAAGAATATATGGTTTTCCAAATGATATTCCAGATTATGATTATGAATATCATTTATTAAATTCATTTATTAAAACTTCAAGTGTTGAAACAAGAAGAAATATTATTGAAGATATGGCATTAAATATGTGTTTTAAAAATGATAATTTACAAAGAGGAGAAAGTTTATTTAATAATGAAGAAATTACTATTCAATTAACTGAAGAAATTAAAAGATGTAGAAATGATATTATTAATAGGAAAGATGATAGTAAATTAACTTCTGATTTATATAAGTTTAATTTATTAATTATTGTATTAAGAAATATTGGTGAGAATATGTTTTATCAAAAAAATAATTTAGTTAAAGAAATTCTCTTTGATATTGTTCAAAATAATATATTGACAAATAATATTAATTTCTTTTCTGTTTTTTATAATGTTTTTTCTATTTATAAAAATTTATTAAAAAAAAATGAATTTTCTATAATAAATAAAACTGGTAAAAAACAAAAAAAAGAAGAGCAAAAAAGAAAAAATGAAATAATAACATTTTTAAATGCATCATTCTTTAAAAAATTATTATATGAAAGAATATATCAAAGAAAAAAAGGAAATGAATCAAATGAATTAATATTAAATTTTGAAACAATAAATATGTTATATATATCAGAAATATTGTCTTTAGAAATACATATTTTAGATGTTTCAACTGATTTACCAATTTTTCAAAATAATATAAGTGAATTAAGTACTTTTGAATCTTTATTTTTATTTTATAGAATTTTACTTTGTTCTTCAAATTTACTTCAACAAAAAGCAATTCAAATAATGTTAATGATAATGAAAAGATTTTTAATTGAACAAGAATATCATTTAAAAACAGTAATTTTAAGTAGAACTTTAATATTTTTTGTAGTTTTATTAATTTATTTAACAAATAAAATTGATATTGATTTACATAATTTATGTTTAACTTTTTTAAAAGAAATGTTAATTTCACATGTTGAATGTACAAATTTAATTTCATATATTTTTCCTTTAACTTTATTTTATCATATTGAAGATAAACCTAAACCAATTAATTGGCTTGGGCATGAATGGGGTGAATTTTTTGAAACAATAACAAAAGATTATTCTCAAATAAAATTAATTTGGAATCAAAATTGTCGAGATGAATTAATTGATAATTTACAAAATTTAATTAAAAATTATGAACAATTTACAGATAATAATAATGTTGTTTCTAGTTTTAGAGAAAATTTTGCTAGTGATAATTATAATAATGATAAAGAACAAGTTATGAATTATTCTTTTAGTAATAATGGTCATAAATATAATAATTCTATTAATGTTGAAAATGTTTCTCATTTTTCTTTAAATTATAAAGAATTTAGAATTGAATATAATTGTTTGAAAAAAGAAATTTTTGTTTGGCAATATTATTTAAAAAAAATTATTAATGAAAAGGGAACTCCTTCTCTTTCTTGTAGAATTGATCAACCAAAAAAATTTTGGAAAAAACTAAAAAAAGAAATTATAGGAAAAACAAGTGAACATCATATAATTTTAATATTAAAAACAATGATATTATTATATAAAACATATTATGAAAGTATAGGAGATTTTAAAGAATATGATTTTTTTATTAAATTTTATTTATCTGTTAATTCATTTGAAATAAAATGTTATATTTTACAATTATTTCTTTCTTCAATTTTATTAAGTGAAAAAGAATTTAAAGAAAAAAATATAAAAGAATTAATTGATAAAAAAGAAGTATCTTGTTTTATAAATTTCATATTTGAAATAATAAAAAATTTCAAAAATGAAAAATCTTCTTTAGTATTTCAAATAGAACGTTATATTCAATATGAACCATGTTCTTTTTTTATTGATAATAAAACTCATATTTTATCAGATAATAATGAATTATTATATGATGAAAAATTTCCTAATTATACAGATTATATTACAAAAGATGATATAAGTTGGAAAGAGTCATCTAAAGAAATGAAAACAATTACAATTGCTATAATTTTTTATAAAGTTTTATTAAAAAGAAATCCAGTTTTAATTACTGAAAATGAAGATGGAGAAACTGATTTTAAAATTACTTTTCCTTTACCTAAAATGAAAGCAGTTTTTTGTGAAGAAAAAAATTTTAGTGTTATTGTTTCTTTATTATTATTTCAAAATGAAAATTTAACTCAAGAAGTTCTTGATTTATTTTTATTTTATTTAAATGATCCTTTGACTTATTTTTCTGTTGGAAATAAATTTTGTTTAATTGATGTTTTTTTTATTTTAATGATTAAATATAAATCTAAAAATTTAATGAGTCAAATTGATAAAATTTATAATTATCAAAAAACTTTTTTTGATGTTGATTTTATTCAAATGACAAATGAAGAAATTGAATTTTTTAAAAGTTATCCTTCTTCAAATAAATTATTATTAAGATATTTTCCTATTAATATTATTTATTTTTATACAACACATGATTTTGAAGAATTTATTAATTTAATTTATTCATCTGAAGAAATAAAATATTGTGATTTAATTTGGAATAGAAAAATGTTAAATGATATGTTAAATTCAATAAGAAATCAAATTGTAAGTTCAAATTATCTTTTTGATAAAAATTTTAGATGTAATTATTATTATAAATTAAGAGAAGAAGAAGGAGGATGTTATTTATATTATATTAATTTATTAGATGATATTACTAAAGTTAATTCTGATCATTATGAAAGTTTAATTAAGATTTTGAATACTGAGAAAAATTTACAAAATCAAAATTTTGTAAAAGTATTTTATAAAATATTAAAACATTATTCACTAATTTTAGATGAAAATATTAAACTTGATATTTTTAAAAATACTATTAAGAAATTTAAATATATGATTAATGATATTGAAGAAGAAGAAGAAGAAATTGAAGAAGAAGAAGAAAAAGAAAATATTAAAATAAATGATATTTTAAAAGAAGATGATAAAATAATTGATGATAAAAAATTAATTGATGATGAAAAAACTGAAGAAGAAAAAATAATTGATGATATAAAAAATGAAGAAAATAAAACAATAATAGAAAAAAAAAATATAGAAGAACATGGAAAAATAATAGAAAAAGAAGATAAAATAAATGAAATTGACAAAGAAAAAAAAAGAGATATTATAGAATTTGAAAATATGAATAATTTAAATTTACCTCTTTTATTATTTTATATTAAAATTTTAATTTTACTTGAATCAAAAAGTGAAAATAATAAATTAGAACACACTTTTACAAAAGGAATTCATTATTTATTAACTAATTCAATAATAAATGAATATAGTGAAAAGGGAATTACAGAAATGATAGATTTTATAATAACAAAAAACTATTTTGAAGATTTAGATTTATTAAAAAAAATATGTATTGAAATATCAAAATTACTTTTAGAAAAAGTAAAAAGTAATTCTAAATTTATTAAAAGTTCATTAATATTTATTCATAAAATAACAGAAACTGAAAATGGAGTTTCTTTATTAATTAAAACAGCAATTCCTTTTCAATTATTAATAATATGTACAAATTTTGATGGATTAACAAATGATAATTTAATGGAAAAAGAAAATAATATTTATTTATTATCATTTAAAATATTAAAAGAATTTTATAGAAAAGATGAATTATTTAGAAATGAATTACAACATTTATTAGGAAATAAAGAATTAATTTCTACTTTTAGTTTAACTAATGAAAATGGTTTTGGATTTTTAAATTTATTAGTAACTGAACATAAAAATCCTATTTTTATTTGGAATTCAAAATTATTAAATGAATTAAGAGATTTTTTATTAAAATTAGTTAAAAATGTTAAAGATGATTATACAATTTCACATGAAATAATAAATGAATTTAAATATAAAACTTATGAAAAAGAATTAAGAATTAATAATGTTTATTTAAGTATTTATAATATTAATCCTACTTTTAAATTAAAAAATGAAAATGCTTTTTTAGAAGAATTAATTAAAAATTTCTTATCAAGAAAGGATCAAAGTGAATTAAAAGAAATTATTTTTTCAATAGCAAATTGTTTAGAATTTGGAAAGGCAGATCCAGAAATATTAACAAAAAATTCTTTTGATGATATATTAGATAAATTTATAGATTTTGCTTTTGAATGTACTAAAAATAATATACAAAATAATAATTTACCATCATCACTTTTTGTTTGTATTAATTTTATAAATGTAATATCAATGTATGATAATACAATTGATTATATTACAAATAATAATTTAATATTTTGTTTTATAAATTTAATTGAAAAAGAAACAAATAAACATTCATTAGAAAAAGTAAATCAAATATTATTAGCTTTAAATAAAAAAATTCCTTTAGAAAAAATAAACTTAGCAATATTTCTCTTTTTATTAAAAAAATTAATATCTCTAAAAGATGATAGTAAAACAAACAATTCAAAAAGTTTATCAGAAATAGAAAAAACAAGAAAAAATTTACTAAGTACAATAAACCAATATTCAAATAGTACATCAAATAATAATCATATAGGAATAGCCTTAAGATCTTTATATGAATTTTATTTACCTCCAAAAATAATAGATAACTTATTTCATTCAGCATCAAATAATAAAGGAATAAATGAAATTTCTCTTCAAAAATGGTTAGATGGAGAAATTGAATTACCTGATTTAATTTGGAATAAAGATGCATTTAATTCAAGTTATAAATTATTAGAAGATGATTGTAATTATATTTTAAGTGATAGAGTAAATATTGCAGATTTTCCTAATAATTTACTTAATCATAAATCTAATAAAGGTTTATTTTTTGAAATTTTTGATGAGTATAAAGTTGATAATATTTACTTAAGATTATTTAATAAAGATCCTAATTATAATATTGGAAGAAATTTATTAAATTTTCTTATTAATGTTTTAGAAGAAGTTACTTATAAAATTGAAGAATTTAGTGCATTTTGTGTTGTTGAAAATAATGATAATATGAAAAATTTTGTTGAAAAAAAATTAATTACTTCTTTATGTACTATTATGTTATTAATTGAACAAATTAATTTTAATGATTTTAATACTAATTTAGGAATTGCTAATTCTAGAGAAATTTCTACTGTTTTATCAGTAGATGAAGAATATCAAACTAATTTACTTCCTTTAATTCAAAGAAGTTTTGAATATCAAAATTTATTAAGTGAAAGTATTACAAAAAAAATTTTAATGTTTCAAAAAGTTATTTATAATAAAGATAATAAATTAATTATTTTTAATATGAATATAAGAATTATTTATCTACAAATTTTATATTTAATATGTTTAAATAAATTTAGAGCAAGTTTAATTGCTGATAAATTTGAAAAAGGAATTATAGATTTTATTTTAGATAAAAAAGATAATATTTCTGATTATGAAATAATATTATTATGTTCAATAATAAATAGACTTTTCTTTAGAGACTTATCATATATTTCAATTTTCTTAACAACTTATTTAAATAATTTTGTAATTTTAGCAAAAGAAAGACCAAATTTAAAAAAGTATATTTCTTTATTATTAATTCATATAATTAATGATTCACAATATGGTGAAAGTTTACAAAATACAATTAAATTAAATGAAAAAGATTATGAAATTTTTGGTAATGATTTACAAAGTAAATATCATAATTTTGAAAATGAAATTTCACCAATTTGGAGAAAAAGTCCTGAATTTTCAGATCAAGCAAGTTCAATTTTTAAATATTCAAATATGAATACTCATTATCTTGAAGATAAAGATATTTTAAAAAAAGGATTAAATGAAAAATTTATTTCTATATTTCCAATAATACCAAAAAATGCAATTAATTATTATAATTATTCAATTTTTAAACAAAATGAAATTGATAATTGTGTTGAAAATATTACTAATGAAAAAAGTGATAATCAAGAATTAAGTTTTGTTATTGATATTGGAAAAAAAATTAGTCAAATAAATATTGAGGAAGAAGGAGGAGAAAATATTGAAATTAAAAATAATGGTAATAATAATGGAAATAATAGTGATTCTGATGAAAATAATTTATCTTTTAAAAGTGAAGGTGAAAAATAAGTAAATTATAATATTTTTATATTTTATTTTTTATTTATTTAATATTATGAAATTTAAATCTTTTATAAAATGAAAAAAAATTATATAAATATCTATAACTCATTTTTTTTATTTCGAATGATAAATATTATGAATCATATTATATTTATAAAAATAATATGAAATAAAAATAATATTGTTTTTATTTACTTGAATGGTTAATTTGTATTTTTGATGATGGTTTTCTTGAACTTTTTGAAATATGATTTTGATTTACAATTTGATTCATTTGTTGAATTGATTTAAAATTACTTTTTAAAAAATTAGTATTATTATTATTATTATTATTAATATTATTATTAGTTTTCATATTTGGTAATTTTGAGATTTTTATACAACTATTATTTAAATTTGCAGGGTTAGTCCCTTCATAATTATTAATAAAATATTTATGTAAAGAATCTAATTTATTTCTATGTAAATTATCAATTTTTGTATTAGATAAAGGTTCTTTTCTTTGTTTATTTTTAAGTAATTTTGATTTGATTTTTTGAAAATGAAAAATTTTAAAATTTTCATTTTTATTATTCATAGTATAACTTTCTATAACATTTGGATTATTATTACTCTTATTATTATTATATTTAATATCATATTTACTTCCTGCTAAAATATTATTTGTACTATTACTATGAGAAAAATTATAAAAAGAATAATTATTTTTATTATTTGTACCATTACTAATATTAATATTAATATTTGAAAATAAATTTAATTCCTTTTGTTTTTCTTCAATTTTTAATTTTAAATCTTCAATAACTTTTTTTAATGTATTAATTTCATTTTTTTTTTCAATGATTTCATTTCTTCTTTCAATAATTTCATTTTCTTTTTCTAAAATTTCATTTTTTTTTTCTTCAATTATTTTATCTTTTTCTTTTTCTTTTTTTTCAATATCAAAAATAAAATTTTTCAAATTAACATTTTCTTGTCTTAATATATTAATTTCATTATCTTTTCTATCATTATCTAAAAATCTACCGTTTTCATATTTTAATTTGACTTTCATTTCTTCAAATTCATCTTCCATATCCATATATTCACCAATTTTATTTTCTAAAGCTTCATTTTGTAATTTATTTTGAAAACATTTTTTAATTAATTTTCTTTCTTTTTCTTCCATATTTTTAATATAATTTTCATATTGTTCAATTTCACTTAATTCTAATTTTTTATTTTCATTTTTTAAATTTTCACTTTTCATTATTATATTTTTTGCTTCTTCAAATTTTTTATTTATTAAAATCTTTATTGAATCATTTATATAATTTATTAATTGTTCCCATGGAGTTGTTCTAATATTTTCTTGATATTCATCTTCATCAATTTCAATTTTACATCCTTTTATTTCACTTGTTATTTCATAAAATAAAGCGTATACTAATTCTTTTGGTTTTATATCATTCTTTATCATTTCTGTTTGATTATTTTCTGACATTAATTTAATTTTTATTTTTATTTTTAATTATAATTATTTATTCATAAAGTATTATTTATTATAAAATATTAATTATTAAATAAAAACTAAATTTTTTTTATTAAAATAGATTGTTTATTATTAAATGAAAATATATGTAATCATTATGATATATTTAATATCTTTCTTAATTATAATTAAATCAATTCCATATACTGAAATTGCAATTTCAAAATTTGCAAATTCAAAAATTATAAATAATGAAATATTAATAGTCTATAATGGTGGATTTAAAAAATATTCATATGATTTGACATTAAATAATGATATATCAATTAATGAATTAGAATTAAATTCAAATTCAATGATTTATACTTTAAGTAATGATAAATTTATTATTTGTGATAAAAATCATATTTATATTATTGAGAATAATTCAATTTTAAAAAGTTATGTAATAAATTCTTATTACAATAATTATTTAACTATTTCTGTTATTTCTGAAACAAATTTTATTATTGCTGAAACTCAATTAAGTACTTATAATATAATATATTATTTATATTCAATAAATGAAAATGATTATACTTCATCTTATTCTTCATCATATCAAGGATTTAATATTGAATGTAATGTAATTACAATTTCAAGTTTAAAATATGCAATTTGTTTTTTTATTCATGTTAAAGATTTTAATGTATATTCTATTATATTAGATTCATCTTTATCAATTTCTAAATCAGAAACAAAAATTACTTTTTCTGATTCTTCATTAATATATTATATTTCATCAATTCAATTTTCAGATAATCAAATTATATTATCATTATTAAATGAAAATAATATTTTATATACTGCAATGTATGAAATAAGTACTTCTTTTAATTTAAATTTAATAACAAGTACTAAAGTTACATCAGAATGTTATAATGGAGGACAATATTTTTATTTAGGAAAATTAAATGAAAAAGATATAATAATAATATATCCTTCAATTAAAAGTACATCATTAATAAAAAATACTTTTTATATTTCAATTTATACATATTCAAATAATGAATTTACTATAAGTTCAACAAATAAAAATATTGAAATATCATTTACTGAAAATATAAATAGATTTTTTAAAATAATGGAAATTAATTCAGAATATGCAATAAATTTCTATTATTATGATAGTGAAACATTAAATGATCCAATAATATATTTTGGTTATTTAACATTACCCAAATGTATTGATTTTTCTATTGAATCATTACAAACAAATTATTTAGGAAATCTTAATATTAAAGATTATATTACATTAGATGGAGGATTATTAATACATCCAAATGGGAATTTAGATAATATTTTAATAAAAATTTCAACATCTGATGCCCCTTCAATTACATTATTTTATGATAATTCTGAATATAATTCTAATAATTTTTATAATAATTTAGATAAATGGACTTTTAAAACTGGAAATAATAAAGGAAGTAATTATATTGATTATACTGTTTATAATTCTTTAAATTATCAATCTCAAAAATGTGAGATTGACTTAGTTATTGGAGAAAGTACAAAAGATATTAATCAAATATTAAGAGTAATAAATCAATTAAAAAACAATTTTATTGAAAATGCTCAAAATAATACTTATGTAGTAAAAAGTTATTTTATTGTACAAGTTTATAATACATCAAATGCTTCATTAGAAATTGTATCTAAAAATAATAATTTATCAGAAATTTATTTAAATAATTGTGAAAAAATTTTAAGAGAAATTTATAATATTCCTGATAATGAAGTATTATTAATAATAAGAGTTGATGTACAAAGAGAAGATACAACTTCATATCAAGTTGAATATGAAATTTATTCAGAAAATTTAACTGAATTAAATTTATCATATTGTAAAAATGAAAATATTATTGTTAAATTACCACATTCTATAAATGAAACTTTATTAAATAAATGTAAAAAATTAAATAATTTAGGATATGATATTTTTAATAGTAATGATTCATTTTATAATAATATTTGTACAAAATTTACTTCAGAATATAATACTGATATGACTATTAATGATAGGAGAAAATATTATTATATTTATAATGAATTATTATGTGAAGAAAATTGTAATTATGTATTTTATAATTGTTCTAATATGAAAGTTACTTGTGATTGTCCTATTAAAACTACTATTTCTTCTCATTTAAATTATATTAGTAATTATATAGGAAAAACTTTAAATAAAACAGAAAAATATACTAATGTAAAAGTTTTTAAATGTTTTAAAATTGGTTTTGAAAATTTAAAAAAAAATGCTGGATTTTATATTTTATTAATTGTTATATTAGGTTATTTGAATTGTATTTTTTTTATTTTTTATAAAGGATTTTCATCAATTATTAAATATTTAAATATATCCTTATTAAATAACAAAAATAATTTTTATATTTCAAATCCACCAAAAAATAATAAAATAAATAAAGAAAAAAAAGAAGATGATTTTCAAAATCCAAATAAAAATCCATTAAATTTAATAGATGATAATCCAATAAGTTTAAAAGAAGGAGAAATTGATGATAATAAAAAAGTTATTACAGTACCAAATGGAATGAAAAAAATATATAATATTGTTCATTTTAAAGAAAATAAAACATATGAAAATATACATTCTAATGATATTATTGAAAATTCTATTCAAGAAAATGATTTTGACAAAAAGAATGAAATTGAATTTTCACATGATGAATTAAGTGAAATGAGTATTGAAATTGCTATTTTATATGATAACAGAAATTTTTTTGAATATTATATTTCACAAATTAAATTTTCAGAAATGATTTATTTTATTTTTTTTTATAATAGAGGTTATTATTTATTTTTTATCAAATTATTATATGGACTTTTATCTATTTCTCTTTTATTTTTAATGAATACATTTTTATATACTGATAATAATATCTCTCATTATTATAAAAATAAAGGAAAATATAATTTTAAATGTGAATTTTTAAAGATTTTTATATCAAGTATAATTTGTTACTTTATGAATATGGGAATTAAAATTTTAATTTTAAGAAGAAAAGAAATTCAAGATATAAATGAATTAAAATATAAAGGATATAACACAAATGACATTAAAAAACAATGTAATATTTATATTAAAAATTACCAACAATTAATATTTTTATATTCTATAATATCTACTATTATTATTATTATTATTTGGTTTTATTTAATTAATTTTTGTTCAGTTTTTTTTCATTCCCAAAAAAATTTAATTATAAGAATTGTAATAAGTTTTATATTAATAATGATTTATCCTTTTATTTTTACTTTTATTCCTTATTTTCTAAGATATTTTGCTTTAAAAAAATCATATAAATTATTATATATAATTAGTCAAATTCTTCAATATTTGTAAAATGATTAAAAATTGAGATAACTATTAATCATTTTATTTATTGAATTTATATTATAAAAAAATTTAATAATATTTTAATTTTTAATTCTTTATTTTTTTAATTATTATGAGAATTTGAGATATCTTTATTTAAATCAATATCTTTATTTATTTTTTGTTTCAATTTTTCTAATGTATAAAAATATTCATTTGAAAAATACTTGTTAAATAAGTCTAGACCTTGATTTGAATTCAAAAATTGATTTGTATTATTTATAAAATTTTTATAAATATAGTTATTTATTGAATCATTTTCTAAAATATCATTTATAAACCATAAAATTTTTAATTTAATATAATTATTTGAATAAACTATATTATCATCATAAATATTTATATTTATATCTTTTAAATCTTCATTTTCCTCAATTTCATTTCCAGCTATATAATTTCTCATAAGATTAATTGGTTTAAATAAATCAACATTTATTATGTTTTGATTATCATTTTGAGAAATTTTTATTTTTTCTTTTAAAAAAAAAATTATATAATTGAATAAATTATTTTCAATAATAATTCCATAAATATTTTCATTTGATAACAAATTTATACTAAAATGAATTAATAATTGACATAACCATTCTTTATTATTGTTATTAACATATTCGTTAATCATATTTATTATAAAAGAATTTGGTATTCCATCCATTTTTAATTTATCATTTAAAATATAAGGTTCTAATAATTCATAAAAATATTTTTTTAAATTTAAATCTAAAAATATTTTATACATACCATTATCATATGTAATAAAATCAATTAATTCAATTTCAAATAGAAAATATATAAAATATTCAATTTCTTTTTCAACAATTTTTTTATTTTTATCATCTAAAATTAATAAATTAGGTAATAAAAGATTTAAAAATTGTTTAGAAGTATCACAAAATATATTTTTAAAATTTGAAATATCTGATAATTTATATAAAGGATGTTTGTCTTGATAAATTTGAATAAATAAATTAAATAAACCCTCCCATTTTAAATGATTTGGTTCTCTATATATTCTCATAATACAATCTTTAGGATTTATATATTCTATAAATTGAATTTTTTTTGTACCATTTATTAAAATTGTGCCATTATTTGTACTACATAAACTATTATTATATGTTGGATAAAAATTTTTTAATTCATGATTATATATTACTTTATTAACAAATAAATCTACATTTTTATTTGATATATTTATTGAGTTATTTCCTTTTTCAAAATTAAAGTTTAAAGATTTTTGAAATTTATAATTTATTATTTTAATATTTTGAGATTTATCAAAAATATAAATTACATCATTAATAAATGAACCTATTTTTGCTATTGGAATATTGAAATTAATAACTGATTCTAAATCCACTTTTAGAGAATTTATTTCTAAATTATAAATATTTATAATATTATCCATTGATAAAAAAATTTTATTTGCATTTAAATCTTTTCCAAAGAAAAAACTAGGAAGATAATAATTATTTTTTGGTATCAAAAATTCAAAAATTTTATTTTTAATATTTTTATTTAAATAATACAAATAAAATCCTATTTTATTTGCTATTCCAATTATTTTATGATTAATAGAATGAATATCAATAAGATAAAATGCATTTCTTAAATTTTCAGAATTATTATTTAAATTATTTAAATTTTGTTCATTATTATTATTATTTTGTAAATCCATATTATTAAATATTAATGTATTATAAATTGGATCTTTAAACCAACCATATTTTACTTTTGTTTTATAAATATTTCCTTTCATATCACTTGAATAAATTCCGACTTTATTTTTTCCAGAATATAAAGTAATATCAATAATACTTTCATTAGTTATATTTTTTATTTCTTTAAATAATTTGATTATATTTCCTTTTTTTGAATATAAAGTAATATATCCATTAGAAAAACCACAAACAAAATAATCATTAATTACACAAATACTATATATTGATGTTAATATTATTTTTTCAAAAGGATTATTAAAAATTTTTTTAACTTTACCATCATTTAAATTATATATTATTACTTTACCTTTTGAAGTTCCACAATAAACTAAATTATCAACATCCATTGTCATTGCTGATATATTTTCTTGATTTGAAATGATTGTTAAATTTTCTATTTTAGAAATTTTAATTAAATCATATGTAAATATATTTTCATTTTGTTCATTTGATTCTATTTGTTGTTCATTATAATTTATTTTTTTATTAATTTTTTTGTTAAAAGTTCCTTTGTAAAATTGTCTTTGATTTTTTTCAATTATATCTATTTTATTATTTGATTTAAATTTAACAATAATTTCATTTTCAAGTTTAATTATTTCTTTATTTTCATTTTCATTTTTATTATTATCAAATTGTGAATTACTATGATTTGAATTAGAAAATAGATTCAAATTATTATTATTATTAATATCATCATCATGTATAATTATTGAATTATTTTCTTCATCTTTTTCTTCTATTAAAATATCTTTATTTAAATATTTATTTTTATTTTCATTTTCTTGAATTTTTTTATTATTATTTATTGAACTTGAATTAATAGTATTTAATTTTTTAATTTCTGGAACTAAAGTTTTTGCTAATAATTTATTCTTTCTAGGATCTTCTTCATTATTATTTAATTCATTATTATTATCATCAGTATTTTTATTTGTTGAATCTAAAATACTATTTTCATTATTTTTATCATTATTTAATAATTTATCAAATAAAGAATTTGATTGATTAAAATCTTGTGATTTTATTTTTCTAATTTTTAAAAATTTATCTATTGTTGAATTATTATTTAAATCATCATTATCTAATATTTCTTTTTTAAATAAAGTAATATTTGTATTTGTAAAATCAAATTTAAATAATGTTTTATTCCTTTTATGTTTTTTTTCTTTTTCTGAAGTTTTACTCATTTTATTTATTATATCACCAAATTTGATAGAATTGATCATAAAATTTGAAATATCTGTATTAGATAATTGGGTAATTTCATCTAAAAAGTTTTTTTTTATAGAAGTCATTTTTATTTTTTTGTCTTAAAAACAATTAAATTACAAATAATAAAATCTCTAAAATATATAATACATTTTTCAATATTCACAAAATTTTTATTAAATTAATCCTTAAATTTTTCTTGAGATATAATATAAAATTAAAAAAAATAAATAAATATATTTAATTATCTATTAAAAAAATTTTTAAAAATGAGAAAAAAACAATCATCAAATAAAAAAATACAAGCTGGAAAATTCTTGACATATATCCTTCGTCATTCAGCAAAAGATCATAATTTAAATATAGATAAATCAGGATTTGTAAAAGTTTCAGATATAATGAATTTAAAAGATGCAAAAAAATATCATTTTACAATAGATCTTATAAAAGAAATTGTATCAGAAGATAATAAAGGACGTTTTGAATTAACAAAAAATGAACCTTATTTAATTCGTTGTGTTCAAGGACATTCAATTAAAGAAGTAGAAAATGAAAATGCCTTAAATAAATTAAATAAAAATACAATTTTTAATTATCCAACTATAGTTCATGGAACTTATATTGAATCATATAAATTAATTGAAAAATCAGGATTAAATAAAATGAATAGAAATGATATTCATTTTTCAATTGGTTTTAATTGGGAAAATCAAGTTAAAAGTGGAATGAGGAATTCATGTGAAATTTATATTGAAATCAATATGATTTATGCTTTTTTTAATAATATTGATTTTTTTATATCATTAAATAATGTTGTTTTATCTCCTGGAATTGATGGTATTATTCCAGTTAAGTTTTTTAAAAGAGTTTTAGATAGAAATCAAAAACTAATTTTTGATTGTTTATATGATTATTTTATTGATTTTGAAAATGGGAAAATTAATTTGAAAAAAAATAAAAATGACATTTTAATTGAAATTAATGGTGATTTTAATGATTTTGAAAAATTAAATAATTTTGTTAATTTATGTATTGAAAAAGAATTTTTTAAAGAAAAAATTATTACAGTAATTAGTGAAGATAATAAAGATAAATATATTAATGTAATAAAAAAATATATTGAAAATTATAATATTTTATATCCTCAAGTATTTGTTGATTATGTTTTAAAAAATGAAAGTGGAATTTATAAAAGTGATAAATTAGAAAAAATTGATATTGATTGGGTAAAATTTTATTCAAATAAGAATAATAATAATCAAAAAGATAATAACAATAAAATAGAAGATGATAATAAAAATGAAAATAAAAATCCTATTACCGAAATATTAACTAAAGAAATTTTATTAGATGATACAAAAATAAAATTTTATATTTTATTATTTAATAATTATGATGATGATGGATATATTGAATCAATTGATATTTTATTTTTAAATAGTAGTAAAATTGATAAGATTATGAATCAAACAAATATTAAATTTACATCTGATAAAACAATTAAAAAGAATTATGAAAATTTTATTTACAAATTAAAATCGGTTTTACAAAGTTTAAATATTATAAATAAAAGAATTGTTCTTTGTATAAGTTCTACTGATAGAGATATACTTATACAAGATTTGTATAAATATTCTATTATTCCTCCAAAATTATTTTTGAAAAATATTATTATATTAAATGATAAAGACTTTTCATTAATTGATGATGAGGAAGGAAATGTTTATCAAGCAACAATAAAGATATTTATTGAAAATTATTTGTCGACAAAAAATAAAATTAATAATCTAACAATAATATGAAAAAAAATAAAAATAAAAAAGGAAAATCAATCAAAAGAAAAAAAAAATTAAAATATGTGAATAAAAAATTAAAGTATTATTTTTAATATAAAATTTTAATTTTAAAAATTATGAAATAATATATTTCAAATATAAAAAATAAAATTTTTGAAAGAATTTTAAAATAATGAATAAAAAATTAAAATATTATTTTTAATATAAAATTTTAATATTAAAAAATAGGAAATAATATGAAAAATTAAAAATAATAAATTGGGGATTGGGGATTGGGGATTGGGGAATGGGAAATAGGCC
>Ga0256407_10005436_pt1 | contig 20463 bp, 11 predicted proteins | sample RumenRJG_04DNA_FD_193489 | JGI IMG/M metagenome (GOLD analysis project Ga0256407, IMG submission 193489) | Bovine rumen microbial communities from Lethbridge, Alberta, Canada - RJG_04 | ecosystem: Host-associated > Mammals > Digestive system > Stomach > Rumen | place: Canada: Alberta... | reverse complement strand
GATGTATCCAATCGAAATAATTGTCATTTTGATATCTTGTAAAAAGGAAGAAGATTTACATAATAAAACAAAATACTGGAAATAAAACAAATTTGAAAAAAATTGTTTTAATAAAATTTTTTTAACAGAATATTATTTTTCAATTTAAACATTTAATTTATATTTATCTTCTTTTTTATCTTTTGTAATTTCAATTAATATCAATGATTATAAATAGTAGTAAATTAAAAAATAAAAGATTATTTTAATGAAAAAAAAATAAATAAAAAAAATAATGAATGTAAAAAAAAGAATTGAAAAAATAGAAGAAATTAAAAATAATAATATAAATAGATTTCATTGCAGAAATTGTTTTAATACTCCTTTATTAGGTATAAAATATTCATCTGAAGAAATTTTAATGCAAGAATGTTGTAAATGCAATCATAAATATGTGACTAATTTAGAAATATTTCATAAAAATTATACAAATTATAAAATAAATTGTTTGAAATGTAAAAAAGAAATTGATAATTTAAATTATAATTTTTGTTTAAAATGCATAAATTATTATTGTGATAAATGTATAATATTTCATAATTATAATAATCCATTTCATAAAATTATTAAAGCAAATGATAATCTTAATATATGTACAAAACATAATCAAAGTTTTTATGCATATTGTTTAGATTGTCCAACACCTTTATGTTTATATTGCAGTGAAAAACATTTAAAACATAATATTTTTAATTATTTTGAACAAATAATTAATAAAGAAGAAATTGAGAAATATAAAAATTTAATAGAAAAATCAAAACAAAAGTTAATTGAATATAATATAATATCAAAAGAAATAATTAATCAATTAAAAGAACAAGTTGAAAGTATAGTAAAAGGACTTGATATTTTCTCAAAAATGAATGAATATGAATTAGATATAATAAAAAGTATTTTAAATATGTATGAAGAATCTCGTAATAAATCATTATTAAATTATGAAATTATACAAAATGTCAAAAATATTTTACAATTTAATGATTTTTTTGGTAATTTTTCAGTAATAACTGGAACAATTCCTTTAAATGAAAAAATAAAAAATATAAATTTATTTTTATCAAACAAAAACAATTATATTTTAAAAGATTCTTCAATTGATAATAAATTCCTTCAAAATCATTATTTATATAATGAGAATAATAATAATGATAATTACAATGATTTAAATTTAAATGTTTCAAATAAATTTTTTGAAGAAATGAAATGTTTTAAAATATTATCAGAACATCAAAATGAAGTTTATTGTTTAAAAATATTAAAAGATGGAAGATTGGCATCAACATCAAAAGATAAATCAATAAAAATTTATGAAACAAAAAATTTTACAGTAGATTTAACAATTACAGATCATACAGAAAGTGTTTATTATATAACTCAATTATTTGATGAGAGATTATTATCATGTTCAAATGATAGAAAAATGTTAATTATAAAATTAAATAATAAAAATTATTTTATTACTCAAATTTTAATTGGTCATTCCTTAGGAATAATAAAAGCAATTCAATTAAAAAATGGGGATATTGCATCAAGTTCAATTGATAATACAATTAAAATATGGAAAGAAAATAAAGAAAATAATTTATTTCAATGTCAAAATACAATTTCAGTACATTCAAATAATATTCATTCAATTTTAGAAATTCCAATTACAAATGAATTAGTTTCTTCATCAAATCAAGAAAGAACATTAAGATTTTTTAATTTAATATCTTATGCAAATTCATATACAATTGAAAAAATTGATCCATGTGGTTTTATGGGAGTTTTATATTTAATTGATAATAATATTTTAGCAGTTGGTACAACAAGTGGATTATCTTTAATTAATTTAATTGAACATAAAGAAATAATTAAAATGAAATTAAATTCAATTTATTCATTTTTTAGATTAAAAAGTGGTAGTTTATTAACTGGAGAAGGGAAAGCAATTCAAGAATGGAAAAATATAGAAAAAAGATATGAAATTCATAAAGGAAATGTTACTTGTTTTGCTCAATTTGATAATGGAATTCTTGTAACCTGTTCTTTAGATAAATGTATTTTTTTGTATCATTAATAATTTCTATTTTAAATAATATTATTAAAATAATAATATTTTTTATTTTCCCTAAAAAATATTAAAAATTCTTTAATAACAAAAATAAATTAAACAAAAATAATTAATATTTTTTTAATTCCCAAACATCATAGCTTTAAATTCACTATAATCAATTTCTCCATCTTTATTAGTATCAATTTCATCAAAAATATTTCTAAAAACAACCTCATCAGTTTTATCATTTACAAAATATCCTTTTATAGCATCAAAAGTAATTCTTCCTTTACTACTTTTATCAAAGAAATTAAAAGCATAAGTTAAATGTTCCTCAGATAATAATTTATTTTTATCCATACAAGCACCTAAAAATTCTTCATATTCAATATAACCTAAATTAGCACCATCTAATAATAAAAGTAAATCATCAATTTCATTATCAATATCACCTTTATTAAAATATTTAATTAATCCATTATATAATTCATTTTTTGATAATTTACCATCATCATTTTCATTAAATAATCTAAATATTTTTAAAATATCTTTTGTTTCTGAAGTATCAGGAACATTATGAACAATAAATAACCAAACCATTTGTTGAAATTTAGAATTAATTTCATAATGTCTTAATCTTTCTAAATACATTTTAATTTTTTCTTTATCAATATTAGAATAAATTGATTTTCCATTAAATTTTTTAAACCAAGGATGTTTTAAAGCTTCCATTGCACTTAATCTTTTTTTAACATCAACTTGTAATAATTTCTTAACTAAATCTTGAACTTCTGGTGAAGATGCTACTAATTTTTTATGTTCTGAATTATATTTTCCTTTTCTTATATTTTGAATAATTTCCTCATCATCAGCACCATCAAATGGGGCACGTCCTACAATTAACATATATAATATTACTCCAATTGACCAAGTATCACATTTTTCATTATAACTTTTTTTTAATACTTCAGGAGCTATATAATATGATGAACCAACTACACTTTTTTCTTTTTTATTTTTTTCAAAATATTTTGCAGTACCAAAATCTATTATTTTAATCCAGAAATATCTATCATTTGTTTTTTTATCAACTTCAATTTCTGATATTAAAATATTTTCTAATTTCAAATCTCTATGAACAATATTATTAGTATGTAAATATGCAATTCCAGAAAAAACTTGATAAAATAAAACAGCTAATTGATTTTCATTATATTTATATTTTATTTGATCATATAATTCACCATGAGAACAATGATCAGTAATAATATAATATGAATGTTCACTTGAGTAAAATTCAATTATTTTTAAAATATTAGGATGAGATAATCTTTTTAAAATATCAATTTCATTTATTAATTCTAATTCATCAATTTTATTTTCATCATTTTTAACAATTCTCTTAATAGCAACTTTTTGTTTAGTATAAATATTCTGAGCTAAATAAACAGCACCATAACTTCCTTCTCCAATTTTATTAGTAACTTTATATTTTTTAGTAGGAAGACCTTGAGTTTCATTTACTAAAGTATTAATAGATACTTTAATTTTTAATTCATCTTTAAAAATTTGACTTCCTAATTTTCTTTTTTCAACTAAAGAAATTGAACGATTTCCTCTTCTTTGGAATTTTGAAGGTGGATTATTTATATCTTTTTCTCCTTCATTTTCTTTTTCAAAATTTAATGTTTTTGTTGGTGTTTCTTTACTCTCATTTTGCTGTTTTGCAAAAAGGGATTTTCCTCCTTTTTTTTCTTCTTTCATCATACTTTGTAAACTTTGTAAATGTGGTGATTTTGATGATGTTGCTATTGTTTTTCTTTGTTCTTTTCTACGAGTGAATGATACATTTTTTTGACTTTGATCTTTTTCTTCTTTTCCAAAATTAAATATAGGTTCTGAGGAATTATCATCTGGATTTATTATGTAATCACCTTCTTTTTCTTCACTTTGTTCGTTACCCATTTTAATTAAATTTTTACAATCTTTTTTATTTTATTTTATGATATAGATTTATAAATTAGATTATATTTAATTTTTTATTTTTTTTTTTATTTTTAATTTTTCCCTAAATCTTCTAAATCATTTATAAATTCTTCTGCATTATATAAATAATCACATCCATAAATAATATTTTTTCCACTTTTTTTCATTAAATCTTCAATATATTCATATTCACCAAAACAACCTCCTCCAATAAAGAAGACTATTACATCAGTATATTCATAATCAATATTTTCTCTTTCTATACATTTTTTATATAAGTTATATGTTTCAAATTTTTCAACTTGTTTATTACTTACTAAATTATTAATTAAATCAGCTGAGATTGATGGTTGTTCTATATTCAATAAATTCATAAAAGCTGAAATCCATTTTGGATCTAAATATGATTTTTTATTATTTTTATTTGATTTTGCTTCATTTTTTCTTTTTTTTAAATAATTAAATGCATTTTTATTTGGTAATAAATTTGATAATTCATTTGATTCATTTTCTGTTATATTACTATCACATAAATAATATATTAATGCTGTTCTATAGAAATCATATTCATTATATTCATTTTTTAATTTTTTAAAATTATCATAAAATTTATCTTTTATTGAATTATTTAAATTATTTCTTTTTTTTAATATTTGACTTTCATTTTCATATAACTGACCTAAATTTCTTTTAGAAGCATATTCACTTAATTTAACATTAAAATCACTTTGTTGTTGTAAAATTTCAGATTTTATTTTTTTATCTCTTAAAGTATCAATTGACTCAGAAATCTTTTTAGATTCTTCTTCTAATTGTTCAATATTTTTAGGTTTATGAACTTTATCTAAATAATTCATATCATTATAAAAATCTTTTAATTGTTTTAAAGTCTTTTCTCCAACTTCATAAAATAATTCATTAATATTTTCATTCCAAATATAATCATTAATTAAATCAATATCAAATTTCTTTTTATCTTTATTTTTTTCAATATCATCACCTCTATTAATACCAAAAGAATCCATTATCATACTTCCTAATCCAGCTGCATGATGTAACATTATAGGTAAATCAGTATCACGATCTAATAAAATTAATAATGTTCTTTGGTTTTTTTTTATTTTAAATGTTTCTTTTTCTTCTGGAAATTTATCAAATAAATATTTAAAATGATTTTGTATTTTTTTTGTTATATCTTCTGCGAAAAATCCAGTTCTATATTTTATTATTGGTATTGTTTTTAATAAATATAAACATGAAAATAAACCATTTGATAAATTTGATAAATATTCTGTGTATTTTTCATCTGGAATATTTGGGGCATTTAAATAATAATATGGTCTTTTTATATTTAATGAAAATACATTTGAATGATAGATTGATAGGTCAATTGGATAAATTGATATATTATATATTGAATTAACATTATCTAAAATTGAAATTTTTTGATAGAAATTTTGAATTCTATTTATATCTACTGAATTACTTGTATCATATAATAAAAAATTTATTGAAAAATTATCAAATATTTTATTAGTCATATCATTATATATTATATTTAAATTTTCTTCTGTATTTGATACTATATATATTGCCATTATATCAGGAATTTTATCTCTTTGATCTTTTATATTTAATGTTAATGCTATGTTATATTCTCTTAAAAAAAAAACTTTTAGTAATGGATAAAGAATATTAAAAACTTTATCATCATATATTAATACTTTGAAACAATATTTTAAATCTTCATTTATTTCATATTCATTTGAGTCATCTATTAAAATAAATATTTTTTTTAATATCTCCAATATTTTATCAATTAAATTCATAGAAGTTTCCTTTTTATCATATTTTGAAATTTCTTTAGTGGAATTCATTAAATAATTAAATAATATGTTTAATTATAAAATTATTTTTAAATAAATAAAAAAATTATTAGAACTCAAAAATAAAATGACTAATAATAAATTAATTATTTTCATCAATAAGCTTATTATTTTTATCATTTTGAGATAAATATTCGAAATCTTCATCAATTTCATTAACTCTTTTTTTTCTTTTTGGTTTTTTCAATATAAAAATGATAATAAAAGTTAAAAATATAATTAAAACAAAAGCAAAAATAATAAGAAGAATTTTGAATAAAGGAAAAGGTTGATTTTCTTTCATAAAGACAATAATTTTATTATGACTATCAAATAATAATGAATATTTTTTTAAAAAAGGATATCCAACTGTAAAATAATCATTATGAGGTTCAAATTGTTCAGGAAAAATAACTAAGAAATAATACAAATCATTATATTTAAAAAATAAATCATTATATGTTAAAGTAAAATTTCTATTCATATTTTTATTAAAAAAAATTAAATCTTGCATTTTAGTGAAATCTATTGTTTTATTACAATAATAATAAAAATAACCAACAGAATTATTTTTAAAACATTCTTTCTCCTCAACTTTTTTATTAAAAAACTGTTCTTGTATCATTTTTTTATATAAAGAATTAGAACCAAGATAATTATACCCAAATTCAAATCTCAAAATATTATTTTCTTCATTTGTCTGATTACCAAGATATAAATTCCCATATTTAATACTATCAAAATAAATAGCCCAATATTGTATTTCATTCCCAATTTTAGCAATAGTAGTTTTATTAATTAAAGGAGAAGTATAATCATAATTATCATTTCCAATAATTAAATTACCTTTTTCATCATCAATATATTCAATTTGAAAAACATAATTTTCAGTAATATTCATTTCTTTTAATTGAATAGGAAGTGAAAAATTTTTTAATGACTCTTCACCATAACCATATGATAAACCTAAATAACCTGAAAATTCAGGTTCGTCTTTTATTATTCCATAAAAAAATGATAAATTATTATATAAATTATTATTATTCCCTAATTGAAAAGTTTCTTTTGCAGTTTCACCACTTATAAATCCAGTTGATGGTAATACTTTATAATCTTTTATTTTTTTATATGTTGTTGATAAATTTTTTTTAAAATTTTTAAAACTTATTATTTTTTCTGATTCTGCTCCTAAAATTGATGTTGTATATACTGAAGAATCTATTTTTAAAGGAATTTCTTGAAGGGGTGTTCCTAATTTTTGATTTGTTTCTATTATATTTTTCATAAGGTAATCCATTGGATCCTTTCCTTTTGGTATTTTATTATATATTTCTTTGTTTCTTTTGAAATTTAATTTTATTTCACAATTTAAAAATTTTATATGTAAAAAAAGTAATATTATTAGTCTTTTTACCATTGTAAATAAAATAAAAAAGAATTATTTTAAATAATAATTATTGTTTTGGAAATAGTATAATATATAATTGAATTATCTAAATGAATAAAATTAATGAAATTAATGAAAATAAATTGAATAAAAATATAATTATTAAATAATTGAACTGTTAATTAAAGATATCAATAAAATCAAATTTTGATATATTCATTATTAATTAAAAAAGATATAAATACAAGATTGAATATTAAAATTTTAATTAAAAAAAAATAAAATAATAATTAAATTATTAATATAAATCCTTTTATTGTAATTTATAATCTTAAAGTATTTTAATGAAAAATCTCGAAAATGAAAATATATCAAAATCTATAGAAAAAGATGAAAAAATCGAACAAAGACATATAATACAACAATCAGAAGAATTAAAAGATGAAAATAAAAAAGCTAATAGTAATCAATCCAAACATGATGAAAAACTTTCATTTAATAATAATTTCTTATGTGTAAAGAATCAAAATACAAATATTAATGAACAATTAAATGATACATATAATTTTGAAATTTTTAAAGATAATGATGATTTATTTAATTCAACAGCTGATTGTTTATCATCTCATTCATTAATTAGTCATAATAATGATTATAATAGAGAATTTAGAGAAAAAAGTGGAACTATGAAAATATCAAATACATTACTTATGAATATTAATTGTCCTTTTTTTAATTCGGATATTGAAAGAAGTGATAATAAAAAAATTTCTAAAACTAGAATTCATAGAAAGGATATTAATTTATCTCATAAAAATAAGTTTGGTTTTAATAATAATAATGTTTTATTTCCTGTAATTAATCAAAATAATTATTTAAATCAATTTAATAATTTAAATTATAATATTATGAATAATAATATTTTTCAAAATAATAATTTTGATTTTAATAATTTAAATTTTTATAATAATTTTCATAATTCAGTTATTCCAATTAATTATAATAATATTAATATCTTTTTTAATAATCAAAAAAATCAAAATAACCATAATAATAATAATAATAATAATAATAATAATAATAATAATAATAATAATAATAATAATAATAATAATAATAATAATAATAATAATATTAATAATAATAATAATAATAATAATAATATTAATAATAATAATAATAATAATAATAATCAACATAATTTAAAAAGTGATTTCAATAAAAAAACAAATAATTCATATTATATAAATATATATTTAAGTGATTTAGAAAATTTATTGAAAAAAGATAATTATATAAATTTAAATATTTTTAAAACAATAAAATTTGAAATTCCATTCATAATAACTTCTCAAAATGGATGCAGAATATTGACAAAATATTTATCATCAACTCCATCACAAATAATTCATTTAATATATAAAGAAATTGAAGATAAATTAGTTTTACTTCTTCAAGATTCATATGCAAATAATTTTTGTGTACAATTATTTTGTTATTTAGAAATAAATGATAGATATAATTTTTTATATATAGTATCAAATAATATAATGATATTAAGTTTAAATAAAATAGGAACATATCCAGTCCAATTTATAATAGGGAAACTTCATTCAAAAAATGAAAAACAAATGATAATTCAAATAATTAAATTAAATTTATTACAATTATCTTTAGATATTTATGGAACACATGTAATTGAAAAAATAATAATGACATTTGAATTTGAATTAATTTTTGAAATATTTAATTTTATAACTGAAAATTTAATATTTCTCTCTAATCATCCAAATGGATTATGCTTAGTAAAAAAGACATTAGTTCTTCAATATAAAAAAGAATTTTATCAAATAATAAAACAAAAATTAATAGATAATGCATATGAATTAATAGAAAATTCTTATGGAAATTATGCACTTCAAATTGTAATTGATAATTGGACTCATGATGATATTATTGAAATATTTCAACAATTTTTTGGAAGATGTAGTGAATTATCAATTATGAAATTTTCATCTAATGTTATAGAAAGATTTATTGAAAAAAGTCAAATTTTTTTATATTATTTTATTCAAGAAACTTGTATTGAAAAAAAAACAATTGGAATGTTAATTAAAAATAATTATGGGAATTATGTTATTCAAACTGCATTAAAATATTCTAAAGGAAAGGTAAAAACGATTTTAATAAATTCAATTGAAAATAATTTAGGAGTTCTTGGAGATAAAAAACTTATAAATAAATGGAAAAATATTATCTCTTCGAATGTCCAAATTAATATTAAAGAATTTAATATTAATAATAATAAAATTTATGACCATTAAGAGTAAAACTTATTAATAATGAAAAAATAAAATTAATTGATTTTAATTGTTTATATTTTATAATGTGAATAGATATTAATATAAATGCTAAAGGAATAATTTGATTTTTTGTAAATTATTTGCCAATTATTTTTATATATATGAGGAGATTTTAAATTTGTTGTTCAATCAAAAAGAATTTTAAACTATGAAGTCTATTAAAAAAATATTTTTTTGGTTTTATTAATTGTATTTTTTTCTCAATTATAATCAATGCATAAATATTGCATGATTAATTGGGTATATATTGATTATTTCTTATATATATTGTTTAATAAATTGAAATTATTTTTTGTTTTACAAACTTATTAGTAAAAAAAGGTGATTTCATTATTTATATAATATAATATTATAATAAATTATGATAAAAAATTATTTTTAATTTTTATTATTTTTTATTTTAATATTTAAATTAAATTGAATAAAAAAATCAAATTAAATTTAAATTATTCAACTAAAAAAATATAATGTCTCAAATAGAAAATGCTTTTGAAAATAATGAAAATTCATACTTGTTTAATAATCCATCAAATTTTATAAATGATGAAAAGAATCCAGAAGAATATATTGAAAAAAGATATCAATTTAGACAAAGTGAATTTTCATCTGATGAAAATTTTACTAAAATAAAAGAAGATGCTTTAAAAAGTGAATTAAAATTTGGTCATAATGAAAGAATGAAAATATTTAATAAAAAAAGAATATTCCAAAAGAAAAAATATGATAAAATAAATACCATAAAAAATAAGATTATGATTCCATTAGAATTATATGAAGAATGTGATAAAATTATTCCTGATTATAATTCAATTAATGATTATTTAAATAAATTTAAATCAGATGATATTTCACTTAAATATAAATCATTAGTTTCTATAAGAAAAATTCTTATAATGAGTCAAGAATTAAATAAAGAAGAAGAAAAAAAAGAAATTCAAATAAAAATATTTAATAATATAATTAATGAATGTATTTTATTACTTAATTCTTCATATCCAGAATTTCAATTAGAATCTTTAATTTGTTTAAATGAAATGATAAATATTTCTGATGATTATTGTAGTTCCATTATTGTAAAAGGTGGGTTAACTAATATTATAAAATGTTTTGATTCAAATATAAGTGAAATTCAAGAAAATTCAATTATTGCTTCAAAAAATTTAATATATCAATCTCCTTCTAATTTCAAACAATTTGTTCAAGAAAAAGGTTATGAAAAAATAATTAATAAATTATCTAATTGTCAAAATCCTTCAATATTAATTCAATGTGTATTAACAATATCATGTTTTTTAAAGATAAAATTCCTTGATTTAGATTATAATACATTAATAAAACCAATAATAAATCCTTTAATAAGAACATTTTCTCTAATTCAAGATAATGAAAAATTCTTAAATGAATCAACATGGTTAATTGGAATAATAACAGATGAATATAGTCAAAGTAGGGATGAAATAATTGAATCAGGAATAATTTCAACAATAATAAATTTAATAGATAATTCAAATTCAAAATATATAAAATTATGTTCACTTAGAATAATTGGAAATATGGTATCAGGAAATGCAAATCAAACTCAAAAAATATTAGATTTAGGAGTTTTAAATATTTTGAAAAAAACTTTATTTAATGAAAAATCATCAATAAGAAAAGAAACTGCTTGGATTTTAAGTAATATTTGTTCAGGTACTCAAAAACAAATTGAATGTATTATTGATAATGGATTTTTAGAATTGTTTATTAAATGTTTAAAATCTGATGTTATTGATGTTAAAAATGAAATTTGTTGGGCAATTACAAATTTAACTATTGTTAATAATTATAATTATTTAAAGAAAATTATTGATGAAGGTATTGTAGAAATTATTTGCTCTTTACTTAAAGAAAAAAATGCTAAAATTCTTTGTATTTCTTTAGAAGCTTTAGGAAATTTATTGGCTTTTGGGATAAAGTACTCAAATAATGGAAGGAATATTGTTGTAGAAAAAATTGAAAATTGTGGTGCTGAAGATGATTTAGTTAAATTACAATATCATAGTGTTGATATTGTTTATGAGAAAGTTCTTATTATTTTAGAAAAATATTTTGAAACTGAACCTATTTTCTAATAAGAAGATTGAAGATTTAATGTTAATTATTAATATTTTGTTTTTAATTTTAAATTTTATTTTTAATTATTAAAAAGTGTCAATATCAATTAAAATTTATAAATTATTATATTTTATTTATATTATATTTTATTATTATTAAAAAAATAATATTATATAATTTAAATTAATTTTATTAATGGAGGGTTCATTATTTAACCTTCAAGCAATTGATAATGATAATAAAACTGATTCTGAAAATTCAGATACAAATAGAATCTCAGAAAAAAATGAATCAGAATTAAATGAAGATGAAATAAATACAGATTCAAAAAAAAATCAAATTTCCCACAAGAATAATGAAATAAAAAATAATAATATAAGAAATAACGTAAATGAAAAATCAAATGTTAGTGGAAATCTAAATCAATTATCAACAAGAAGAATATTAACAAACCAATTTGATGCATATAATCCAAATAATATTAGTATAAAACTTGATATTAAATTAAAAGTTGGAAATTTTTTAACTGATCATAATAATACACCAAAAATGATAAAATATATTTTTGCAAATATTCTAAGAAAAAGTTCACCAATTCAAAATTATAATTTAATACTTAATCAATTAATAACTAAAAAAAAAAAATTTTATGATAATCAATTTCCACCAAATGAAAATAGTTTAATTAAAGGATATAATTATTTTACAGTTAATAAATATAATATGAATAAAGTAATAGAAAGAACTTCATTACAGAAAAAATTTAAAAATTTAAAATGGATAAGAGAAAGTGATGAAACATTAAATAAAAATTCAAATAAATCAACAATATTTTACAAAAACAAAATAGACACAGAAGAAATTAAAATAGGTGAATTTAGTAATTCAAATTTTATAAGTGTATTAAGTGCTTTAGTATATTTTCCAAATATAATAAAAAAATTATTTATAACAAAAGAAAAAAATAACCAAGGAATATTTTCAATTAATTTATGTAAAGATGGTTTATTACAAGAAGTATTAATAGATGATTTTTTTCCTGTAGAAAAAAAAACAAATAAATTAGTTTTTTCATCATCAAAAAATAATTCATTATGGATTCAAATATTAGAAAAATCATATGCAAAATTAAATGGTTCATACAATAATATAGATATAAAAAATATAGAAGGAATATTAAGAGATTTTACCTATGCTCCAGTAATAACTTTAGATAATTCAACTGATGATTTAATTGAACAATTAAATGAAGCTTATAAAAAAAATTGGGTAATTTTAGCAAGTAAAGGTGATACTATTGCATCTCAAGAATTATTAAGTGAATTAGGCTTAAATCCTAATTTTGATTATCCTATTTTAATGGTTTATACTTTAACTTCTGAAGATTTAAGAAATGGTTATCCTATTTTAGATAATAGTCCTTTTAATGATGATAATTATAAAACTGTTATTAAAATTAAGAATTTATGGAGTAAAATTGAATGGATTGGAGATTGGAGTGATGCTTCTTCATTTTGGAATGAAAGTTTAAGAGATAAGTTTTGTTATAAAGAAAATGATAATTGTTTTTATATGGATTTAAAAGATTTTAAACATTATTTTAGTAAAATTAAAATATGTAAATTTATGAATGATTATCATTATAAAAGTATTTTATTATATCAAAAACCAAAAAGTTATACTGTTGTTTCTTTTAAAATATTTGAAATGTATAAGGAAACTATATGTCAAATTTCTTTAATTCAAGAAGATAAAAAAGATATTTATTCAAATAAATTAGATTTTATGATTAGTAGAATAATTCTATGTAAATTAAATTATAAAAATGGAATTAATAAAATAGAATATTTAGAAGGAAAAATGGATCAAAAAAAAGAACTAATAATAGAAAAAGATTTAAATGAAGGAGAATATTTATTATATTGTGAATTATCAAATATAGAAAATGAAACATCCTATGTAATATCAATATATTCAGATGAAGAAATAGAATTAAAAAAAGAAAATAATGATTTATTTAAAAATATATTAGAAAATATTTTTACATCATGTGCAAAAAAACAAAATATTTGTATAAGATATGATAATGATGGAGCACCAAATTGTTCAAAATATAGTAATTCAGTTCCAGAAGGTTTTACTTATTTATATTTTGAAAATTTTGAAGAAGATGCAACTTTAATTGAAGATGTTAAATATACTAAATTTGAAGGATTAGAATTATTAAAACCTTTTCATGGTACTTCATATCATATTGAAGTTGGTCCTGGTAAAACTCAAATTATTTTAATTAAGCATTTACAATTAAATGAATATAATTTAATTTTTTCTTATCAAAGTTGTGTTTATTTTGGGAAAAAATCTTTAAAAAAATTAGCTAAAGAAAGAGGAAAAATGACTAAGAGAATAAATAAAAAAAATGGTGAGGAATGTGAAATTTATGTATATATATATAAATATACTTTTGGTTTATGTTATTATTATGAAAATTTTACTAAGAATTTGAGATTGAAAGAAAAAATTAATATTGAAAAAAATATTAATATTGAATTTGTTGGGGAAAAAGAAGATACAAATGAAATTATTGTTGTTGTTGAACCGGGTGGAAATAATTTTGTTGAATTGAAAGGTAAAAATAATTTATGGAAAGTTCAACCTAGAATTTCATATGTAATTGAAAATATTAATGAAGATAATGAAAATGAATAAATATAATTTCATATTGGTAAATTATTTTTGAAAAAAAACATAATTTACTTAATATGTAAAATTAACTGAATTTATGTTAAATATATTATATATATTATATATCATATATATATTCATATTTGCTCTTGTAATTTATAATGAATTTTATTTAATCGAAATAATGAAATAATTCTTTAATTTAAAATAAATATTATAGTATAATTATAATATTTTATCAAAATCTGAAAAAAATTTATTAGTTTTAAACCTTCTAAATTTTTTTGCATTATTACTTTTACTTAATTGCCTATTTTCATTTATAAATTGATAATTATTTGGACTTTGATATTTAATATTTGGGAAATAATAATCTTTTTTTTCATTAAATTCTTCTGATATATTTTTTCTATTTAATTTATATTGATTATTTGTAATACTTCCTAATGATTGTGAATGACTTAAAACAATATTTTTATTCTTCTTTTTTCTATTATTTAATGAATTACTAAATAAATTTCTCTCATTTTTTTTTGATATTATTTTTGGTAATGATTTATATTTTTGTTCTATTAAATCTTTATTATTATAATTTTTATAAAGTTTATATTGTTCTTCAAAAAAACTAGAATCTTCAAAATTATTAATTTTATCATTAAAATCCCTAAATCTAATTATTTCATTTTTTAAACTATTTTTTAAATCTCTAATCCCTACTTTTATTTTATTATCAATATCCTGTTTATCTAACAAATGTTGATATTTTAATTTTAATAATTCATGATTTATTTTATTAATTTCATTTGAAGATTTTGAATTATTTTTAATTTCATCTAAATTTAAATTTTGTTTTTGTGGATTATTATAATTTAAGTCTTTATATAATCCTGTATATTTATTATTATTATCATAAAGAGGAATTAAATATTTCACATCTATATCATTATGATTATTTTTATTATATATTTTTACTATTTCTTCAGGATTATAATTGTGATTATTTTGTTTATGTTTTATTCTAAAATAATTTATAAAATTGTTATGATTTTGATTGTATAAATTGTTATTATATGAATAATTAACAAATGATTTATTATATTTTAATGAATCATTATCATTATTGAATGTATTATTATTATCAGAGACATAATTAATATTTTTATAATTTCTTTTTATATTGTTTGATTTATATGTTGTTTTATATTTAAAAGATTTATTATTATTATTTATTTTTGTCTTTGATTTATTTTTATTATAAAATCTTTCAATAATTCCATCATTAAATAATTTCTTATATTTTGTTATTTTCGGAGTACTACTATATTTTTTTAAATTAGTAATATTCCTTAATAATGATTTCCCTCCTTTTATTAAACTAATCTCACTTTCACTATTATTATTAAAATTCTTATTATTTTTCATTTAAAAAAATAAAAAAAAATTGAATAATAAAAAAAATTTATAAATAAATTTTTTTTCAAAAATCTAAAAACTTAAAAAAAAAGAGTCAAAAAAAAAAAAATATGAAAATAAAAATTTATTTTTTCTTATCCATATTCATATTCATATTAAAATTAGGATTCATAGGATACATTTGCATCATAGGAATACCATATTGAATTTGATTAAAAGGATAATCTTGTCCTTGTTCAGGAACTTGAAAATTTTGAGGTGGAATATATTGAGGATAATATGGATAATTCATATTATTATTTTTATCTTTCATTTCATTTGAATTTGGATCACACATCATAACATAAGGAACCATCATACAATAAATTGGTTGTTTAGGATCATTTTGATTAATTGGCATTTTCATATTTGGATTATAAAAAACCGGGAATGGATACATTAATCTTTGATTTGGATTATTCATATTATTTGAATTTGTATTTTGAGAATTTTGAATATTTTGATTTTGAATATTTTGAGTTTGTGTTTGAATGTTTTGAGTTTTTTTTTCTTCTCCTGAAATTGATACTGTTGTATTTTTGTTTATTTCAAATTCTTTATTTTTTTTTCTCTCTTTTTCATGAATTGTTATATTTGATTCTTGAACTGGAGTGTATTCTTTTATTTTTTTTGATATTTCTTCTATGTTTTCTAATTCAGTTTCATTTTGATTTTTAACTTCTTTTTTTTCTACTATTGTATGATTTTCTTTTTCTCTTTTTTTTTGTTTTATTTTTTCTTTTTTATCATTTTCATCTTCAAAATCATCTTTTTTATTTTCTATTTCTATTTTATGTTTTTTTTTTGATTTTTTATTTTCTTTTATTTCAATTTCATTTTCTTTTTCTTCATTTTGATTTATTTCTTTTTCTTGATCATTTATATTATTTGTATTAATTTTATTATCTTCAAAATTGTCAATTTCTTTTTCAACAACTTTAGTTTCAACTTTATTATCATTTATGTCAGGAACTTCAATTGCATCTTTACTTTTATAATTTCTATAATTTTTCTTATAATAATTATTATTTTTATAATAATTCCTTTTATATGGTCTATAATAATTATTATTATTATTATTATATGTATTATCACCTTTTATTTTATTTTCTCTTTCATTTTCATCTTTTATATTTTTTTGATATCCAAAATTATTTTTTTTGAAAATTGGTTTATTGACTTTTTTTTCTTTTTCTATATTAAATATTTATATAATATTTATTTTACTTTTTCCTACTTCATGCCATTGATATTCATCTCCTTTATTTGCTTCTTTAGTTAATTCATATAATTTTTCTCTTATTTTTGTTTCATCATCTCCATATTTGCACATTAAATCATATATATCATCATCATCTAAAACATGATTCGTTAAATTATGATAATAATCAAGTTTTTCTATTTCTTCTTGAGTATATTCTTCTGTATCAGAATCTGTTTGTTTTGTTTGTGAAGTTGATTTCTTCATTTTTATTTTAAAATAGATTTTTATTTTTTTCTCAATTAAATATTATATTATATTATATTATTATTTACATAAAGGTAATATTAAAAAAACATATAATTTTTGATTTAATTAATTAATGAATGATAAAAATTATTTTTGTATAAATTTACCTATTGATGTTTTAAGAATTGATACAAATAATTTTGATTCTGAATTATTAAAAACAATGAGAATTCAAAATAAAATAAGTAATATTCATATTTTAAATAAAAAAATAAATTATTCTCATGATATTTTTTTTTCTAGAATAAATTGTATAAATAAACTTAAGGTTAATTCAAATAGAATTTTAACAGAAAAAAAAAATTGTATTGAAGAAAAAACAGAATTAAATAGAAAAATAAATGACATATCAAAAAGAATAAAAGAAATAAATAATAGAATACAAAACTATTTAAATAATACAAATGAAATAAATAATATAATTGAAAAAGAAAAATCAAGCATAATGTTTATTGAAATAAAAACAAAAGATTTAAGATTTCGTATTGAAAATATAATTCCTGAAAAAGGACAAATTGAATCATCAATAAAAGATTATAAAAGAAAAATATATCAATTAAATAAAGAAATACATAAATTAAATTTACAAAAAATTAAAAACTTGAAATAAGTTTTTTAATTTATTAATTTATTATTATTGTAATTAGCATTTATAAAATTTTAACAAATAATAAATCAATTAAATAATAATATTTTTTATTAATATTCCTCAGAATCATCAATAAAACTAGAATTCTGAGAATTTTTAGAACTTTTTTTATTTTTTCTTCCTTTAGATTTAGCTTTAGTTTTTCCTTTAATAACTTTTTTTTCTTTGGTATTTTTTTTACTTTTCTTACTTTTATTATCTTTAATATCAATAAATGAACTTTCATTATCTTCATTATCATCATCATTATCATTATTATCTCCTTCATTAATTGGATTTCCATCTTCATCATATTTAATATTACTAATTTCTAAAGTATCTTTTCCTTTTTTTGAACCTTTTTTCCTTATTATACTACTTTTAAAATTTTTATTATATAATCTTGTAAAAGCACTTTTTGCAGTAGGTGCAATATTATTATATTCTTTTTGCATTTTTTCTTGTGCTAAATCCATTAAATTTTCTTTTATCATTTCCATATTTAATTTAAAACTTTTCATAATTTCAATACAATTATCTAAATTATCATCTTCATTTGTTTGATTTATATTATTAATTATTGTAGTAAAAACTAAAGGTACTATTTCATTTTTAATACTATGAGAATTATAACCAAAAAAACATTTTTTTAATTCTTTTATTTCTCTTTTTGTTTTTCTCATTGAACTCATTTTTCCCATTAATTCAGGGAATTTTGGAAAAGGCACAACACCTTTAGTAAAAAAACAAGAAGAAACACTTCCTAAAATTCCCCTATCACCTAATAAATTCCAATTTTGATTTGTTCTAATTCTCTTATCAACAATATCACTTTCAGATATTAAATCACTTTCAAAAGATAAATTTTCTAAAATATCTTTCTTATGCTCAAATTTAAAAATAGATAAATAATTTTCATGAATTAATAAAGGTATTAAATCATAATCAATAAAATATAAATCTAACAATTCTCTAAAACTCATTTTTTTCGAATTAGAATTATTTAATAATTTCCCAGCAGCATCAAAATTTGATAACATAACAGAAGAATCTTTATTAAAAGAATTCATGTTATTAAAAATATCTTTAAAAGTAATAGACTTATGTAATTTAGAATACATTTCAATAAAATTTAAACATTGTCTTATATCATTACCACAACTTTCACAAATATATTCCAAAGCATTCATTTCACAATTAATTCCTTCATTTTCACATATTTTTAACATTCTATGTGAGATTTGTCTTTTATCAGGTTTCGTAAATTTTAAATCATAACAATAATTAACTAAACTTTTTAATTTTTGACTTTGTCTATCATTAGCAATACAAATAATAGGAATTTTAGTTTTTTTAATAATATCAATTAAAGCTGAAATTCCTCCTCTATCATCATTACCACTCATTCCATCAATTTCATCCATAATAATTAAATTTTTAGTATTAATCTCTTCTAAATTATTAAAAGGAATTGTAGTATTATTAAATAAAAAACCAACATTACTTTGAATAATTGATTTATTTCTTTGTAAAGATGCATTTGTTTCAAAAATTTGATAACCTTTTAATTTTGAAATTAAACGAATTGAACTTGTTTTTCCTATTCCAGGATCTCCTGTTATTAAACAAGCTCTTGCATTTATATTTTCAAAATGTGGTTTTTGTCCTTTTGTAAATTTAGTTATTGTTTTTTTTGTTTTACCATTTAAAACAACATCATCCCAATCATCTAACCAATTTATTATTTTTGATATTGTTGTTTTATTTCCTATAATTTCATCAAGTGATTTTGGAGAATATTTTTCTGTCCATAAAATATATGAATTTTCAGTATTTTTTATTTTATTTTCTTTTTTATTTTTTTTATTTTCATTTTTTTTAGATGAAATTTTACCAATATTTATTTTTTCTTCTTTTTCATTTTCATTATTTAAAATTGACCAATTTGGATTTTTTAATATTTTTTTCATATAATTTTCAAAATCATCTTCACTAAAAATTTTATTTACTTCTTTTTCAATTGCAGTTTTATATTTTTTTCCTTCTGTATAATTTCTACCATCTTCTAAAATATCACCATGAATTAAAATTGTTGTTCTTGAACTTACTGATCCTGTTATTTTTGCTCCAAAACTTTTTAATAAATTTATAAATTTATCTCTTGTTATTGAAAATTCTCCAGTTAATACTATTGTCTCATTTGATAATGGTCCTGTTATTTCATTTAATGGTGATATTGATTTTCTTGTTGATTTTCTATTTGTTGTTGATATTATTTTATCAAATTTATTTTTTTCTATTGATTTTTTTTTCCTGTTTGTTTTTGGTTCTTCTATTTTTTCTTCTTTTATTTCTTCCATTGATATGTTTTCGTCGTCTGATATTATTTTTTTTTTGGTTTTTTTTTTTTTTTTTGTTT
>Ga0256407_10005435_pt1 | contig 20465 bp, 18 predicted proteins | sample RumenRJG_04DNA_FD_193489 | JGI IMG/M metagenome (GOLD analysis project Ga0256407, IMG submission 193489) | Bovine rumen microbial communities from Lethbridge, Alberta, Canada - RJG_04 | ecosystem: Host-associated > Mammals > Digestive system > Stomach > Rumen | place: Canada: Alberta... | reverse complement strand
TGTTGGAAGTGAGTTGCAGGAATGATGACTGCTGGTCTTCCTGCCAGGCAGGTGCTGACATCACCAGTTCGCTCTGGGCACCGTGGGCTGCAAAGATGTTGGCAATATCCTTACTCAGTGCATCCATGTCGGCATCGATGAAACTGCGGGTATGGGTAGATACAAAGATACAGTCGTCTTCTGTCAGGATGCGTCCCACATTGTTTGAAGTCTCCACGGTGTCCTTCATGGTGTCACTCATCTTTACTACTCCCTGCGGAATCTGTTCCAGACAAGTCATCAAGGCTTCGAAAGCCTCTGTATTGATAACTGTCTGCTGAGGTTCACACTTGCTGATAGTGCAACGGATATGGGGGTCTCCAGCACCATACTCCTCGCGTAGCCATTGATTCATCATCGCTTCTTGCTGTTTCACGAACTCAGCGCCTTCGCCAGAGGGGATGGTTAACACAATCTCTGCAGAGGACGCGATGGACGCATTGGCCTCGCCAATCTTTATAGAGGCAATATCGAAGGCATATTCGTTATAGATAGCTGCCAAGATAGCCCACGAAGGTATTACGGCACTACAACGACCTTTGTTGATGTCGACGCCAGAGTGACCACCCAGTCCACCCTCGAAGCGGATGCTGTACCAGCGGCGCTTGCCACCAGGAGCCGCCTTGCGCTCTACGGGGATGCGATGAAACTGCAGACAGGCACCTGCGGCACCTGTGGTGATGGTGTCGTAATCCTCAGAATCGAGGTTGATGACCTTGCGGCCTCGGAGGAAGTCCTTACTTAACTGCGAAGCACCTGACATGCCGTCCTCCTCGTTGGTGGTAGTGATGACCTCCAGAGGACCGTGCACGATGTCGTTACTTTCCAGTACTGCCAGTGCCATAGACAGTCCAATGCCGTTGTCAGCACCTAATGAGGTACCGCGAGCCTTCATCCATCCGTTCTCAATATAAGCATCGATAGGCGTATTCAGCGGGTCACTCATACCCACGCATACCATATCCATGTGGTTCAACAGCACGATAGGTTCTGCATTCTCATGACCTGGTGTGGCTGGCTTGCTGATGACGACACAGTTCTCAGCATCACGTTTATAGGGAAGGTGAAGACGCTCTGCAAACTGGCAAAGGTAGTCGGCAACACGCTCTTCGTGGTGTGACGGACGGGGAATCTGATTCAGTTCCTTGAATATCTCGAACACTCGGTTTGTAGTAGGATTCATATCGTCTATATTTAAAGAATTGATGATCTTAGGTGCAAATTTACGGCTTTTTCACAAGAAAAGCGACATTTTCTGCAGAAAATGATGGCTATTTGCAAAGAAATGACTACTTTTGCACATTATTTATAATAGAAACGTTTCGAAATGATTAAAATCAAAGTCGTCAACCATGGGCACCAACAGTTGCCTGCATATGCTACGCCACAGAGTGCCGGCATGGATCTGCGTGCCAATCTGGAGGAACCCATCACACTGCATCCGTTGGAGCGTCGCCTGATTCCTACGGGTCTGCATATCGCACTACCTGAGGGCTATGAGGCACAGGTGCGCCCCCGTAGTGGACTGGCCCTGAAACACGGACTGACAGTGCTGAACACGCCAGGAACCATCGATGCAGACTATCGTGGTGAGATAGGTGTGGTGCTCATCAACCTGTCACAGCAGGACTTTGTCGTCAATGATGGTGAGCGCATCGCCCAGATGGTCATTGCCCGTCATGAGCAGGGTGACTTCGTGGTTGTTGAAGAGCTCGACGAGACAGAACGTGGCGAAGGTGGCTACGGACATACAGGAGTGAAATAAGAAGTGAGAGGTGAGAAGCTAGAGGTGAGAGAATAGTTATGAAAACGATAATTACAACATTATTGGCAATGCTTTGGGTGGTCTGTCCTGCACAGAATGCCCCTACAGAGTATTCTCTCACCTCTCACCTCTCACCACTCACCTCTCAGAGATATGATGCTTTTTTCTTGGAGGCAATCTGTCAGCAGGAGAAAGGTAATAACGATGCGGCTTTTGACCTGTTCCGCCATTGTCTGGAGATAGACTCCACGCGTTCGGAGGCCTATTTCTATCTGTCACGCTATTATCTGGCGCTGAAACAGAAGGAGACGGCGCTACGCTACTCACAGAAAACGGTAGAACTGGAACCCGACAACGAAACCTATCTGGAAACACTGGCTAACCACTATCTTAATCAGGGGAAATACCCTGAAGCCATTGCTACATTGGAACGCTTGACGGAGAAAAACCGCACACGCGAAGACATAATTGGTTTCTTGGTACAACTCTACGAACAGCAGGGCGACTACGATAATGCTATCCGTACACTGACACGTCTGGAGACTATCGAGGGAAAGAGCGAGCGTTTGTCGTATGCCAAGAGCAACCTCTATTCACAGAAAGGTGACAAGAAGGCTGCCATTGCAGAGATGAAGATGCTGGCCGACCAGTATCCCAACGATAACAACTATCGCTGTCTGTATGCCAACACGCTGTATATCAACGGTCAGAAGAAGAAAGCTGTAGCCATCTACGACAAGGTGTTGAAGGAAGAACCCAACAACCGCAACGCCCAGATGGCGCTGCTGGCCTACTATAACGACCAGAAAGACACGCTGAATGTCAACAGCATGATAGAGCGTGTACTCTTTAACAAGAATGCTTCGACCGACGACCGTGTGGCGCTGATGCGTCAGGTTATCGGTGAGAGTGAACAGCATGGTGGCGACTCTACCCGTGTGTTGCAACTGTTCCACCGACTACTCGACAGTCCGCAGGTAGATAGTGACTTGGCGCTGTTCTGTGCGTCGTACATGAATATGAAGAAGATGCCTAACGACAGCATCCGCCTGGTGCTGGAGAAGGTGTTGGAGATGCAACCCGACCATGCTGCAGCCCGTCTGCAACTGGTGAGCTACGCCTGGCAGGCAGAGGATCGCGACCGTATCATCGAACTGTGTCGCGATGCCCGTCAGTATAATCCCGATGAGATGGCGTTTTATTACTATCAGGGTATTGCCTACTATCAGAAAGGGCAGTTGGACGATGCCCTCAACGCTTTCCAGAATGGTATCGGTGTCATCAATAGTGACAGCGATCCGTCTATTGTCAGCGATTTCTACGCCGTTTTGGGGGATATCATGCACCAGAAGGGTATGGAAAAGGAATCCATTGCTGCCTATGACTCCTGTTTGGTATGGAAGGACGACAACATCGGTTGTCTGAATAACTATGCCTACCACCTCAGTGAGATGGGCATCCGACTGGATGAGGCTGAGCAAATGTCGTTCCGCACCATCAAGGCCGAGCCGAAGAATGCCACCTTCCTCGACACTTACGCATGGATACTCTTCATGCAGAAACGTTATGATGAGGCTCGTAAATACATTGACCTGACGCTGGAGAATGATAGCGACACGTCAGCCGTGCTGTTGGAGCATGCAGGAGACATCTACTATCATGTCGGTGAGAAGGAGCGTGCCGTTGAATTCTGGCAAAAAGCCTTAGAGTTAGCCTCGGAGGAGTCGGAGGTCAAGGACGACCGACGACAGGTACTGATTAGGAAAATTAAATCAAAAAAATACGTCAAAGAATGAAAGCACAACGTTTTTTGAAGTTGACCACACTGGTCGTTGCTGCAGTAATGCTTGCATCCTGCAGTAGCATTCGTAACCTGCTACACAAATCAGGTAAGTCGCAAGATGGAGGGAAGAGAAATATGGCCCTTCTGACTGACACCCTGCAGAAGGATGCTTTCTTGCAGCAGGTGGCCGACAATGCACAAACCACCCGTTTCATTACGTCGAAGGTGAAGTTCTCCGTGGAGGTTGGTAACCGTCAGATGACGCTGACAGGTAACCTGAAGATGAAGCGCGACGACGTCATCCGCCTGCAACTGATGGCCTTTGGTTTCGTAGAGGCAGGACGTCTGGAGTTTACGCAGGATTATGTGCTCATCGTTGACCGTATCAACAAGCAGTACCTGAAGGTACCTTATGCCCAGCTGGAGTTCTTCCGTCATAGTGGTGTTGACTTCTATATGCTACAATCTCTGTTCTGGAACGAGCTCTTCCAACCAGGCAAGTCACGCCTGACGGATAGAAACCTGAAGAAGTTCACTACCGATGTGGGGGTCGACCACGATGTTGTCATCTCTTATGAGAACGATGTCCTGTCATATCGTTGGCTCACAGAGCGTGAGACAGCCCGTATCAAGATGGCCAACGTGCTCTATGCTAATCATCTTCGTGGCAACTACCAGCTCAACTGGGACTACGACGAATTCAAGGCGAACAACCGTAAGATGTTCCCCATGAAGCACAAGGTGCAGTTTAACACCCCTGACAAGGAGGTGAAGTTTGAAATGATACTTAACTATATGGGTAATGACGAAGACTGGGAACCCCGTACTACGCTTTCCGGCAAGTATCGTCAGATGCCTGTCGACGAGATACTTCGTCGCTTTATGTCACTTTAAACCGATTCGATGAAGCGAACAGCTATTATCCTTCTATTCCTTATGGCCTTTGCCGTGGCTCCGCAGGCGCAACAGCGTCGTAAGCCTGCGGCGAAGAAGACTGTGGTGACTAAAAAAACAAGTAAGACCAGCAAGACGGGAAAAGGTGGCAAGAGTGCTAAACCTAAACATACGACTACTGTACAAGATCTGGAGAAGCAACGCAAACAGATTCAGCAACAAATCAAGGAGCAGGAGCGCCGTCTGGTCAATACCCAGCGGGATGTGAAGAAACGTCTGCAGAACCTGATGATGTTGAATACAGAGATTGCTGGTAAGCGCCGTACCATCGATACTATTCGTCATGATATCAGCAATCTAGAGGATGAAATTGAAATGCTGAGCCTACAGCTTGAAGAGTTGCAGAAAGAGCTGGAAGACTGCAAGGAGAAATATGTCAGGTCGATGCGCTACATGCATCGCAACCGTTCGGTGCAGAGTCAGATGATGTTTATCTTCAGTGCCGACAACCTGACACAGATGTACCGTCGTCTGCGTTTTATGCGCGAGTATGCTGCCTACCAGCATGTCCAGGGTGATGAGGTGAAAGCACAGCAGGAGGCTGTCAATACGAAATTTCAGGAGATTGCTTTGGCCAGGGAGAAAAAGACACAACTGTTGGCCAAGGGTGAGCGTGAGCGTGTGGCCTTGGAAGGCAAGCAGACTGAACAGCAGAACGTGGTGAAGACCTTGCAGAAGGAGCAGAAGACTATCCAGAACATCATTGCCCAGCAGAAGAAGAAAGATGCGGCACTGAATGCGCAGATTGACCGACTGATTGCTGAGGAGGTGGCCCGTCAGAAGGCTCGTGCTGAAGCAGAGGCTCGTCGTCGTGCCGAGGCTGCTGCCCGTGAACGCGAACTGGCTGAGGCCAGAGCCCGTGAGGAGAAAGCGCGTGCAGAGGCAAAGACCGCTAAGGATAAGAAGTCTCGCGAGGAAGCTGAGCGTCGTGTCCGTGAGGCTGAAGAGAAACGTGTCGCTGCTCAGCGTAAAGCTGAGAGCATGCCGATGATTGCACCGTCAGAGGATACTCGTATCAGCGGCAATTTCGAGAGCAACCGTGGTCGCCTGCCCATGCCTATCACTGGTGCCTACCGCATCGTCAGCCATTTCGGACAGTATAATGTAGAGGGACTTCATAATGTGACGCTCGACAACAAGGGCATCAACATCAAGGGTGAGAATGGCGCTCAGGCTCGTAGCATCTTCGATGGTGAGGTCAGTGGTGTCTTCAGCTTTGGTGGTACGATGGTTGTCATGGTACGCCACGGCAGCTATATCTCAGTTTATTGCAATCTGCATAGTGTTAATGTGCATCGGGGCCAGCGTGTCAGCACACGTCAGGCCTTAGGTCGTGTGGGTGCTGACAATATCCTGCAGTTCCAGTTGCGCAAGGAGACCACCAAACTCAATCCTGAGAGTTGGCTGGGACGGTGATATGAAGTCGAAATTTCGATATCCCGATATTACGACTTGATTAATTCAACATAGGTTGATATGGCATTCGCTATCTCGCTGATACCGATGAATTCATCGGCACTGTGGCTGCGTGCACTGTCGCCAGGTCCAAGCTTGAAGGAGGGGAAAGGCATCAGTGCCTGGTCACTCAGGGTAGGAGAACCAAAGGGTACCATGCCCATCTGGATGCAGCGCTGTACCAGCGGGTGACCTACAGGGATATGTGAGGAGCGCAGGCGGAAGGAGCGTGCCGTCAACTCACACTTCTTCATGTGTTTCTTCAGGTAGTCAAACAAATATTCGTTTTGGTAGTGCTCATTGGGTCGCACGTCGATAACAAAGCGACACTCGTCGGGAACTACGTTGTGTTGTGTACCGCTGTTAAGTACGGTCACAGTCATCTTGGTAGATCCTAACAAGATACTCTTCTTGCGGAACTGATGGTCGCGCAACCATACCAGATCATCCAAAGCCTCGTAGATGGCATTGACACCCTCGTTGCGAGCAGCATGACCGCTCTTGCCATGTGCCACACCGTCAATGACCATCAGTCCACGCTCTGCAATAGCGGGTTGCATACCAGTTGGCTCACCGACAATGGCTACGTCAATCTTCGGCAGATGGGGTAGGGCCAGTGAGAAACCATTCTGACCACTGACCTCCTCTTCACATGATGCCAGATACACCAGATTGTAAGCTAATCTCTCACCTCTCACCTCTGATCCCTCACCTCTTAATATTCGGTACGCCTGCAGCATACTCACCAGTCCACCGCCACAGTCATTGCTGCCCAGTCCATACAGACGGTCTCCCTCGATAGTCGGTGTAAAGGGGGCGCGTGTCCAACTGCTGACAGGCTTTACTGTATCGATGTGTGCACAGAGCAGGATGGTGGGCTTCTCTTCGTCTAGCTGTTCCTGAACCAATAGGTTGTTACCGATACGCTGACAAGGGAGCCCGCATTTCTCGATGAAATCGGCTAGAATGTTAGCTGCAGCAGTCTCGTCACGACTGATAGAAGGGGTGCTGATGAGCTGTTTCAACAGTTCAATAGCTTCATTGGTATAGTTTTCGTAATCCATAATTGGTGCAAAGATAAAAAATAATTCTTAATTCTTCACTCTTAATTCTTAACTTTTTTGTACCTTTGCACCTAATTAATAAATATAGAGTGTTATGCAGGCAAAATGTCACATGTCAGTGCTGGTGCACGAACAAGCAAAGAAGTATGGCGACCGCGAGATGCTGATCTATCAGGATTTCGGTGGTAAGGAGTGGAAATCACTCAGTTGGAACCAGGTGTCAGCGACCGTCAAGCAGGTTAGTAATGCCTTGTTGAATCTGGGTGTGAAGGTGCAGGAGAATATCGGTATCTTCTCGCAAAACTCCGTACAGTACATTGAGTGTGACTTTGGCGCTTGGGGCATCCGTGCCGTCACCATTCCGTTCTATGCCACCAGTTCCGAACAGCAGATACAGTTCATGGTCAACGATGCCAAGATCCGCTTCTTGTTTGTTGGTGAACAAGACCAGTACGACAAGGCGCGTCGTATCTTTTCGTTGTGTCCTAGCTTAGAGCGTATTATTGTCTTTGACCCGCTGGTGCATATCTCTTCGCACGATCCTAACGCCATCTACTTTACCGACTTCCTGAAGTTAGGCGAGAACCTGCCCCGTCAGACGGAAGTAGAGAAGTTGCAGGGACAGGCCAACGATGATGATATTGCTAACATCCTCTATACCAGTGGTACGACGGGTGACTCAAAGGGCGTTATCCTGACGCATGGACAGTTCCATGCTGCGATGATTGCCAATGGCAAGTGTGTGCCAGTCAACGAGGACGACCGTATCATGAACTTCCTGCCCTATACCCATATCTTTGAGCGTGGCTGGGCTATCCTCTGTCTCTATGCTGGAGCCAGAATGATTGTTAACACCCATCCGCAGGAGGTGCAGCAGTCTATGCGTGATACTCATCCCACCTGTATGTCGGCTGTACCCCGCTTCTGGGAGAAGGTCTATATGGGTGTGATGGACAAGATAGAACATGCCAGTGCCATGCAGCGTGGTATATTCAAGCATGCGCTGTCGGTAGGTCGTCGTCATAACATCGAATATCTCAGCCGTGGCAAGAAACCGCCTATTCCTTTGCACTTGGAATACGAGATGATCAATCGAACCATCTTCTCGCTGGTACGCAAGGAACTGGGACTGGAGAATGCCCACTTCTTCCCTACAGCTGGTGCTGCTGTGTCAGCCTATGTAGAAGAATTTGTCCATTCCATCGGCATCAACATGATTGTAGGTTATGGTCTGACAGAGTCGTTGGCCACCGTGTCGTGCGACCACTTAGGCGATCCTTATACTGTCGGCTCTGTGGGTATTCCCATTGAGGGTATCGATATCAAGATTAGCGAGGAAGGCGAGATACTGCTCAAGGGTCCGACGATTACTGTTGGCTATTTCAATCGTGAGGATCTCACCAAACAGGCATTCACTGACGATGGCTATTTCCGCACGGGTGATGCCGGCTATTTGAAGGATGGTGAACTGTTCCTGACAGACCGTATCAAGGATCTCTTCAAGACCAGCAACGGTAAGTATATTGCACCGCAGATGATTGAGTCGAAGCTGTTGGTCGACAAGTACATCGACCAGATATGCATCATTGCTGACCAGCGTAAGTTTGTGTCGGCGCTCATCGTCCCTGTCTATTCCTTGTTGGAAGAGTATGCCCGTGGACACGACATCGCCTTCGACAGTCGCGAGCAGCTCTGTGCCGATCCACGTATCATTAAGATGATGCACGAGCGCATTGACACGCTCCAACAACAGCTGGCTCACTATGAGCAGGTGAAGCGCTTCACCCTGCTGCCTCACCACCTCTCTATGGAGAAGGGTGAGCTGACGAATACCCTTAAAATCCGTCGCCGCGTGCTCAATGAGAACTACAAGGCTGAAATCGATAAAATGTACCAAGAATAAATGATTACTCAGGATCAACTGAAAGATGTGCTTGACCGTGCGGACGCATTGTACAAGTACTTGAAGATAGACGAGAAAAAGATGGAGTACGAAGAGGAGGACCTTCGTACGCAGGCTCCCGACTTCTGGGAAGACCAGAAGCGCGCTGAGGAGCAGATGAAGAAAGTCAAGGCCATCAAGAAGTGGCTCGACGGCTATCAGGACGTACGTACTGCTGCCGACGAGTTGCAGTTGGCTTTCGACTTCTATAAGGAAGAGATGGTCACTGAACAAGAGGTCGATGCCAACTACCAGAAAGCCATCGAGGCCATCGAGGCTCTGGAGCTGAAGAACATGCTGCGCCAACAGGAAGACCCCATGGAGTGCGTGCTGAAAATCAATTCCGGTGCCGGCGGTACCGAGGCTCAGGACTGGGCACAGATGCTGATGCGTATGTACCAGCGTTGGGCTGAGGCTCATGGGTACAAGGTCAGTATTGCCAACCTGCAGGACGGTGATGAGGCCGGCATCAAGAGTGTCACCATGCAGATAGAAGGTGGCGAATATGCCTATGGTTACCTGAAGAGTGAGAATGGCGTACACCGTCTGGTGCGTGTCAGCCCCTATAATGCACAGGGTAAGCGCATGACCTCGTTTGCCTCTGTCTTCGTGACACCGCTCGTCGACGATACCATCGAGGTGTATGTCGACCCTGCCAAGCTGTCGTGGGATACCTTCCGCAGCTCTGGAGCCGGTGGTCAGAACGTCAACAAGGTGGAGTCGGGTGTGCGTCTGCGCTACTGGTACACCGATCCTGATACGGGCGAGGAAGAGGAAATCCTTATCGAGAATACCGAGACGCGTGACCAGCCTAAGAACAAGGAGCGTGCCATGGCCCTGCTGCGTTCACAGCTCTACGACCGTGCCATGCAGAAGCGTCTGGAGGCCCAGGCTAAGATAGAGGCCGGCAAGAAGAAGATAGAGTGGGGCAGTCAGATTCGTTCCTATGTCTTCGACGACCGCCGTGTCAAGGACCATCGTACTAACTATCAGACCAGTGATGTTGATGGTGTTATGAACGGTAAAATCGACGATTTCATCAAGGCCTACCTCATGGAGTTTCCTGTCAATGACGAACAATAACCAAAATAAAACAATATTATTATGTCCAACAAGAAAGTAAATGCAAAGCGTGAAGCTTACGCTAAGAAGGAAGAAGAAAAAGGAAAGAAAGTAGTAGCATGGATTTTCGGCTCACTCATCGTGCTGGCCGTCATCTACTTGATTTGGACCTTCTTAATGATGGCGTAATGGCGCTGGAGATTGAACGTAAGTTCCTCGTGCTTGACGACTCGTACAAGCACGAGGCTTTTTCAAAAAGTCACATCTGTCAAGGGTATATCTGTAGTGAGCGTGGCCGCACCGTGCGCATCCGTATCAGGGATGAGCATGCTTATGTAACCATCAAGGGTCCCTCGGTAGATGGTGGTTTGGCACGCGCTGAATTTGAATACGAGATACCTCTCGATGATGCCAGACAGCTGATGACGCTTTGTGAACCTGGTATGATAGACAAGGTTCGCTGGCTCGTTAAGAGTGGCGACCACACCTTTGAGGTCGACGAGTTCTTTGGCGACAACGAAGGTCTCGTCATGGCTGAAGTCGAGCTGCAATCGCAAGACGAACAACCAGTAATCCCCCATTTCATCGGGAAAGAGGTGACGGGTGACCGTCGCTACTACAACAGTCAGTTGCGTCGGAACCCCTATCGTCTTTGGAAAGAATAACACTCACTTAATAAGACTAACTTAACAAGACAATGAAACGACTATTGTTATCAACTTTCATGCTCGTTGCCATGCAGTGGGCATGGGCAGAGACTGTACCCTTTGGCAAGGGACAACTGACCGTGAAGTATGTGGCTCGTAACGCCGTTCGCATCCAGTATACCACTACTCCCGACACTTCTCCGTCGGGTGAACAGCTCCCCGACTGGAGCTATGTGAAGCATGACGAGGTGGCTAATAGCGACATCAGCGTGAAGATAGACAAGAAGCGCCAACAGGTGCAGGTGAAAGACCGTCAGGGCCGTGTGGTATTCACTGCTACCCGTCACGATCTGCAAGGTGAGCAGGCTACGCTGACCTTCAAGTCTCCGAAGGATGAATACCTATATGGCTTGGGACAGTTTCAGGATGGCTACACCAATGTGCGTGGCCTCCCGCGCCGTCTAACACAGGTCAATACGCAGATATCGCTGCCTATGGTGCTGTCAAGCAAGGGCTATGGCGTGCTGTGGAACAACTACGGCATGTCAGAGTTTAATCCCAGCAGCGAAAGCGTCGCCCTCTTACCTCTCACCTCTCACCACTCACCACTTACCTCTGAAGTTGTCAACGTCACCTCTACCGAGGGAGGAAAGAAAGAAGTGCGCCAGCGTAACATCTTCGAGGCTGAGCTACAGATAGCCAAGGAGGGTGAATATGCCCTGCTGCTCGACGTAGGTCAGAAGATGGCACGCCGCCACGATTTGGAGATTGACGGCAAGAAGGTGATGGACATGCAGAACCTGTGGCTGCCGCCAACAAGTTCTGCTATTGTGCACTTGAAGGCTGGCAAACACAAGGTCTCTGCCGAGCTCACCAAGGACGACAAGCCCGTGCTCTACTACCATCTGGTGAAAGACGAGACGACCTTCCGTTCCCCCGTGGCTGCCAAGGTGGACTACACCGTGTTCGTCGGTTCCCCCGACGAAGTCATCGCCACCTACCGCGAGCTGACGGGGCCTTGTGCACCGATGCCCTCATGGGCGTTGGGCTATATCCACTGCCGTGAGCGCTTCCACTCGTCTGATGAGATTCTGCAGACCGCCAACCGCTTCAAGAAGGAGCGCATCCCCGTAGGCATGCTGGTACAAGACTGGCAGTACTGGGGTAAATATGGGTGGAATGCCATGCGCTTCGACGAAGATAACTACCCCGACCCCAAGGCACTCACCGACTATCTGCATCACATGGGCATCCGCTTCATGGTCAGCGTGTGGTCGAAGATTGACAAGACCTCTGAGGTGGGCAAGCAGATGCTCGCCAACAACTATTATATCCCCAATACCGACTGGATAGATTTCTTCAATCCCGATGCCGCTGCTGCCTATTGGAAGAATTTTGCCGAGCGACTCGTGCCGCTGGGCATCGACGCCTGGTGGCAGGATGCTACGGAGCCTGAGAATGACGACCTGGCTGGTCGCATGGTTAACAATGGTCGCTGGCGTGGCGATGCGGTACGCAACGTGTTTCCCCTGCTGGTTAACAAGACCGTCTATGAAGGTCTGAAGGCGTGCGGTCAGCAGGAGCCCTTCATCCTGACGCGTTGTGCCTATCCGGGCATCCAGCGCTATGGTGCTGCCGTATGGAGCGGTGATGTGGGCAACGACTGGGAGACGCTGCGCCGTCAGATTACTGCCGGACTGGGCGTACAGGCTGCCGGTATGCCTTGGTGGACCTATGATGCCGGAGGCTTCTTCCGTCCGCAGAACCAGTATCAGGACCAGGCCTATATCGACCGTATGCTGCGCTGGATAGAGCTGTCGGTCTATCTACCATTGATGCGTGTTCACGGCTATATGAGTAATACCGAGCCTTGGAACTACGGCCCGGAGGCCCAACAGATCATTGCCAACTGCATTAAGGAACGTGAGGCCCTGCGTCCTTATATTGAGGAATGTGCTCGTCGTGTCAGCACCGAGGGCTATACCTTGATGCGTCCATTGGTGTTCGACTTTGCTGATGACCCACAGGCACTGGCTCAGAAGTATGAGTATATGTTTGGTCCGAAACTGCTCATCAGTCCCGTCACCGAACCTGACGCTACCGAGTGGAAGACCTACCTGCCCAAGACTAAGGGCCGCTGGCGCGACCGCCACAGCGGTCAGTACTATGCTGGCGGGCAGACTGTCACCACACAGGTTGACAAGTCGTTCATTCCCGTCTTTGAGCTGGAACAATGACAGATAACATAAAAAATCCCGAAAGCCTCGCCTTCGGGATTTTTTGATGCATGCTTCTTTTGCAGGTTACTCCAGTGGAATCTCTGGGTGCTGCACAGCCAGCTGTTCGCCTTCCTTCGAGAGATAGAACATGTAGAGGATGACGTCCTTATCACCGCGGTTCTCACCGTGGTGGATGGTACCTACCATCTCTACGACGGGCTCTCCCTCATGTACTACCTTGGTCTGGCCGTCCTGTCCGATGATGGTCAGTTCACCCTGCACCAGTATGCCATAGTTCATTACGGGATGGTGGTGCCAGCCCAGCTTCTGACCAGCAGGGAAGACGTACTTCACAGCCACCAGTTCTGGTTTTCCCTGGAAGTAGTCAGGCAGGTCCACGCCATCCCAGCTCTTGCTGGTGCGAATCAGTTCCTCACTCACTACTTTTTTCACAGAATCGGCCACTTGCACCTCAGCAGTGTTCTCTTGGTCTTGCTGAACTTGCTTCTCCTTACAAGAGGTCATTACACTTGCGCTGCTAATAAGGATGGCAGCGAGCATCCATGTTAATGTCTTTTTCATCATGATTATGTTGTTAGAAAGTTGTTTGAAATATATCCTTTTCTTCGTTGTAAGCAGGCGATTGAATAGACAGCAGGTTGAGGACTGAATGGAAGATGTAGTGCTGTTCCAAAACCGTCGGCAATGTGTTCTTGTACGTCCTATAACCGTCTGACACCCATACCAGGAACGGTATCTCGTACTGCTCTTTGGGTGCCAGTTTCATCGGCAGACCATGCATGAACATCTTATTCTCTCCGAGTGATTCACCATGATCAGAAATGAATATCATAGCACTCTTCCAGTCGTTCATAGCGCGCAGGGTGTTGATAAGACTGTCCAAAAGGAAGTCGGTATAGCGGATGGTATTGTCGTAGGCATTGACCAGCATGTCCACATGTTTCTCACCCTCCTCAACATTCTTTGCCACAGGCTTGTACACCTCAAACTCCTTGGGGTATTTGTTGGCATATTGAGGACCGTGGCTGGTGCTGGTGTGTAGGATGATGAGTACCTTGTTCTTCTTGCTCTCCTCAATACGCTGGCGAAGCCCCTTGAAAAGGATGTCGTCATAGGCATTGCTTACGCCATAGAGGTCGGCCAGCTCCGGGTCTGTAAGATATTCATCGATATGGATGGGTGGCTCGCCCCAGTTAGAGGTGCGCCATGATACGTCGACACCTGTACGGAAGGCATAGTTAGGCAACAACTCGTACAGCTCGTCACAGTCTTTGGGTTCAAGGATAGCCTTGCTTCCTGCTGTGGTGTAGGTGGCACAAGAGGTAGCCTGAAAAACTTTCAGTTCCTGTTGTTTTGAGAGTAGGGGATTGGTGTCACGCTGGTAGCCGTAGAGCTGGAAGTTGGCTTTTCTTGCCGACTCGCCGATGACGAGCACCACCACAGCCTTCTCGTCATCTGTAATCTTTCCGTCGGGCAGTTTGATTTCCTCGGCCTGTTCGTCCTGACTAAAGCTGATGACACGGTAGGTGTTGGCAATGTACGACCAGGGCTGCAACAGTCCGCCCAATTCAGTGTCGTGCTGACTGATGAACAATGTTTGCCTGATGTTCAACAGTCCGATGACGAGGATGACGGCCAGTGAACAGCCGCAATAAACACCCAACTTCTTCGCTTTGTCCATCACTACCGGCTGCAACAGACAGAACAAGGCAGGAAGGAGGCCAAAGAAGAGGATGAAAAGCCATAGTCCCCAGCTGAAGAATCCTGAAGCCTCCGAGTATCTGGTATTGAACACGTTCTCGATGGTGGTAGCATCGATGATGACGTTGTAAGTAAGGACGAAATAGGTAGCCGTGGCATTGATAAGCGATAGGATGGCCAGCAATATACGTCCCACCATTCTCATGCAGAACATAGCCAAATAGGTCATCATGAAGTTCAGTACCAACATGATGACCACCAGCGATACTGTCAGCCAAACAACCCCAGCCGCACGCTCATTACTATTGTCGATGACGAACTGAAAGAAGGGTAGGTTGTACAGCAGCAAAGTGCCTATGCTGACGATACACGAGAACGTGAAAAGCGACATAGGTCGCAGCAGCACCTTTTTTGCCTTGTCAAATAATCCCAAAATAGACTTTAGATATATTGTTTTATATATTTGTCAGTAAATAAACGAGTACATCAAGTTGTGTGAAAAAGATATTGGCGAGCTTACTTAGGACACACAAATTATGGTTGCAAATATAAGAAAAAAGTTCAAAACCTCCAACTATTTTTCCAAAATATCGCACATTTTGCATATTTTGAAACTCGTTTTGCATATTTTGAAACTCGTATCTCCCATCCTTGCAGCATGGCGAACCAGTCTATCCCTGCCACTGATCCTTCGTTCTCCGGATGTTCAGTGTTTTTTTTTTGTGTGTACTTTCCTCCTCGCCATCCTCAAAAGTGCACAATAGGGTCGGTTCCGCTGTGCACTTTGCAAAAAACGAAAATGTTATTTTAAGATAAATCGACGCATATCGTTCAATTTGGTCGAGCATTTCTAGACCATAATCGATTCTTCCCATTTCAATATTTGGCTATTATCAATTAATCATGTACCTTTGCATTCCCCTTTCATAAAATTTGTTTCATAGAAGATTCATAGCCCTTCGTGAGAAGGTTGAATCAATAAAGTTTTTATTTTAGAAGTTAAAGTTTATGGTTAGATTGAGGTCCTTCGTGAGAAGAGCCTCATTTTTTTTTGAGTATGTCTGGTACCAGGTCATTGACATATATTTGTAACACTTCATCGATGAAATTGTGGATTTTGGAGTGGAAAGGAGTTGCAGAATTTACAATTCGAGTTTCAAAATATGCAAACGAGTTACAGAATTTACAAAAATTGTTTCAAAATTTACAAAATTTTCTCCGGCAGGCGATTTGCTATTGCGGGAACGAAGAATTTTTATTAATTTTGAGGCTGAATATAACAATCTATTTTCCTTGACCACGCAGGGTGAGATTGTGGAGGAGGAGGAAGAAGACAGTAATAGAATAGTAGAATAGAGAATAATAGAATAATAGTAATATATAATCATTTAATACCAATAATTAATAAATGAAGAAAACAATAATCACTCTTCTGCTGCTTGTGGCGATGATGACCGCCGGGGTGCAGACAGCGTTTGCCCAAACTGCGTCCGACGGTTCTCCCGTCGGAAAATGGTACGCAGGTCTCAGCGGCGGCACCTCCTTCGGTCAGGCCACCTTCCGCAGCATCACCGAGAGCAAGACCCACTGGGGTGCTCAGTTCGGTATCTTCGGTGGCTATCAGCTGAGCCGCCTAATTTCCGTAGAAGCCCTCGCCACGATGGGCAGCCAGAAGCAGACGTCGCTCGACTGCGACCCCTACTGGCTCTCCACCGACGGTGAGCGCACCTTCGCCCCCGTTCTGGGCAAGCAGGGCAACTACTACCGTGACCTGGAGGCCAAGACCCAGTGGATGCGCTTCGGCCTGCAGGCTAACTTCGATGTGCTGTCACTGATTACTAAGCCCGACACCAAATGGTCCGTCACGCTGTCGCCACAGGTGTCGGCTGTGACGACACGCACCAAGCATCTTGCCACAGACTACGAACAGGAGTTTTCGCGCCAGTGGCATCTCGGCCTAGGCGGTCAGGCTGCCGTGGGCTACCGTGTGGCCCGTAACATCGGTCTCCAGCTCTATGGTGGCATCACATGTCTGACGGGCTCGCGCTTCGACAACATCCCTGAGCACTGCCACAAGAGCAACCTCCTCTGGGAGGGCGGCCTGAAGTTATCCTATCATTTCACTAACACCAAGTAGACGTATGACAAAGAAGATATCTCCATTGATGGCACTGGCAGCCATGTTGCTGCTCTCCGCTTGCTATCACGACCAGCACGAAGAAATGCCCAGCGAGTATGGCGACCAGCCTGTGGGCTACCTTACCCCGCTGCTGCTGTGGGAGGACGAGGACGAGGCCGAGGCCGGTGCCACTACCACCATCGATGACATCCGCTTCACCGTCAGCGGTACTAACGGCACCACCGCCGCCAACCGTTTCAATAACACCGAGGCGGCTGCCGATTGGCTGCAGCAGTTGCCCGTGGGCAACTACGACCTGCTGGTCACCGTCGATATGGACGAGGCCAACGGCTATATCCTTGGGAACGTAGGCACCGATACTCGCAGCACCACCCGCGCCGACGAGGACGTCACCACCGCCCTGCCCGACACCCGTGTGTCGCTCGCCGACCCCTCGTCGTCGCCCGCCCAGTCGTGGTATGCCGTGACGCACGCCACAGTAAAGGCCGACGAGGTGACCGTGGCCGAGTTCCACCTGCAGCGCTTGCTGTCTGAACTGACAGTCATCGTGCACAACGTGCCCACGGGTGCCGCCATCAGCGCCTCGGTGGAGCGCGTGGCCCACGACGTGCTGCTGACCCACCGCGACGGACAGGGCCGCTACGGCGTGGCCGACCGCGAGGATTTCCTCACCGTCAGCCTCGGCGCACTGGCTGCCGACCCTGCCGATGCCGCCACCCTGCGCCACGACGACCACACGCTCATGCCCACCGCCGGCGGACAGCCGCGCTGCTACCTCACGCTCGCCGTCACCACGCCCGAGGGCACCCGGCTCTCCTATCTGGCCGACGCGCCCCGCATGGAGTGCGGCAAGACCTACGTCGTGGAGCTCGACTACACCAAGCTCCGTCCCTACATGCTGCTTGAAGCCTTCACCATCAACGACTGGACGGAGGGCTGGGTCATCAGCGGCGAGATTATCAACCCCGACAAATAACTTTTTTTAATTCACCCTAATATTAACAATTTAAACTAAAGTCAAGATGAAAGTATTAAGATTCATCCCCCTGGCTGCCCTCGGCCTGATGGCCGCAGCATGCAGCAACGACGAGTCGGCTCCCGCACAGCAGGAAGCCAAGTACATCACCATCGAGGCGAACATCGGCAACATGACCCGCGCCACGACGACGGGCAACGCCTCTGTGTTTGATGCCGGTGACGGTGTGACCCTCTACGCCTGGACGGGCTCGGCCACGGCTGTTCCCGCCGAGCGCGTGGTCAACGGCGTAGTGAACACCCTCGGCGCCGACGGCAAGTGGACACCTGCCACCCAGATGCTCTGGAGCGACATGGTGACACCCCACTACTTCCTCGGCATCTATCCAGCACGCACGGTCACCGACTTCACCGCCGACCCCTACACGCTCAACCCTGCCGACTATGAGGCCAGCGACCTGCTCGTGGCCCGCCAGCTGAGCGGACTCATCGCCACGCAGAACCCCGTCTCGCTGACCTTCGACCACGCCATGGCGAAGCTCTACGTGAACATGAACTTCCGCAACCAGTGGAGTGAGACGCCCGCCATCGCCTCGTGCGTAGCCACGGCAGCCTCTACTGCCACCGTCGACTACCTGGCGCAGACCGTCACCGCCGGCGAGCAGTCACAGGTATCGATGCCTGCCGTCGCTGCCCAGACGGGCTTTGCCGCCACCTACAGCAGCATCATGGTGCCCCAGACGGGCTTCCGCACCGTGGCCATCACCATCGACGGACAGCCCTTCACCTACACCCACGACGCTGACATCCCCCTCGAGGCCGGCAAGTACACCACGCTGAACCTCATCGTGGGCCGCAACAAGATTGAGCTCGGCGAGGTGAGCATCAACGACTGGACCGAAGGCACCACCATCGACGGCGGACAGGCCATGTAGGGAAGTGTGTCCGACGGTTTCCCCGTCGGAAAAAAGCAAACCCTTTTTATCAACATTATTAATTTATAGTAATTATGAGATTCAAAAACATTCTTTTCGCAGCCGCAGCAGCCATGGCGCTGACGGCATGCTCCAGCGACGACGAGCAGCAGAGCTTCGTCTCGCAGTTTCCCGAGGACGGCGTGATGCGCTTCACCACCAACCTCGTTGACCCCGCCGCCGCGCTGACGCGCGCCAGCATCACCAGCAACGACCTGAACCAGGTCGGCCAGCAGTTCCAGGTGAAGATTGTCAACCCCGCATCGGCCACCTACAGCTACTTCAATACCGTAGAGTTTGACGACACTGAGTGGACGCCCTATGCCCGTATGCTCTGGCAGAACGACCAGCAGAGAATCGACGTGACCGCTGCCTACAAGCAGGGCAAGACATTCAGCGACAATGAGTTCGTCAACGGCGCCAACCTCACCGTGGCTGCCGACCAGTCGTCGCAGGCCAACCTGAACGCTCAGGACCTGCTGACCATGCCGACTAAGACCATCGCCAACCCCTCTACCGAGACGACACTGCTGCAGGGCGGCAAGCTCGTCATCAACTTCTACCATGCCCTCTCGAAGCTCGACGTGACGCTGGAGCTGGCCGACGAGTTCTACAAGGCTGAGCCGAAGCTGAACAACGCCTCGGACATCACCGAGTTCACCATCAAGGGCACCAATGCCGGCTATAACTTCCAGCCGATGCAGACCGCCAACGAGAACTACGGCACCGTGACCCCTGCCGCCACCCCCGTTGCTGCCGACATCCTGGCCTACCAGAGCGTCTTCACTGCTGCCACCGATGCCAACCAGAAGAGCACGGCCACCTACGAGAGCATCATCGTGCCTCAGACGATAGCCGCCGGCGCCCTGACCGTATCGTTCAAGATCGGCACCCGCTCCTTCTCGTGGACCAACACCACGGCCTACACCCTCGAGCAGGGCAAGCAGTACACCCTGCCCCTCACCGTGGGTAACGACGGCGTGACCGCAGGCTCCCGCGCCTTCACCGCCAGCTCATGGGAAGACCAGCCCGGCGGCAACCTCGCCACCGAGTAAGTGAAGAGTGAATAGTCAAATTGTAAAATAGTAAAATAGTAAAATCAAATTATGAAAGCAACAAAATATCTATCCTTGGCAGCCCTCGCCCTCATGGGCACACTCGCCAGCTGCCAGAGCGACGACGAGGCCGCTAACAGCTTCGCCCGTCCCGACAACGCCGTGGGCATCAACGTCTCCGTAGGCTCACTCAAGGGCATCACCCGCAGCAATCCCGCATCGACCGATCCCGACGAGGCGCACCTCTTCAACCTGGGCGACCAGGTGTGCGTCAGCACCGACGGTCAGGACCCCGTCCTCTTCCAGTGCCAGAACGCCGACCAGCAGACCTGGGCAGAGGCCGTTTCCGGCAAGTTCCTCCTCTGGACGCAGAGCGAGATGACCTTCCAGGCATACTATCCCGCGACCACCGGCACGTCGATGACCGCCTTCAACCTGCCCGCCGACCAGAGCAGCGTGGACAAAATCGCCCTCGCCGACTACATGACCCGCCAGCAGGTGTGCAACAACGAAAACGGCACCGACATCAACCTGAACCTGGAGCGCAAGATGGCCCGCGTCATCGTGCGCATTGCCGGCTTCAACAACCAGTACTTCAATAGCCAGAAGACCGTCAGCAACGTACGCATCTACAGCGAAGCCAGCGGCATCTCCAGCGGCAATCCCACG
>Ga0256407_10005432_pt1 | contig 20471 bp, 17 predicted proteins | sample RumenRJG_04DNA_FD_193489 | JGI IMG/M metagenome (GOLD analysis project Ga0256407, IMG submission 193489) | Bovine rumen microbial communities from Lethbridge, Alberta, Canada - RJG_04 | ecosystem: Host-associated > Mammals > Digestive system > Stomach > Rumen | place: Canada: Alberta... | reverse complement strand
GTCACGGTGTCAGGGATGAACAATGAAAGACGCGACATACTCATCGGGATGGAACCAAGATTCGCGTTCGCTGCATAGTTCTTCAACCGCACAGGTCGAAAAGATTTTGAAAAAGATGAAAGAATGGAAAACAGTACCTAAGTAAAAGATATGTGATTCCACGTTATTTTGTACGTTTTATTCGTTTATTCAAAAATAAATTGTATCTTTGCATCGTACCAATCTAAAAACAAATGATCATGAAGAAAACAGTTCCTATTATAATTTGTTTACTTATAACATATTTAGCTACAGCCATTGCACAAAACGTGGCTTATAACTTTACGAATAAAGTGACTTTTACAAAGTCTGGTAATGGACATATATCGAAATTTATCGGAATGCTGCCTTTACCGATATCTAACCTGTATCAAGATATTGCCAACCTGACATATAGTGGCGGTGAGGAAATAGTGGAAGGACGATACGGAAATCATGTGCTGATGGCCGACAGGTCTGATTTTCCTGGAAGTCAGTACGTCATGAGCTCCAGTTTTGCCATTCATCCTATTCCTGTTAAGGTAGATGTCTCAAACATCACGAGTATTCCTGACTATGATCCCAACAGCGAGCCTTGCCGACTTCATTTGGGCAATCGTAGAGAGTATATAGTGACCTCGAACCCTTATATTGTGGAAACAGGCGACAAACTATGGAAGCAATCAAAAGATGTACTCGATTATGCCCGTCGTTGCTATGAGCATGTAGCAAAGAACTTCCGATATATCAACGGATCGTGGCGTACTCTCAGCCAAATATTAAAAGAAGGTGGTGGTGAGTGCGGTGATTTCTCTACGCTTGTTGTAAACCTCTTACGTTATAAGGGTATTCCATCTCGACATAATATCTGTTTACGATTGAATGGCGGCTATCATGTTTGGGTCGATTTCTATATTGAAGACTATGGATGGATACCTTTGGATGCTCAATACAAGAATGCGAATCCCAATGGTGACTATTTTGGTGTGTATGATGGTGCCTGCATTATCGTAGCACAGGATTTCTGCTATGATATCAGTGAAGAATATCCTGTGGACATTCTTCAAGCCTATTCATATTGGAATTGGTATGATAGTGGACAATGCAGTATTTCCGGCAAGCATGAATTCTATAAAACCGAAGTAGCAACAGGAGTAGAGTCTCTTTCTATCTCACCAGCAGCCGATGCTTACAATTTGCAAGGCATGAAGGTGTCTTCTGAATACAAAGGCATAGTCATATCCAATGGGAAAAAGATTTATCTTCAAAGTAAATAGCAAGTGATGGCTGAGCAAGAAAAATGGCAATGGCAGGAGCCTGGAACGACATGGAAGGGGGCTGGTCTGTATCACATCACGCTGACAGTAACCAGCCGTCGGCCTTTGTTGGGTACATTGGTTATTCCCAATCATAATCCGATGACGGCCAAGGTCTACCGTACTGCTCTAGGAAATGCCCTTGTGGATTGTCTGCTGGGAACTCCACATTACCATCCAGAGGTTCAGGTGCTCCATTTCTGCCTGATGCCCGACCACCTGCATGCTGTGCTATATGTGAGGCGGAGGATGGAGAAAGGAATCGGGACGCTGGTGCGGGGATTCTGGCAGGGGGCAAAGAAACTAGGGCGTGCATATTCGGCGGCTTCTTATTTTGGCCCGAATAATATTCGGGAGAACGGCCAAGAAGAAAAACAGCAGGGAATACTACAGGAAGAAACGGCTCGATTAGAGGAACTCTCAGCAGTGCTATGCAAAGAGATTAGTAATGAGGTTTATTACCGCCCGGATCCTGTCTTCACTGAGATGCCTTTCATACGTCCGATGGGACGGCGCTCGCAACTGCCAAATACCATCCGCTATCTTGATATGAATCCGCAACGATTAGCTACCAAGCGCCTGATGCCAGGCTTTTTCCGCGTGCAGGAAGGTGTGGTGATAGCAGGGCGCAGCTATGCCTGCGTTGGCAACATTGGCCTTCTGCAAGCAGAGCACTATGATACGGTGCATGTGCGTCATGAATTGGTAGACGCAGCAGCTCAGGGCAATCAACAATCCCTGAGGAATTACATGAACGGCTGCGTACTGGCTGCCCGCCAAGGCGTGTTGATGATATCGCCTTTCATCTCACCGAAGGAGAAGGAAGTAGAGGCTGTACTCCTTACAGAGAAACATTCCTTCATTTTTCTTGCAGACAATGGCTTCCGTGATTACTACAAGCCGACAGACAGTCTGTTTGATGCTTGTGCTTCAGGGCGTGTGCTTATCCTTAGCCCCTGGCCATACGATGCCAACAAACGGCATATCAGCAGAGCCGATTGCGTGGCTCTCAATGCAATGGCAGAAGAAATCTGCCGATTTTTGAACCTCAATTCGTGAGACTGGGTCAAAAAAAACAATAGCAGTTACAATCGAATCGACAGTAACTGCTATTGATAAAAGATGCCACAGGGACAGGTGAATGACATCAAATTTTGATTCGTATCAAAGACAGGAGATTACAATGCCCGATGTGAGGGTACGAATAAGCACTTAAAAGACCAAACTTATTTGGAAGAAGTATGCCATTTACGAACTGAGAAGGCGTGTTTACGGTATGCATCCGGCGAACTGGTGTCAATTCGTTTTTTTTAAATTCTCCGCAAAATCAGATAAGGTACTATCTATCAACAAGATAAGTGCGGAGTATTTCTGACACAACAAAAAAAGCGGATTTGGGGTGTTTTGTAGCAAGGACAAAGAAGTGAAGTAGAAAATGCTCCGCAGTTTCTAACCTTTGTACAGGGCATTCCCAAGAATTTGCGGAGCATTTTTTAATGTATTCATGATTTCTGTAAGCGATCCTAACTACGCTATTTAACACCAATAAGTGGCCCACTTTCGCATCATAAATGGCACACTTACGTTCATAAGTGGCCCACTTTCGCATCATAAATGGCCCACTTACGTTCATAAGTGGCCCACTTATGAATTGTAAGTGGCCCACTTACACTTAGAACTTCGCCATCTTGATAGCTACTACGGCACACTCATCGCCCTTATTGCCATGCTTGCCGCCTGCACGATCCAAGGCCTGCTGGAGGTCGTTGGTGGTAAGGAGGCCATAAATAACGGGGATATTGCTGGTGGCATTCAGACGGGCTATGCCTGCGGTGACACCCTCGCAGATATAGTCGAAGTGAGGTGTCTCGCCACGAATTACGCTACCCAGCACAATGACGGCATCATAACCATCGTTGAGGGTCATCTGATGGGCACCATAGATGAGTTCAAAGGAACCGGGAACGGTCTTTACATGGATGTTCTCAGGCAAAGCACCGTGCTTCTCCAACGTAGCCACACAGCCTTCGAGCAGAGCACCAGTGATTTCCGGATTCCACTCAGCCACCACGATACCGAAAATCATGTTCGACGCATCGGGTACGGCATTGAAGTCGTAGTCGCTCAGATTATGCAACGCAGTAGCCATAACGATTTAATTGTCAATAATCAATTGTCAATTACTTAACGCGCTCAATATAGGCATCAATGTTGCGATTCTCCGCAGAGTTGGCATACTTGGCCTTGATCTGCTCGTAGAGTTTCAGAGCCTCTTCTTTCTTGCCCTGACTCTCGTAAATCTCACCAGCCTTAATCAGGAACTTGGGAGAGAGCGTATTGTTGTCGGCCTTCTCGGCAGCCTTTACAAACAATGCAGCGGCCTCGTCCAACTGCTCCAGAGTAGCCTTCACATCGGCTAAAGCGCCAAGAGCTGCAGGTGAAACCATTGCATCACCAGCACCATCGAATTTCTCAAGATAGTTGGCTGCCTGCTGTGCATCGCCCATGTGAGCATAGCAAAGACCGGCATAGAGGTTTGCCAGGTTACCGATGGACCCACCTTCGTCGACAAATGCCAGGAAGCCTGCGTTGATACTGTCGCCATTGAGAGCCTTGGTGAAAAGGGTAACGTCATCACCAGTCATGGCAAGGCTGAAATACTCCTGAGCCTTAGCCATCTCAGTGCTTGATGTGTTGAAATTCTTTTCAGAGTAGCTCTTGTACAGGAAACCTGCACAAACCAATACGATCAGTGCTACAACAGCGATGATAATCACATTCTTGTACTTGAGGACAAGAGCCTCATTCTTGCTCTGCTCACCAGCTACGGGAGCAGCATTTGTGTTCTTTGTATCTGCCATTATTTTTTGTTTTTTTTATATTCGCTATAATTTGCGGGCGCAAAATTACAGAAAATATTGCACATAGTAAAATTTATTACTGACTTTTTTTGTTTTTAAGGCATAAAAGCAGTAATTTTGCAGCGAGAATTACGATTTAATGTTTAATCTTTAATGTTTAATGTTTGATTTTAGAGCGTCTTTCCATCATCAATTATAAGAATATTCAAGAGGCAACCTTGGAGTTGTCATCTAAAATCAACTGCTTCATTGGACACAACGGAGCGGGAAAGACCAATGTGCTCGATGCCGTCTATTTCCTGTCGTTCTGTCATTCGGCACAGACCACGCAAGACTCCCTTGTAATTCGCCACGACCAGGACTTCTTTATGTTAGAGGGAAAATATGAGGACTTCACCATCCACTGCGGCATGAAGCGTGGGGGAAAGAAGGTGGTTCGTCGCGACAAGAAAGCCTACCAGCGCCTGTCGGAACACATAGGACTGATACCCATCGTACTGGTATCGCCCAGCGACATACTGCTTATCGAAGGAAGCAGCGAGGAACGCCGACGGCTGATGGACGTGGTTATCTCACAACAAGACCCTGCGTACATTGAATCGCTGAACCGCTATAACAAAGCCTTGCAACAGCGCAATGCCATGCTGAAGATAGAAGACATGGAGCCCGACCCTGAACTGATGGGTCTATGGGAAGAACAGATGGCACGCGAGGGAGAAGCCATCTACCAGAAACGCCAAGCCTTTGTAGAACAACTCACACCATTGTTTCAACAGTATTACGAAACCATCTCGGGAGGACGCGAGCAGGTGTCGCTGAGATACACGTCCCACTGTCAGCGCGGCCCTTTGTTAGAGGTGATCCAGCGCGACCGCTTCAAGGATCGTGCCGTGGGTTATTCGCTACATGGCATTCATCGCGATGATTTGGAAATCATGCTCGACGGACATCCCATGCGTCGAGAGGGCAGTCAGGGACAACAGAAAACATTTGTCATTGCACTGAAACTGGCGCAGTTTGAATTCTTGAAGCGAGCCAATTCACAAACCACTCCCCTACTCTTGCTCGATGACATCTTCGACAAGTTGGATGCCCAGCGCGTGGAGCAGATTATCCAATTGGTGGCCAGTGAACAGTTCGGTCAGATTTTCATTACCGACACCAACCGTGACCATATCGACCAGATTCTGTCGAAAGGCGATTTCGACTATAAGCTTTACAACGTCACAAACGGAGTCATATCCACCACTTAACACTTCTCGTCATGTTTAAGCGAAGGGAACAAGCCATCAAAGACCTGATATTCCGCAACTTACGGGCGCAAGGTCTGGAGACGCCTCTACTGCAGAAGCGCCTGATAGAGGCGTGGCCTATCGTAGCAGGAGAAGCCGTTGCACGCTACACCACCGACGTAAGGATATTCAACCAAACGCTCTTCGTCCGTCTACGTATTCCTGCCCTTCGCGCCGATTTGAGTATGCGCCGTCAGGAATTCGTAAACCGCTTAAACGAATATGTCGGCAATCAAGTGATTACCGACATACGATTTTGTTAAGCTCTTGCCACAACAACATACGACTGATGAACACCCCTATAGTCGTAGCACTTTGCCGTTGTCTTCTTTTTCTCAGCATCTTTCAAATCGGGTGATTTAGGGAATGCCTCGCCTGCTTCGAAAAGCTTCAACGTCTCACGGATGGCAGGATCGTCTTCATTGAGATACTGCAACCACGCCTGCTCGCTGAGCATATTGTAAATCACGCGGCTGTAGATGTAGCTCTCCAAGAGATGATGTGATTTCTGAATCATCAGATTACGGCGTTTCAGCCCATGCTTCTCAGCATACTGGGCAAACTTCTCCACCAGATTCTGTTTCTTGATGTGCTTCAAGAGTGAAGCCTCATCGCCATACTCTTTCAGAGTAGAGCGATTCTGATCGGTGTAGTCGTAGCCAAACTGGATAATCAAGCCCGACATCGATGCCTCTTTATAATAAGAGGTGTAGTCGCTGGTATCCTCAGGCACGAAGATGTCGGGAGTGATGCCGCCACCGCCATAGACCACTCGACCATTGTTGGTGTGATACTCAGGCCCCTCATGTTTGATGCTGTCCTGAGAGAAGAACTCACCATGCTGATAGCGCGTCAGCAAATCTTCCTCGTAATTCTTGTCCATACCGTTGACGTATGGTTTCTGAATGCAACGACCGGAAGGCGTATAGTAACGGGCTATGGTGAGACGCATCATGGAACCGTCGCCAAACTCTACTGGCTTCTGAACCAAACCCTTGCCAAACGAGCGGCGACCGATGACCGTACCTCGATCGTTGTCCTGAATGGCACCTGCAAGAATCTCACTGGCCGATGCCGAGCCTTCGTCAATCAAGATGACCAGCGGCATCTGCTTATAGCTGCCGCGTCCGTCGCTACGATACTCCTCACGGGGAGAGCGGCGACCTTCGGTATAGACAATGAGCTTGTTTTTCGGCAGGAACTCGTTAGCAATCTGCACGGCCGACTGAAGATAGCCGCCCGTATTGCCACGAAGGTCGATGGTAAGTTGTTGGAAGCCATCCATAGCCAACTGCGCCATAGCAATCAGCAACTCATTATAGGTATTCTCTCCAAAGTTCTTGATCCTCACATACCCAGTCTTGTCATCAAGCATATAAGCGGCTGTCACGCTCTTCATTGGTATCTCACCACGAGTCACTGTGACATGACGCACTTCGCTCTCGCCATAACGCAGGATGCCCAGTTTAACCTTTGTTCCTTTCGGCCCCTTCAGACGGCGCATCGCCTCGTCATTGGTCAGTGTCTTGCCAGTAAATGCTGAGTCATCAACCTCCACAATCTTGTCACCAGCCAACACACCTGCCTGCTCTGCCGGACCCTCACTGATAACATTCTGTACACGCAAGGTATCGTTACGGATGGTAAACTCTATGCCCACACCAGAGAACGAGCCACGAAGATCGTCATTGGCACTCTGTACATCCTTAGCTGAGAAATAGGTAGAATGGGGATCCAGCTCAGCAAGAATCTGAGGCACGGCATCCTCCACGAGATTAGCCATATCAATGGTGTCGACATACTGATCGTCGATAATGTAGAGCAGATTATTGAGCTTGTTGCTGCCCGAATTGATAATGCTCAGACGGTTGCCAGAGAAATGATTAGCATAAAACGTGCCTATGGCGATACCTATCACCACAGCCAGTGCCAGCCACAAAGGGGAAAATCTATTCTTTGTATTCATCTGTTCAATGCTTAATTCTTAATGCTTAATGCTTAATTGTCAGAGTTCCAAATATACTACTTCTATTCCTGCGCGTTCCAATAACTCAATACCGTCGGTCAGACGATACTTCTCACCATAAACCACTCGCTTGATGCCTGCCTGAATAATCAACTTGGCACATTCAATGCAGGGCGAGGCCGTAATATAGATTGTGGCACCGTCGCTGTTATTATTGGAACGGGCCAACTTCGTGATAGCATTAGCCTCAGCATGAAGGACGTATGGCTTAGAAACGTTGTTCTCGTCCTCGCACACGTTCTCGAATCCTGTTGGCGTACCATTATAGCCATCGCTGATAATCATCTTGTCCTTGACCACCAACGCACCAACCTGTCGGCGTATGCAGTAGGAATTCTCGGCCCAGATGCGAGCCATACGCAGATAGCGGCTATCGAGCTTTTGTTGTTTGGTAGGCCCACCCAAGCCCTCCCCAAGGGAGGGATGTGTAGTTACCTTATTTTCTTGATTGTCTATCATCATATCTGACTTGTCTATTTAGACATCCCTCCCTTGGGGAGGGCTTGGGTGGGCTTTATACCATTTCTCTTTAGCAATGCGTCAATGGTGGGTTCTCCACCTCTAAAATTCTTATATAGCGTCATAGGATTCTCAGTACCACCTTTAGAGAGGATGCAGTCGCGGAAACGCTGTGCCGTCTTCTGGTCGAAGATACCATGTTTCTTGAATACGGAGAAGGCATCGGCATCGAGTACCTCGGCCCACTTGTAACTATAGTAGCCTGCGGCATAGCCACCCGCCATGATATGCGAAAACTGTACGGTCATACAGGTATCGGGCAGTTGTTTACCCAGAATGGCTTTCTTCCATGCTTTCTTCTCGAAGGGGATGATATCGTCGGTAAACTCATCCTTCTTGGTATAGTAGGCCATATCGAGCAGGCCGAATGACACTTGGCGCAGACAAGCTGTGGCAGCCATGAAGTTACGGCTCTTCACAATACGGCGAATCAACTCGTCAGGCAAGGGCTCGCCCGTCTGATAATGGAAAGCAAAAGTGCGCAGGAAGTCTTTCTCAATCGCAAAATTCTCCATGAACTGCGAGGGCAACTCTACAAAGTCCCACCACACGTTGGTACCACTGAGACTCTCGAAACGGGTGTTGGCAAACATACCATGAAGGGAGTGACCAAACTCATGGAGGAAAGTCTCTACTTCACCTAATGTGAGCAGAGCGGGTTTATCGGGGGTCGGTTTAGTGAGATTCATCACCACAGAGACATGCGGACGCACGTTCTCACCTTTCTTATCTATATATTGGCCCTGGTATTGGGTCATCCATGCCCCACCCTGTTTACCCTTACGGGGATGGAAGTCTGCATAGAATACAGCCAGATAGGATCCGTCCTTATCGAACACCTCGTAGGCCTTCACGTCAGGATGATAGACGGGGATGTCCTTATTCTCCTTAAAGGTAATGCCATAGAGTTTATTTGCCAATCCGAAGACGCCATCGATCACCTTCTCCAACTGGAAATAAGGACGCAGCATCTCTGCATCGAGGTTGTATTTCTTCAACTGCAGCTTATGGGAATAGAACGAGATGTCCCAAGGCTCAATAGAAGCCCCCCCTACTGCCCCCGAGTGGGCTTCTTTATATTTGCGGACTTTAGTACCTCCCCGGGGGGACGAAAGAGGGGATAGTTCTTCCCTTTCCTTCTCTGCCGTAGGCTTATAGGCATCAATGAGGTCGTTGAGTAATTTATAGACGTTCTTCACATTGCCTGCCATACGGTTTTTCAACACATAGTCAGCATAGGTCTTGAAGCCCAGCAACTGCGCAATCTCACGACGCAGGTTGATGAGTCGTTTGCAGATCTCCAGGTTGTTGTTCTCATTGTCGTGAATACACTCCGTGTTCTTGGCCATATACATCTCCTTACGCAGTTCGCGCTGGGTGCTATAGGTCATAAAGGGTGAATACGAAGGGAAATCAAGTGTAAAGACCCAACCTTCCTTTTCCTGCTGACGAGCCTCTTCGGCGGCAGCATCAATAGCAGTCTGTGGCAGTCCGTCAAGCTGTTTCTCATCGGTAATATGCAGGGGATATGCTTTATTCTCTTTCAAGAGGTTCTGAGAGAACTGCAACGACAGGATGCCAGCCTCTTCAGTCAATTGGCGCAGTTTTTCCTTGCCTTCCTTATCAAGCAGAGCACCGCTACGAACGAATCCGTCGTAGCAGTTGTCAAGCAGCATCTTTTCCTCTGGTGTCAACTTACGATGATGGCGATGTACATATTTGATACGCTCGAAGAGTTTTTCGTTCAGACGTACATCATTGGCATGTTGCGTCAGGATGGGCTGCATCTTCTGTGCCAGTGCATCCATCTCATCATTGGTCTCGGCACTTAGCAGATTGAAGAAAACAGTCGATACACGATCCAGCAAATCATAATAGCCCTCGGTGTCATCATCTTTATTAATAATGGTGTTATCGAAAGTAGGCTTGGCCGGATTATTGATGGTTTTCTCTATCTGTTCGTTGTCTCGACGGATACCCTCCATGAAGGCCTCTTCATAGTCCTCCAAACGGATGCGGTCAAAAGGGGCTGTATCGTGAGGGGTATTATAGGGTTCGAAAAACGGATTCCGTCTCTTTTCTATCTGCTCATTCATTGTTTTTTCTTTGCTTTCTGCGTGCAAAAGTACAAATTTTTCGCGACTTTATTGCATTATTGATTTTTTTTTGTACTTTTGCACTCAGAAAACATATAAACCATTAAAAAAAACATGAAAAAGTATTTTGTAACAGCAGTGATGATGATGACAATCTGCTTCACTGCATCTGCACAAAAAGAAGATGCATTCACGGTAAATTCACGTGCGTGGTGCACCAACTACTTTACAACGGCTATCTATGGCTTGGCTGAATCCCTGGTCAAGGAATTTGCTGCCGACGATAACACCAAAGCAGAAAAAATCATGGATCATATCATTCCCGATCCCGACCTGGTATTCCCCATTGGTATGGAAAAGAGCGGTTTTGATGACCCGTACAACATTTACGGTCCCTATCATCGTGCCTTTGGCAATCCGTTCCAGCACATTGGCGACTATGCCATTGGTGTGGATGCATCATACAAGTCTTCCATCCTAGGTTTCTATGCAGGCACCTACTTCAAGAGTCAGGAGATTTGCAACAAGGAGACCGATGACAATCTGCGCGGTTTCTACATACAGCCACGTGCCGGACTCATCATGGGCAGTAAGAAGAATGCCTTCGAGGCAGGCGTGTTCTATGACATCGTGACAGGCTGCGGTGGAAGTATTGCAAATACAGACAAGGATAGGCTGAAAGGCGGTCTGGGTCTGGACTTCGCTTTCTCTACCACAGACAAGAAAGACAAGACCAAGACACTGTTGCAATTCTCAATGCCCCTTCACAACTTCTTCAACACCGACTACGCAGGCCAATCTGGTCTGAAGAGGAAGGTGGGCTACATCATGCTGACTCAGCGCATCATACTCTAAGACACTAAAAAGAGGCTTTCGGGCCTCTTTTTTTATTCTTCTTTCTCATCAGCATCATACTCGCGATGCACATGCTTAAACACGCGATGATGCAGGAAGTTCATGGTTTCCAGGCAAAGGATAACCATCACGGTAGCTGCTACAGCGACATCGTACATTCCCACACCTGCTGCCATACCTATAGCTGAGGTGACCCAAAGACCAGCTGCCGTGGTGAGTCCTTTCACCACATTCTTCTGGAAGATAATAGTACCGGCACCAATAAAGCCGATACCACTGACCACCTGAGCAGCCATACGGGCAGGATCGCGCTGGATAATCACACCTGCCTGTGCTTCGAACCCATCGAAGCCGTGCATCGACAGCACCATAAACAGGGCAGAACCAAGTCCCACCAGGAAATGGGTACGGAAACCTGCTTCCTTGGAACGGTATTCGCGTTCAAAACCAATGGCACCGCCAAGGATGGCACCAATGAAAATAGTTAAAATATACTGCCAAGACATGAAGATTAAACATTAATTATTAAACATTAAATTCGCTTCGCTCAGTCTATTCACCTTTCACCTTTTTACTTTGAATATTTCTCAATCAGTCCGTCTGCCTGCGGATCACCAAGTTCTCCAGCCTTCTTCAGATTCTTCACGCCTTCTGCCTTCTCTCCTTTCAGGCACTGAGCCAAGCCGAGGAACAAATAGCCATCACTATGATCGGGAGCCAGTTCTATACAGGTGGTTGCCGTGGGAATAGCTTCATCGTAAAGTCCCAGTCGTACCTGTAGCGATGCTTTCTCAGCATAGTAGAGGTCTGACTGTGGTGTCATTGTGATAGCCGTCTCGATATCGTCGAGTGCCTGCTGGAACAAACGGCCTGCCACCTCAGCCTGGAACTTCAGGTAGTAGAAATTGGAGTTGACCTGAGCCTTCATAATCGTCTCGTACTCATTATAATCATTGACGGCAGCACGATAACGGCCCATACCCACCAACACCTGAGCACGTCCCATCAGATAAGGAGCAGCCTCTTTCAGATAAGGACGTGAAAACAAAGCCACACAACTGTCGAGAAGAGCCAACTGAGCCGTTGTATCTTTCAGTTGTTCCTTACAGATAGAAGCAGAATAAAAGAGTTCTGGTGAGCGTAAACCAGAATCAAAAAGACTCTCGTAGATGGTATATGCCTCATCATACTGTTGCTGGGCATAGCGAACCACTGCCTGTTGCTGACGATAGGTAGGCAGCGGACTAATACGATAGGCCTCAACAGCCTCGTCATAGCAACGGTTAAGCGTCCAAGGTTCATAGACCTCATCAGCCATATAAACCAACTTCTGCATCATCAGGCGAGAGAAGGCATAGTGTATCTCGTCGGGCTTATCGGCAACCTTTAATGCCTGCATCATATCCCGTTCGGCATCAGCAAAGCGACGACCTTCTGTCAGCTGCTGCGCACGATAGGTATAGCCATCGGGATGATTGGGGAACTGCTGGATGAAGTCTTCTATCAACTGCGCATAGGCGAGTGAGTCGAGCGACGAACCGCCTATGAAAAGAGTCAGTTGTGCCTGACCCACATCCTCAGGCAACGCCTTCTTAATTCCCGTAGCACGCATCACGGGATCGTTGATGCTCAATCCTGTCATTTTCAAACTGTCAGCAAACAGGACGCTGACGGCATAGTTCAGCGTATCGGTCAGTGCTACCGGCTGTTGCATCAATCCGAGCACCTCGCCGTCATTACTGAACAACGGAGCACCCATCGTATTCTCAGGCATCTGAATGGCAATGGTATAGTAAGCGTAATTGCCGTTAAAAGTCTCCAGCTTACGGAGCGTACCTTCTGACACACGCTTTGCTTGACCATAAGGAAGAAGCCATACTGTAGTCCCACTGCCTGACTGTGCCGCTGCCTGCGACACAGGCTGCGACTTATTGGTAGCCACACTGAATTTCGCCACATCATAGGTTTCGTTGGCACCAAGGATACACTTCACTGGATATTCCTTACCGTCAGCATCAATTACAACGGCCTTCTGCGCACCCTTGAAAGGAGCAAAACAACTAACAGCCTCACCATTCTTTCCCACATAGAAGCCCGTAGCACTGCCGAGCAGTGTACCATCTTCCGAGAAAGTCTTCAATGTAAATATTGACTTTGAAGCTTTCTTCACCCACGAGGGCTGCGCCATGATCACTAAGGTCATCATCAACAGGCTGACCATTACATATAGTCGTTTCATCGTTTTAATAATTCTTTTGCATTTTGTATCGCAGCACTGGTCACGTCGCTACCACTGAGCATCTGGGCAATCTCGCGGATGCGCTCCTCATCATGTAGCATCAGCATACTGGTCGACGTACCATGAGCCGTTTCCTCCTTATATACCTTATAATGTGTAGTACCCTGGGCTGCTATCTGAGGCAGATGAGTGATACTGATAACCTGACGGTCGGCATGTCCCATCTCAGCCATCATTCGAGCCATCTGCTCAGCTATCTTTCCGCTGACACCCGTATCAATCTCATCGAAGATGATGGTAGGCAGCTTCACAGCTCCACTGATCATCGCTTTCAACGACAGCATCACACGGGCTATCTCACCGCCAGAAGCCACCTGGGCTACAGGTTGCAGGGGGGTGGAAGTATTGGCACTGAAGAGAAACGACACCTTATCCTGTCCGTTACGTGAGGGCTCATCCTGCTCTATCACAACCTCGAAACGCACATGTGGCATTCCCAGCGGCACCAGCCGTTCGCGCATTTGCTGCTCTATCACAGAGGCAGCCTTCTGTCGTTTCTCGGTAAGTTCGCAAGCTTTTGTCTTCACCTCTTCCAAGATTTCAGACAGCTGGCGTTCCATATCTGCCAGAGTCTCATCGCTGTTCTCTATCGTCGAGAGCTGTCGTTCCAAGTCATCGTGCATAGCCAGCAATTCAGCTACGCTGTCAACATGATATTTCTTCTGAAGACTATAGATACGATCCAGCCGATTGTTCACGCTCTCCAACTCAACAGGATCGAAATCAACATCCTCCAGCAGACTGCTTACATCTCCGTCGATATCCTTTAACTCGATGTAGCAACTTTCCATGCGCGATGCAAGTTCCGACACGCTAGGGAATACGTGCTCTATGCCATGCAATGAAGAAATAGCCTTTTTCAATGTGCCAAGTAAGTCATTTGCATCACCAGAGAAGGCTGTTTCCGCATCGTAAAGAGCCTGTTTAATATCCTCGGCATGAGTCATCGTCTCACTACGCCGTTCCAGTTCCTCCTGTTCACCGTCAACTAACTGTGCGCTATGCAGTTCATCGAACTGGAACTGCAGGAACTCCACATTCTGTTGTCCGCGACTGATTTCCTCACGTAGATGCTCCACATCCTTTTGTAGAGTCTGATAACGAGAGAACACTTGCTGATAGTCTGCCAACTGTTTGGCATCATCGGCTATCACATCCACCACTTCAAGCTGGAAGTCCTGTTTGTTGAGCAACAGGTTCTGATGTTGTGAATGCACATCCACCAATTGTTCGCCCAACTCTTTCAATACAGACAGAGCCACAGGCGTGTCATTGATGAATGCTCGGCTCTTGCCGGCAGATGTCAATTCACGACGGATAATGGTATCCTCTGCATCATATTCTATCTCATTCTCCTCGAAGAACGGTTCCATAGCATAGCGAGACAGGTCGAAATGCGCCTCAATGACACATTTGTCGCATCCCATTTTGACAGTTTTCGTGTCGGCACGCTGTCCCAGCAACAGTCCGATGGCTCCTAAAATGATGCTCTTTCCTGCACCCGTCTCACCCGTAATTACGGAGAAACCGCTACAAAACTCCATATCGAGCTCGTCAATCAGCGTAAAGTTCTTGATATATAATTGCCGTAACATGATGTCAATGCTTAATTCTTAATGCTTAATTGTCAGTGCTTTACTGCTTGATCTTATCCCATGTGGTGTTCTGTGAGGCATTGATAACAAACAGTATATCATAGACACTTTCCTTCTCTTTCTGAGTACCCTTACCCTTATATATATTGGCCAGTTCATCCTTCTTGAAGTCAGTCCATATCTGCGGTAGCATACTTAACGGTTTGTCAGCATGGGCTTTCTTCAGATTGGTCTCCAGGGCCGTCGTCACGTTAGTCCGTCCACGCTCCACGTTCTGTGCCATCTCGTCCAGTCCATTGCGGTAATAGTCGTACTGCAACTGACGGAAAGGCTTCATCGATTCATCCAGATAGTCGTTGATAATGGCAAAGCGGTTGCGGCTGTCCTCAAACGACTTCCAGCCCGTGAAATCCAGATTCTGTGCATTATTCGTCAGGTTCATGCAGCGCTGCAGCACATCGGTACCGCCCATTGGGGAGAAAGTATCGAGGTCAAGTCCGATAATCAGCAGGGAATAATAAGCAACCAGTGCCACCAACTGATTGTCAATCACCTCTTCATTGAAGTTCAACTGATCGTATTGCACAAAGTCAAAATCGAAGTTCTTATCCTTATTATTATATATAGTGGTATTATAGGCCGAGTTAAACACAGGTCGGTTGGCCTGTATCAGGGCAGTACAGCTGAAACGGTTACTTGAAGCGTCATATTTAGTCACAGTGATATTGAACGAGCACTGTATGCGCTCATTCTCCTGAAACTGCAACGCTGTCCACTGCTGATCGTTAATAAACTGCTCCAGCGTCTGCTGCAGATTCTCAAACACCGTCTTATCAGTTGTCTGAACCTGCTGGTGATTGATGTTGATCTTCGCCTCCAATTCCTGTGCCTTCGCATTGATTCCCGCAATCACCATCAACAATAGTGCGACCCATAATCGTTTCATATCCTTATATTCTGCTCATAATATCGTGCAAAAATACGACATTTTTCCGATTCAAGCAAGCGGCTGTGGTTAAAAATAGATAATTGTAACATCGTGGCAAAAAAAATTCTCATTTTCTTTGGTAATGTGCAAGAAATCTCGTATCTTTGCACAATTCAAACCGGAAACGAAAAGAACTTATATTCATATTATTAATCTTAAATTTCTAGAACTAAATGAGTCAAAAGAGAGTTTACCTCTTCGGTAACGGTAAGGCCGAAGGTAATGCAAAGATGCGTGAGGAACTCGGTGGCAAGGGTGCTAACCTTGCTGAAATGAACCACATTGGTGTACCCGTTCCTCCAGGTTTTACAATCACTACTGACTGCTGCAATGAATACTATCAGGTTGGACAGCAGAAGATCATGGAGCTGCTTAACGATGACGTGATGGCTGCCGTGAAGCACATTGAGGACTTGATGAACTGCAAGTTCGGTGATGCAAAGAATCCTTTGTTGGTTTCAGTACGTTCCGGTGCCCGTGCTTCTATGCCTGGTATGATGGATACCATCCTGAACCTGGGTCTGAATGACGAAGTTGCTGAGGGTATGGCTGCAAAGACCAACAATCCTCACTTCGTTTACGACTCTTATCGTCGTTTCGTGCAGATGTACGGTGACGTGGTGCTCGAGATGAAGCCCGTCAACAAGACCGACATCGATCCATTCGAGGAGATCATCGAGGGTGTAAAGAAGGAGAGTGGCGTTGTGCTGGATAAGGACCTCTCTGTTGAGGATCTGAAGAAGCTCGTGAAGCTGTTCAAGGCTGCCATCAAGGAGCGTACAGGCAAGGACTTCCCCAACGATCCTATCGAGCAGTTGTGGGGCGCTATCTGCGCTGTGTTCCGTTCTTGGATGAACGAGCGCGCTATCCTGTATCGTAAGATGGAAGGTATTCCCGATGAGTGGGGTACAGCCGTATCGGTAATGGCAATGGTATTCGGTAACATGGGTGACACCTCTGCTACTGGTGTATGCTTCAGCCGTGATGCTGCTAATGGTGAGAACCTGTTCAACGGTGAGTATCTGGTAAATGCACAGGGTGAGGACGTTGTGGCTGGTATCCGTACCCCACAGCAGATCACAAAGATCGGTTCTCAGCGCTGGGCTGAGCGCGCTGGCATCTCTGAGGAGGAGCGCGTTGCCAAGTATCCTTCAATGGAAGAGGCTATGCCTGAGATCTACAAGGAACTCGATGGCATCCAGAATAAGCTCGAGGAGCACTACCGCGATATGCAAGATATGGAGTTCACCGTACAGGAAGGTAAGCTCTGGTTCCTGCAGACCCGTAATGGTAAGCGCACTGGTGCTGCTATGGTGAAGATTGCCATCGACCTACTCCACGAGGGTAAGATTGACGAGAAGACCGCTATCATGCGTTGCGAGCCCCAGAAACTCGACGAGCTGCTGCACCCCATCTTCGACAAGAAGGCTTTGGCTGCTGCTAAGGTCATCGCTCAGGGTCTGCCCGCATCACCTGGTGCTGCTTGTGGTCAGATTGTATTCCACGCTGACGACGCTAAGGCTTGGCACGAGGATGGTCACAAGGTAGTGCTCGTACGTATCGAGACCTCTCCTGAAGACCTCGCTGGTATGGCTGCTGCCGAGGGTATCCTCACCGCTCGTGGTGGTATGACCTCTCACGCTGCCGTTGTGGCTCGTGGTATGGGTAAGTGCTGTGTATCTGGTGTAGGTTCTCTGAACGTTAGCTATAAGGACAAGACCGTTGAGATTGACGGCGTAGTATATAAGGAGGGTGATTACATCTCTCTGAACGGTACCACTGGTCAGGTTTACGCTGGCGAGGTACCCACCAAGGCAGCAGAGCTTTCTGGTGACTTCAAGGAGCTGATGGACCTCTGCGACAAGTACACCAAGCTGCAGGTTCGTACCAATGCTGATACTCCTCACGATGCACAGGTGGCCCGTGCCTTCGGTGCCAAGGGTATCGGTCTGACACGTACTGAGCATATGTTCTTCGAGGATAAGAAGATCGTTGCTATGCGTGAGATGATTCTGGCTGACAGCGTTGCCGGTCGCGAGAAGGCTCTGGCTAAGCTGCTGCCTTATCAGAAGGCCGACTTCAAGGGCATCCTCGAGGCTATGGACGGTCTGCCCGTAAACATCCGTCTGCTCGATCCTCCTTTGCACGAGTTCGTTCCCCACGATCTGGCTGGCCAGCAGCAGATGGCTGAGGAGATGGGCGTAAGCTTGGAGACCATCCAGCGCCGTGTAGCTTCTCTTGCTGAGAACAACCCCATGCTGGGTCACCGTGGTTGCCGTCTAGGCATCACCTTCCCCGAGATTACCGCTATGCAGACCCGTGCTATCCTGAGTGCTGCCTGCGAACTGAAGAAGGAAGGCAAGAATCCTATGCCAGAGATTATGGTTCCTCTGATTGGTATTCTGCACGAGTTGAAGCAGCAGAAGGAGATTATCCAGGCTACTGCCAAGGAAGTATTTGCTGCTGAGGGTATTGAGGTTGAGTTCGAGATTGGTACGATGATTGAGATTCCTCGTGCTGCTCTGACTGCCGACCGCATCGCTACTGAGGCTCAGTACTTCTCATTCGGTACCAACGACCTCACTCAGATGACCTTCGGTTACAGCCGCGACGATATTGCTTCGTTCCTGCCTGTTTACCTCGACAAGAAGATCCTGAAGGTTGACCCGTTCCAGGTACTCGATCAGAACGGTGTTGGTAAACTCATCAAGTATGCCGTTAAGCAGGGTCGTGAGGTTCGTCCTGAGCTCCGTTGCGGTATCTGTGGTGAGCATGGTGGTGAGCCCAGCTCAGTGAAGTTCTGTGCTAAGATTGGCATGAACTACGCTTCTTGCTCGCCCTTCCGTGTACCCATTGCACGCCTCGCCGCCGCGCAGGCAGCGGTCGAGGAATAATCGAAAGATGCAGAAAATTAGCTACATAAAGGGTAAGTATCTATAATTAGGTACTTGCCCTTTATCTTTGTGCATGTTCTGCGAGTTCTAAATGCAGATTCATTTATAGTAAAGCCCTCTATTTGGATTATTTTTGTAATTTTACACTCGAATATGCACATGACAAACATCGGTGCATACATTATCGGTAAAGCCCACAGCAGACAATAAGAAATATATAACAGAAATGGCAGGAGCTAGGATTCCGTGAATTATATCAATATGTAAAAGGGAAATAGGTCCTGTTTTGAGAAAGTTATCATAAAACTTCTGAATACAAATGATTAGCAAAACATATTACAGATACATTTGGCTCCTCGACACGTTGCTGACCAGAGTCCCCTTAACTATCGATGAGATTAATACGTTATGGGAGGATTGCCCAGCCAGTGATGGACAACCTATACCACTACGAACTTTCCACGAGCAGAGAAAAGGAATCAAGGAAATGTTCGGTGTGGAGATAGTATGCGACCGTTCACATGGTAATGTATATTATGTCAAGAATCCAGAGGTGCTGGACAAACAGAAGGTAGCTAAGTGGTTGCTGCACAAGTATAGCATTCCTCAGGGTTTTGCAACCTTTAATAGCATGAAGGACAGGGTTTTGCTGGAAGAGATTCCTCTTGGAACGACATTTCTGAATCCCATTATTGAGGCAATGCAGAAGAATGTTGAACTGCAGATTGACTACCAACGATATGAAAGCGAACAGGAAGGAGAGAATCTGCAGGAGTTTCATGTCCAGCCATACGCATTGAAGGTTTTCAATCGTCGATGGTATCTGCTTGGGTATATAAAAGAAAAGCATGATTTGCGTACCATCGCCCTCGACCGCATTCTTGACTTGAAAATCCTTTCGACCAGTTTTGAGTTGCCTGAAGATTTCGATGCGAGGAAGTACTTTGCCAATGTTGTCGGCATCTTTGTGAATAACGACCTGCCCGTCACAAAAGTCAAAATCCGCGCCTACGGCATTCAGGCTGAGTACCTTCGTTCTACGCCTCTCCACAAAAGTCAATCCGAAGGTAAGTCTAAGCATGGTGAATTCGCTGAGTTCACTTATAGATTATGTGTTACGCCTGAATTGGTAAGCCAGTTGCTGGCAATAGGAGACAAGGTGGAAGTGTTGGAGCCGGAAGAGTTAAGAGAAGAAATGAAGAAGAGAATTAACAATATGTTTAACTGTTATAAATAACAATATGAAAGAAACTGATTTTACCACTTATTATGACAGAACGATGGATGACTCATTCATTTCAAAAGTTCTTGGTGATTATCCTTGGCTCATCAAATTCGTGAAGAAGACTCCAGAACTCGACTTCCAAACAGGACATGATCCTAGACAAGGACGGTCTTGGTTCTCTGTATATAAAGGAACTGGCAGAGTCATAACTTTTGTATCTCGTCGGAACGGCTATAAAATAGATGCTGCTGATGCTTATAAGAGAATCGCTCCAATAGTTTTTTTTGAACATCCAACAGAGAACAGTTTTGTAGAGTATCTGAGCAATATAAGAGAGGCTCCTAATTTACAACGCTATTACGAATCAGACCAAGGAAAGAAGGAAGGTTTCTATCAAAATCTTATCGGACGTAGATACACCTTCAATACAAAGGCTGAAGATGATTTCATTATCATTGATAAAGAAATGGTCGTTGGATTCAAAGAT
>Ga0256407_10005429_pt1 | contig 20475 bp, 14 predicted proteins | sample RumenRJG_04DNA_FD_193489 | JGI IMG/M metagenome (GOLD analysis project Ga0256407, IMG submission 193489) | Bovine rumen microbial communities from Lethbridge, Alberta, Canada - RJG_04 | ecosystem: Host-associated > Mammals > Digestive system > Stomach > Rumen | place: Canada: Alberta... | reverse complement strand
CCTTGGGTATATAACCCCGTCGTTGACCTGAGCCGTGATCCCCGCTGGCCTCGCGTCTATGAGAGTTTTGGCGAGGATGCCATCCTGAACGCTAAGATGGTAGTGGCTGAAATCAAAGGCTACCAGGGCGAGGACAATAATCATATCGACCGTTTCCACGTAGGTACCAGCACGAAGCACTACTTCGCCTATGGTGCCCCCTGGACTGGTAAGGACCGTACCCCCGCTTACCTCAATCCACAGATCATCCGTGAGAAATACTTTGAGCCCTTCAAGGCAGCTGCCCTTGCTGGTACCCTGACTATGATGGTCAACTCTGCCTCCGTCAATGGAGTGCCCCTGCATGCCAGTTACGAATATCTTACGAAATGGCTCAAGGAAGACCTCCAATGGGACGGTTTCCTCGTAACCGACTGGGCCGACATCAACAACCTCTTCTCCCGTGAGAAGGTGGCCAAGGATAAGAAAGACGCCATCCGCATTGCCATCAATGCCGGTATCGACATGTCAATGGATCCCTATAGCGTGGAGTTCTGTATCTTGCTGAAGGAATTGGTCAACGAGGGTAAGGTGAAGATGTCGCGTATCGACGATGCCGTGCGCCGCATCCTCCGTGCGAAGTATCGCTTAGGCCTCTTCGACGAGCCAAACACTGGCGGCAAGGGCTTCGAGAAGTTCGGTTGTGAAGAGTTTGCCCAGGCTTCTCTCAAGGCTGCAGAAGAGTCAATGGTTCTCCTGAAGAACGAAAGCAATATCCTGCCACTCAATGTTCAATCGTCAATGGTCAATGGTCAATGTAAAAAAATCCTGCTTACGGGTCCTAATGCCAACCAGATGCGCTGTCTGCACGGTGGCTGGAGCTACACTTGGCAGGGTTCTAAGGCCGAAGACCTCTCTGAGAAATACAACACCATCTACGAAGCACTCTGCAACAAGTACGGCAAGGAGAACATCATCCTCGAACAGGGTGTGACCTATAATGAAGACGGCGCCTACTACGATGAGAATGAACCGCAGATTGACAAGGCCGTAGCAGCAGCTGCTCAAGCTGATATCATCATCGCGGCTATCGGTGAGAACTCTTATACCGAGACACCAGGCAACCTCACAGACCTCTGGCTCTCCAAGAACCAGCGTAAGCTCGTGAAGGAACTCGCCAAGACTGGTAAGCCCATCATCCTCGTACTCAACGAAGGTCGTCCGCGCCTCATCGCTGATATCGAACCGCTGGCCAAGGCCGTGGTGGATATCCTCATCCCTGGTAACTATGGTGGTGACGCCCTCGCCAATCTGCTCGCTGGCGACGCCAACTTCTCCGCCAAGATGCCTTACACCTATCCACGTGAGATCAACTCACTGAACACCTATGACTATAAGGTCTCTGAGGAGGTCGGCACGATGGCTGGCGCTTACAACTACGATGCCAAGGTATCACTGCAGTGGCCCTTCGGCTATGGCCTCAGCTACACCACCTTTGAGTATTCGAACCTGAAGGTCGATAAGGCAACCTTCTCTGCCGACGATGTGCTGACCGTCAGTGTCGATGTGAAGAACACGGGTTCGCGTGCCGGCAAGGAAGCCGTGCTGCTCTACTCCAGCGACCTCGTGGCCAGCATCGTACCCGACAACAAGCGTCTGCGTGACTTCACGAAGATTGAGCTGCAGCCCGGTGAGGTGAAAACCGTCACCTTCCAGCTGCCTGCCAAGAACCTTGCTTTCGTCGGTGCCGACGGCAAGTGGACACTCGAAGAGGGTGACTTCATCCTGAAGATCGGCAATCAGACCGTTCCCACCGCCTGCGAGCGCACCAAGGTATGGGACGAGCCTAACATCTGATTCGCACCCTCATGCAGCCTACAAGCGATGGGCATGTCGCTCCCGGTATTCACTGGGCGACATGCCCATCGCCTTTGAAAACATACGTGAGAAATAAAGACTATCCTCGATGCCGACCTTATAACATATCTGATTAATGTGCATATCGGTGGTCTTCAGCATTTGGCAGGCATACTCTATCTTCAGGCGATTGAAATAAGCCAGAGGACTAGAGCCAGTTTCCTTCTTGAAAAGTGCAGAGAAACGGGTAGATGAGTATCCTACATAGTCCAGCACATCTTGCGAAGTCAGGTGCCGTTCTACATTCTCCTTCATATAGTGGATAGCTGCATTCACCACACCATCATAACGGACAGTGCTCCTATACTGACGCAGATAGCGCAATGAAGCCAGATAATAGTGTAGCAGGCTCGATGCATAGCGCAAATCCTCGATGCCGTCGCCGAAATGCAGGGTAGAAAGAATCTCCTCAAAGATATTGTTACGGTTGCTGATGTTGGAGTTCATGGCAGCTTTCACCTCTTGTGGTTTCTGGGCACCCTCTGCATAGACAGAAGCATGCTCTCCCCGAAAATGTACCCAATAGATGGTCCATCGTTCCCCTTCTGTCGCACCATATTCATGGGGCGTGCCAGCAGGAAGGATAAAATACTGGTTCCTCTTCACCTCATAGCGTTGACCCTTTAAGACATACCAACCACTGCCATCCACACAATAGATGAGTACATACTGGTCGATAGCTTCTTGTCTTACGCGATGATGGTGCTCAGCCATAGGATAGTGGCCAATGTCAGTAATATACAGACTACTGACCAGCGGATCGTTCTCCTCCATTTCAATGATCATCGGAGGCAGAATGACAGCCCGTTCTCCAAGAAACCCGTCTTTCTTCTTAATCATAGTCTTAAGTCACTATCTAGTAGTTATTTGTGCGCAAAGATATGAAAAAAATCTGTTAGTGCAAAACATTAGCGTAAAATAATCCATATCCTATTATTTTTTTTCTATAGGACATTTATGATTTTCATCGTAACTTTGCACCCAGAAATCATTAATAACTAAAAATTATGCAAGGTTTTAACAAAGGATTTACCTACTTCATCTGCCTCGTTTCGGCGATGGGCGGTCTGCTTTTCGGCTACGACTGGGTAGTCATCGGCGGTGCAAAGCCGTTCTATGAACTCTATTTCGGCATAGCAGATTCTGTGTCTGATCAGGGACTAGCCATGACAATTGCCCTGATTGGCTGTATGATTGGAGCCTGCACTTGCGGCTGGTTGGCAGACAGGATCGGGCGTAAGAAGTTGTTGATTGTTTCTGCACTGGTGTTCCTGCTGTCCAGCATAGCCACAGGCACTTTTTCTTCCTTTAGTCAGTTCCTCGTAGCCCGTTTCTTCGGCGGCATTGGCATCGGTATCGCCTCAGGTCTTTCACCCATGTATATTGCAGAGGTGGCACCGACGGAAATCCGTGGCAAACTTGTTAGTCTGAACCAGATGACAATCGTCATTGGTATTTTGGCAGCTCAGGTTGTGAACTGGCAGATAGCCGACCCAATTCCCACAGACTTCGGCCCTGCTGAGATTGCTGCCTCATGGAATGGCCAGATGGCCTGGCGCTGGATGTTCTGGGCAGCCGCCGTGCCTTCAATAGTTTTCCTGTTGTTGGCTTTCTTCATTCCGGAGAGTCCGCGCTGGCAGGCCATAAAGGGTGTTACAGACAAGGCGAAAGCAACACTGGCACGTATCGGCGGCGACATCTATGCAGAGCGCGAGATGCAAGCCATCGCTACCGCCAATGCATCCGCCAAGGAAGCAGCAGGACTTTCCACACTTTTTTCCAAGCCCTTCCACAAAGTGCTGCTGTTGGGTGTCGTGATTGCCGTATTTCAGCAGTGGTGTGGTACGAATGTTATATTCAACTACGCGCAGGAGATCTTCCAGTCGGCAGGCTATAGCGTCGGTGATGTCCTATTCAATATCGTGATTACAGGTGTGGCCAATGTATTGTTCACATTGATTGCCATCTTTACAGTTGACAAATTAGGCCGTCGCAAGTTGATGCTGATCGGTGCCGGAGGACTCTGTCTGACCTACGCTACCCTCGGCTGCTGCTACTACATGCATATCACGGGCTTCTTCATGATCATCCTTGTGGTGGCCGCCATTGCCTGCTACGCCATGACCCTCGGTCCGTGTACTTGGGTGCTCATCTCAGAGCTCTTCCCCAACCGTGTACGTGCTATCGCTGTAGCTACTTGTACCTTTGCGCTATGGATTGGTTCGTCGAGCCTTACCTATACCTTCCCACTACTGAACAAGTCATTAGGTTCGTATGGTACCTTTTGGATTTACGCCCTTGTCTGCGGATGCGGCTTCTTGTTTTTCTTCCGCCGTCTGCCAGAAACAAAAGGCAAAAGTCTTGAGCAGCTGGAAGAGGAGCTGATTGGAAAATGAGTTTATTGTTTAGAGTAACACTAAAATACATATAGAATTTATGGTTAAAGCATGGAGAGAAATGGTAACTATCCCCACTTATGAGTGCGGGAAGCCCGAGAAGAACCCGATGTTCCTGGAGAAGCGCGTCTATCAGGGATCAAGTGGCGTGGTCTATCCCTACCCCGTCATCGAGACGATGAGCGATGAGAAGAAGGACGTGGATTATCAGGCTATCTGGCTTGAGAACGAATACATCAAGGTGATGGTACTCCCAGAATTGGGTGGGCGAGTGCAGATGGCCTACGATAAGATTGCCAAGCGCCACTTCGTCTATTACAATCACGTCATCAAACCCGCGTTAGTAGGTCTTGCAGGTCCATGGATCTCTGGCGGTATTGAGTTCAACTGGCCTCAGCACCACCGTCCCTCAACGTTTTTGCCCGTTGATTCCACCATCGAGGAGAATGCTGATGGTTCGGTGACGGTATGGGTCAACGAGATGGAGCGTATGTTCCATCAGAAAGGCATGGCAGGCTTCACCCTGCGCCCAGGCTGCGCCTACCTGGAGATTCAGGGACGGGTGAGCAACCGTACGCCGCTACCCCAGACCTTCCTCTGGTGGGCCAACCCTGCCGTTGAGGTCAACGACCACTACCAGAGCGTCTTTCCACCCGACATCAATGCCGTATTCGACCACGGCAAGCGTGCCGTCTCGTCGTTCCCCATCGCTACGGGTACCTATTATAAAATGGACTATTCTGCTGGCGTCGATATCTCGAACTATAAGAATATCTACGTACCGACGAGCTACATGGCAGTGAACTCGCGCTACGACTTCGAGGGTGGCTACGAGAACGACACCAAGGCTGGCATGCTGCATGTGGCCAGTCACCATTTCTCACCTGGTAAGAAACAATGGACCTGGGGCAACGGTGATTTCGGACGCGCCTGGGATCGTAACCTGACCGACGAGGCCACACCAGAAGAGATGGAGCGCTGGGGCATCAACCGCAAGGGATTCCGCCCTTACATCGAGCTGATGGCAGGTGTCTATACCGAAAACCAGCCCGATTTCGCTTGGCTTATGCCCTATGAAGAGAAGCAGTTCACCCAGTACTTCATGCCCTATCGTGAGATTGGTGTGGTAAAGGCTGCCTCAAAGGACTTCATCATGAATATCGAAGAGGTTGGTGAAGGCAAGGTGCAATTCAAAATCATGGCTACCTCCAGACAGAAGGTCAGAATCACGCTGGAACGCGAACTTGAAGAAGAATACTATAATAAGATTGTGACACTGAATCCTGAGGAAGTACTCGTGGAAACAGTGGATACGGGCCAGGCTCCGTTTACCGGCCTCCGGCTGGCTATCGACCGAGCCGAGAATCCGAGAATGTTTCCACTGTTAGAGTGGATGGCTGAGCCAGACGACATACGGCCTATCCCCGATGCTGCGGAAGCTGCTCTCTCACCTCAGGAAACGAAAACCATCGACCAACTCTATCTGACGGGACTTCATCTGGAGCAGTATCGTCATGCCACTTGGTCAGCTCTCGATTATTACGAGGAAGCCCTGCGCCGCGACCCGCTAGACTATCGCTGCAACGTGCAGATGGGGTTGTGGTATCTGCGTCGTGCTCGATTTGAGAAAGCAAAGCCCTATCTTGAGACTGCCGTCCGTGTGGCAAAGAAACGCAACCCTAACCCTTATGACGGTGAAGCGATGTTTTACCTAGGTGTCGTCAACAGATTCTTGATGCAAAGGGGGGATGCCTACGACTGTTTCTGGAAGTCAACCTGGAACAAGGCATGGGCTGATGCCGGCTACTTTGAGGCCGCATGTCTCAGTGTTTGTGACGAGCGCTGGGAGGATGCCCTCAACGAACTGGAACGTGCACTCATCAGCAATAGCCACAACCATCAGGCCCGCGGTCTGAAGGCCTCCGTACTGCGTTTACTTGATCGTAACGAAGAGGCACTATCATGGATTAAGGAATCCTACAAGATTGATCCGTTCAATTATCAATGTATGATAGAAGAGCATATACTCACCGGTAGCGACGAACCCGTTGACCGTATGGTAGAACTGATGCACGGTAACGTCTATAATTACCATGAAGTAGCCCTCGACTACATACACGCCGGACTCAGGGACGAGGCCCTGTTTGTGTTACAGACTTCCATTGACAGTGGTGCCGGTGAATCTCCACTGACCTACTACTACATGGCCTATGCCAGCGAGATGGGGTTCGAATACTTGAAGAAAGCGGTAAAGACAAGTCCTGACTATTGTTTCCCCAACCGTCTGGAAGATGCCTTTATCCTAAAGTGCTTAGGACTGATGCCATTCGTAAAAGATGCCCGCGCTCCTTACTACCTGGGATGCTTGTACTATGCCGCCCGCCAGTATGACCTCGCCATCGAAAACTGGGAGCGTTCGGCAAAGATTGATTCAAAGTTCCCCACCGTATGGCGTAACCTTGCACTCGGACGTTTCAATAAACAAGGCAAGCAACAAGAGGCGCTAGAATACATGGAGAAAGCCTTCCACCTCGACAAGAACGACGAGCGCATCCTGATGGAACTCGACCAGCTCTACAAGCGCCTGCACAAGCCGCATAAGGCGCGTTTGGCCTTCCTGCAGAAATACCCACGACTCATCCAACGCCGTGATGACCTTGTGCTTGAGGAGATTACGCTGCTCAATCAGGTGGGGCGCTATGAGGAAGCCATGCAGAAACTCGATGCCCACGTCTTCCATCCGTGGGAGGGTGGCGAAGGAAAGGTTCCGACACAATATCAGATATGCCGTGTCGAACTGGCAAAGAAAGCTATCTGCGATAAAGACTACGAGAAGGCCATCACACTGCTGAACGAGTGCCTCGAGTATCCACACCACCTCGGCGAAGGCAAGCTCTACGGTGCTCAAGAAAACGACTTCTACTATCTGCTCGGTATCGCCTATGATGCCCTCGGACAACAGGACAAGGCCATTGCTTGCTGGGAAGAGGCTACGAAGGGGTCGCAGGAGCCTGCCGCTGCCATGTACTACAACGATGCGAAGCCCGACAAGATATTCTATCAGGGACTGGCCCTCCGCAAACTCGGTCGCGAGGATGAGGCACATGGACGATTCTTCAAGCTCATCAACTACGGCAAACAGCACATCTACGATAAGATTGTGATGGATTATTTTGCCGTCTCACTGCCCGACCTGCTCATCTGGGAGGACTCACTCGACCAGAAGAACCTCATCCACTGCAAGTACATGCTTGCCCTTGGCGACTATGGCATGGGCGACAAAGAGCACGCAGAACGCTATCTCGCTGAGGTCGAAGCCCTCGACAACAACCACCAAGGCATCCAGCAGTTACGCACACTGATAACTGCCAGCCTGTAATGGTTGATGAAACGTACGTTCTCTTGTTTTATGAAAAAAGATTTGGCAGTTTCGAAATTTGTTCGTAACTTTGCAGCGTCTAATCATAAAATCAAATAACTATGAGAACAAAATGTAAAGAAACAAAGAAAGGAGTAGTGATGATTAACGAGAAGTACATACGGTTTGACTGGGCTGTGAAGCGGATGCTTCGCGACAAGGCTAACTTTGGCGTGCTTGAGGGGCTTATCACTGTCTTGCTGGGCGAGCAGATCAAGATTGATGAAATCCTTGAGAGCGAAGGCAATCAGATGACGGATGACGATAAGTTCAATCGTGTGGACATCAAGGCCAAAGACTCAGAAGGCCATATCATCATCGTAGAAGTACAACTCACCACGCAACTCTTCTATTTGGAGCGTATTCTCTATGGCGTGGCTAAGGCCATCACTGAGCATATCTCACTGGGACAGCGCTACAACAATGTGAAGAAAGTATATTCCATCAATATCCTTTACTTCGATCTGGGGCAGGGAGCCGATTATCTCTACCACGGACGTAACACCTTTGTAGGTGTGCATACTGGCGACACCCTGAAGGTGAATATCAAGGAGAATAATGTCATTAGGATGAAGGCGCCAGAAGAGGTGTTCCCAGAGTACTATCTGATCCGGGTCAATGAGTTCAACGATGTAGCATCAACACCCATTGAAGAGTGGCTCGACTACCTGAAAAACGGTCGGATCAAGGATGACACTACAACGCCCGGTTTGGCTGAGGCCCGCGAAAAGTTGCAATATATGCAGATGAGCCGTGCCGACCAACTGGCTTACGAGCGTCATCTTGATGCTCTGGCAGTTCAGAGCGACGCTTTTGATGCTGCCAGAATTGAGGGGCATGCAGAAGGACTTGAACTCGGACGCGCCGAAGGACGCGCTGAAGGTGAGTTATCTAAAGCAAGAGCTATTGCACGCAAAATGAAGGAAATGGGTGCTACACAGGATTTCATCATGCAAGCAACTGGATTGACGGCCGAGGAAATCGACTGACTTCACGCACGTACTCGACCATACGTGTCTGGCCACTGACCTTATTGACGTAGAAATAGACGATTTTTTCTAAATCTCAGTGTAGATGTCCTGCTGGCCCATCCTGCTTTTCATCAGCTTCGGGGTATCGCCCTCTGTCCATGCGTTCAGCAATTTGCGTGCTGAATAGGTCGTAAGATTGTCATGGAATGCAAAGAGTCTGACGGTGGTATAGCCTCCCTTCATACTTTTGCGGAGTGCTTCCTCAAGGTGTTTCTCATCGTTCAGCAGTTTCTGTACGTTGGGATTATCTACTCGCCTGTAGCCGTCGAAGAGCCAGCTGCTGATGGCCTTTTTCCAGCGCTTGCCAGGCATGTCCCGCGCCACCCGTCCCGACCATCCGCAAGACAGCAGCCGCGACATCGAGCAGAAACGCCAGACGATGCAGGCTTCACTCAACGAACTCGACCAGCAGTTTCTCAGCAAGATCAACAAGCTGATCGAAGATCGTATCTCAAGCGACAAAACCGATATCAGCTACATTGCCGAAGCCGTCAATATCAGCCAGAACACGCTCTATCGCAAGATGAAGTCCCTCACGGGCATCTCCACCGTCGAATACGTCAGAAAGTACAAGATGCACTATGCCGAGCAACTCCTGCTCACGGGCAGATACACCATCAGCGAAGTAGGCTATATGGTCGGTATGAGTTCGCAAAGCTATTTCCGCAAGTGTTTCAAAGACGAGTTCCACGTCAACCCAAGCGACTATCAGAAGCAAGTCAAGTCATAAGTCAGTCGTAGATAGAGATGGCCCCCGTCTTCTGCTCGACGGCTTTTTCGAGCAAAAGACTTCTCAGGTCGGCTTCTGATAACGTGACGGTCGGCTGAAAGTCCTTGGTCAGCATATAGTTCGTCAGGCTGTATCGCAACTGCCTGATTTCCGGCAGCTCCCCGTCCGTCAGCAGGTCCATGCTGCACATGATAAGACGGCCCTTGCCGACCTTGGCCTCGAAGATCTGGGCCATCCGACGGTTGTTCACGAAATTATCCACGCTCTCCACAATAGGCGTCACCCTGGGAATCGAGTCAATCACCATCACGCGGCTACGCTTCACCAGATTCCACCACTGCCAGTCGCTGTTCATCTCTGTGGGGAAGTCGGCTAGTGCTGGATGCTCTGGGTGACAGAGCAGTCCCATCGTACCAGCCTGCTTCGGGAAGTGAACCGGACTCCAGAATACGGGCAGGAACTTTCCCTCCAGTCCTTTTACGTTAGCCGTCTTGGGTGAGAAAAGCACGGTCTTGCCTTTCTTCAGAGCTTTCAGAGCCTCATCCAGACTTGATGTCACAACAAGATCCTTATCTGTCGGCATCATCACTTCTGGATAAACCCAGATGTTCCAGCGGTTGCGCCATGGGGTATCAGCGATAGAGACTACCAACTCCATACGACTGGCCCGTTCTATCTTATCCAGCACTATGCTGACCTCGGCATCCGTGCCTTCAGCATACACCTGCCCCTCACCGTCGGTCAGCACCCATCTCAGCCGGTCAGCGCCGTACGCCTCTTCGCCATAGTTGGCGATGTCAATATGAGCCTCGAAAGTCTCACTCGCCTGCCACACGGCCTTGTCAAACCGCGCCAGAGGTACCACGGGCGCACAGAACTCACGGAAGCGTTGCGGTTCTATCAGACCCTTGCTGTCCCAGAAAGCATCGAGCAGCCCCACCAGAGCCGTTCCCTGTCCGGGGAAGTCGTGCAAGTCCAGCAGCTGGAATCCGCTCTGCTGCGGTGTCTTCATCGCACGTTCTATCTCCTCCCTGTAGAGAATCGCCGCCAGCCGCCCCGATGCTTTCAGATAGTCATCAGCCTTATGGAGCAGACCTTTCTGTGCCAGGTCGTTGCGAATGGCCTTAAAGTTCAGCGGATCCAGCACACCTGTGTATTTATCAATCTCCTTCATGTTGGGATAGACACTATACTGGCCTATCTCATGCGACACCAGCGGCACGGTGATGTCTCGTGCAGCCTCGCGATAATCACTCTTGAAGTCGGGCACCCGTTCGTCGAATACACCTTGTCCTCTCACCCATCCGTGGGCAGTCCACTGCGTGATAAAGAGCTCATCCTCTGGCTCCTGGTGCTTGCCATGCCCCTTCTCAAAGGTAAAGGTCGAAGTAGTATAGAGATGTCGTGGGTCCTGCTCCTTCATATACCTTGTCAGCCCGTTCAGAAAGCCGAAGTCCGGCTGCAGTTCGTTGCCGCAGCTCACGATGCAGAGCGAAGGATGATTCCCATAATGGCGCAGGATATTTTCAGCATCCCGATAGAGGAAATGCGCCGTAGCCGAGTCCGAATTCACCGTCAGGCTCCAGTTAGGCAGCTCCACCTGGCAGTAGAAGCCCATCCTGTCAGCCACCCGGAAAGCCGCCTCAGGCGGACACCAGGAGTGGAAGCGCAGATGGTTCAGCCCATAGTCCCGAGCCGTCGTAAACACCTTCATCCAGCCCCGTTCGTCCATAGGCGGAGTGCCAGTCAGTGGAAAGACGCAGCACTCCAGCGTACCACGCAGAAACGTAGGCCGTCCATTGATAAGCAAACGATTGCCCTCTGCATAGAATTTCCGCATGCCGAAGGTAACAGTTTTCTGCTGTCCATAGGCCGATGCACTTAGCGTATAGAGATGTGGCGTAAACTCACTCCACAACTTCATGTCACGTATGGGAAGCACATACAGCCCGTCAGCCCCCTTCTCAGGTTTCACTTCCAAACCGTCGAGTGTAAATACAGGCTTGTCAGCATCCACCTCCACGTATATCTGCTGTTTGTCAATGTCAGGATACACCTGCAAATCGGTGATGGCTGGCCTCACGCGCAACTCCATGTTCCCCAAAACACCATTCCACATTATCTGAGTATCATTGGTATAGCTGTGGGCAAGGTTGTCAACAGAGATATCGTGCAACTTGCAATTATCGATTGTCAGTGTCAACGTATGGCGACCTTCAGTAAGTCCATCTTTTATATTAAATAGGTGTGGTGAGACTAAACTCTCCTGCATCTGTCCGAGGTCACGGCCATCGACAGCCAACCGGCTGCGCCACATTACGCGCTCCAGCGAGAGCTGCAATGGTTGGCCCGCCATCTCCTTGGGCACAGCTATCTCCCGCTGATAGACAGCCTCGCCGATAAACGAATGTTTGCGGGTGAGCCTCGACAGCTGAGGTTTCTGCAACATCGGCTCCAGTGTATTCATCTCACCGATGCCTGCACCATCGAGCGTGTTGGGCAACATGATCGTTTGCGGTTCGTCACCAATGGTGACCTGCCAGGCCCCACTTACATCCAATACCTGCTGTGCACTGGCCATCAAAGGCAGCACAAACATTACCAGTCCTATAAGTCGTTTCTTTGTCATTGTTTTAGGGAATCTATTAATCCGGATGCAAAGGTACGAAAGAAAGCTGATACAGATTATGGACTTTTTGTTTTTCTATATAGATAATCTTACTTAATCACTTTCTTGTAGTATTCCCACACTAAGAACAAAACAGCCCCAGTGTGGGAATAATCAGGCATTATAGAATCTGAGACATCTTCTCCGCAGCCTCACCCTCATAGAAGCGGGGGGCGAAGACGGCATTGTTCTTAAAATCCACGAAGCGGAAGAGCTGCACGGCGCAGAACTGACGATCGTCGCTCAGGCACACCTCCAGCCGATAGTGTCCTATCTGTGCCGAGGCAGGCTTACCGTTCTGCTGAATTTCAGTCAGCATCTTGTCGAGGGCCATATTGAGCAACTGTTCCAGACGGTCACCCTCGGAAGGACTATAATCCTGTATGATTACCTTGACGGGGCTCTGTGTCGGTGTATAGACAGCCTTTGTAGAGAAGAATGATTTCTTGATTGTGATATTACTATATGCGGAGACAGCAGCAGCCATCTCCAAGTGCTTAATACTTGGCATAGTGTTGTATTCTTTTTAATTTATTAATGTGATAATGATAGTGTGTGTCCCTAAGAATAACACTATGCTCAACGGATGATGTGCCTCAGCGCGATGATATAGTAATCGCATGAGGCCGACGTGCAGAAGGGGGCTATCTCCAACCTGATTCTGCCGTCGTGAAGGAATTGAAGTGGTTTGACAATATATCGCCTTACAAAAGCAGTGCACGGACTGAATGTTCGTCCAGAACCAGAGCCTTGTGTGGGAACAAAGCGTTGCGGACGGGAACTGCAGACACGATATAGTTGTGTGGCATCGGTCAGCGTTGCCTCATGATGGCTCTGCTGCCAAGGTGTCATCACAGCCGACTCTACCGGGATGGAAGAGTCGTGCCGAGATACGGCACCATCGCCCTGAACGTTCAATAGAACCGTCAGGCATACGGCGCAAACGGCCGTCAGCATCCGTATCATCAGCAGCAGTTGTCGCATACGTCCTTGGTTATTATGCCATCACTCTGAAGGCTGGGGGAGCTTCTTGTAGTAATGGAGGGGCGGCAGTCCCTTGATATCGGGGTGAAGAATCTGGATGAAGTCACTGAGCAACCTGTCCGGATGGAAAGGAGACTCTTCATAGAAACGCGAGGTACGCACGTTACAGCCATAGACCTCACCTGTCTCGAAAGCCCGGAACTCCTTATAGCCTTCCTTCTCAGCCAGCAGGTCGTCGAAGGTCATCGGCTTGTCGCTATCATAGCGATACATCCACACCTCCGTATCAAAGGCCTCCTCCAGCACGCGCTCAAAAGGCATGGAGAGAGAACCGCTATGGTCATCATCGGCCCAAGGATAGCGGCCGCTGGCATCTTTCACCATCTGTCCGATAGTGCTCTGACCACCTGGTACATACCATACAGAACCCACCTGTTTATCGATGAGCACTGAGCACCCTTCGCCTGCCTCTTGCGCTTTCTGCTGCAGGTCGCAATAGTTCTTATCCACTTTCTCAAAGAGCTTGTCAGCCTTCTTCTGACAGCCAAACAGCAGTCCGTAGAAACGCATCCACTCAGCTCGAGCCAATGGCGACACCTCCATATACTCGGCGCACTCCACCAGCGGGATATCGATCTCCTCCAGCTTGCCATAACCTCCGCTATTCTCAAAAGGAGAGAGCAGGATGGCATCAGGCCGCAGGTCGATGATCTTCTCTATCATTGGACTCATCCCGTCACCACAGTCAGCAATATGCCCCTTGGCTGCCTGTCGCTGAATCCAAGGTATCTTGATGTACTTCAGATCAGCGACACCCGCAATCCGATCCTGACATCCCAGTTCCATCAGCAAGGCACAGTGAACGGTCGTGAAGACTACCGCCCGCTTCAATGGGGTCCGGATCACCGTTCCTTTCGGCAGATGGACGGGCAGGGGTGCATTGCTCGGCACGAGGACATACGTGTGGAGTGCATTGCCCTCCTTCCAGGGGTTGGCAAGGGTGACCACCGTATAGCCATTATACTTGACGATGGAGGGCAAAGTGGCGTATTTGAACTGGATACTATCACCACCTTCCTGCAGATGGGCAGAGCGCCCACCGCAAGAAAGGAGTGTTAGCATGATGATGAGTCCGCAGACGATTCTCATTTAGTTCCGATGATTTGTGATCCAATAGTAAAGCCAATGGCATGAGGTTCAATACCCGTCTGGAAGTTGGTACCCTTAATGAAATTACCATCGCTGGAGTAAATATTGGCATAGCCCGGCAGGGTATAGCTTGCAAAGCCAGTATCCGGATCCTTGCTGCGAGAAGCAATGACGATATTGCCATTCAGCGGATCTACTGCGATAGCTGCAGGACTGAAAATCTCGTTACCTGTATCACCCTTCAGCGTAAGCGTAGTTGTTCCACGCGTATAGGTGTTGAACATGCTATAGGTCGGCTTGCCCTCATTGCCAAAAGGATCATTGAAGGTCACAAAATTGTAACCGACAGCATAGCTATTCACATAGACCATACCGACGCCCCAGCCTGTTGCGTTCTCAATAATCTTTTTCGAAATGCCGTTCTCATAGTAGTAGAGACCAGCATCGAGCTGCTTGGAATAGTCTTCCGTATAGTGACCCCAGTCCAGATAATAGAGACCATCTCCTACTGCTACGATGTCCTGTGGATTACGAATATTCTCGTCTGTAATCGTCTCAGCCTTGCCCATATTACCGTTTGAGTTCAGAAGAATCTTGGAGATAGAGGCATTACCATATCCATAGTCGCTATTGCAGACATAGAGCACAGGAGCAGCCTGTGTACCGCCCAGTGTCAGGCCCTCTGGTGCAGAGCCCACCTTTGTCTTGTCTGTAACAGTCAGTGTCCTGGCATCCAAACGGGCCACATAGCCTCCATAAGTCGTGAAGAAGATGTTGTCACCATAACCTATAATATGGCGTGGTGTGTAACCTTCGGTAGCACCCATCTCTTCGGTAGTGCTGATACGGTCGATGACACTGTTCGTCTTCTTGTTATATGCTACAATCATATTGTCCGTGCTCACCACAATAAAGATGGTGTCACCCTTGGTATAGGCGTCATTGGGCGTATCACCAAGTTCGGCAGGACCAAGTAGTTGCTGAGTCTGCATCGTCGTATAGTCGAAATAGGTCAGGCTACCGTTGTTCTTGTTCCACTGTCCATTGTTCACCACATAGAGTCCTGTCGTGACGGGAATCTTGACAGGCTGATTGTTGTTGTTGTCATTGTCGTTCAGACAAGAGGTGAGGAGCGAGGCACCCATCACCATCATCACAAAGCTTAGAATGTACTTTTTCATCTTTTTGTTATTTTTGTTAGATTTGATATTTCACTGACAACTGCCAGCTGCGACCCGGCATGGGGTAGAACTGGACAATCTCATATTGGGTATCGAAAAGATTCTTCACGTCGAAACGGGCTTCCAGCTGTTGGTTCCCCCAACGAAAGATGTGGTAGGCAGTCAGACCTGCATCCCAGTAGCCCTTCACTTTCATACCTTCAACATGGTTGTTATCAGCCCAACGGCTACTGATACCAGAACCGTGCAGGGAGAAACAAACCCAGGGATTCTCCCATCCTACGGCAAGGCTTCCCGTATGTTTCGGTATGTAGGCTATCTGATGGCCATAGTTAGGCGACGACGGATTAGTGCGATTCTCTGCCTGCTGATAACTGTAGTTGCCCGATAACTGCAGGGTCTGACGGTCACTAAGCCGATAGGAGGCTGTACTTGTCACCTCGGCTCCCAGCACACGAACCTTTCCTACGTTAATACAGGTCCAGATAAACATATTATACGGCACTGCCACAATCATATCCTTTACATGATTGTAATAGCCATCAGCAGTCAGTTGCAGGTCGAGACCATCCATCTGTGTCTTCCACGTCATACCGACATTCAGCTGATCGGTACTCTCAGGCTGCAAGTCTGTACTGCCATAGTGAAAATAATAGCTCTCATTGAACGTCGGTGCCCGGAAGATGTTCTTATACGATGCCCGCAGGAAGAGCTGTTCATCCTCGATGAGCTGATAAGAGAGTGACAACGAAGGCGAAAGCCGGCGCATGTTGTGACTGCTCTCCCCATCCTTAGCATCATTCAGATAGAGTGAATAGAGCAAGCGCGCCAAAGCCGTCAACCTGCTACTGCGGTACTTAGCCGTTGCCGACTGAAGGACGGTGTGGCGATATGGTCTCACACCTATCGTCCTGACCTCAGCACTACTCAGGTTGTTGAAGCTATAATCTGCCGAATAGTCGAAGGCCCACTGTTCCGACGGTGTATATAGCACGGCAGCAGAGGTGTAGCCCTCGCGCTGCCAATAGCTGGCATCGTAGTTGTTGTTCGGAATCAGAGGATTCTTATAGGCAGAGGCATTCCAATTAAATTTGGCAATCCACTTCAGCGACCAGCCCGTATGATGGTAGGCTTGATACATCAGCTGTCCGAAGAAATTACGGTCACGCAGGCTTTCTTTGCACAGATTGCTAAAATAATGCACCACGCCAGGCAACTGGCGGTCATTGTCGTAATAATAAATCTTGCCGCTCAGACGATTGAAAGTATCAGCACACCACACGAAGTTCAACTCTCCATGACCGCTGTTCATCCTACTGTTAGTACGGCGATCACTGACTGTCGTGCCATTCGTCTTCAGTTCATATGGATAGTCATTCTCTGCATAGACGTACTCCCCGACAGCAGAGATAGCAAGCCTGTCGTTGACATTCTGCTCATAGCGCAAGAAAGGACTCACATAGCCGAAGGAACCCATTTTCAGTTGCGCCATCAAGTGCGGCTGCGTGTCTTCCGAAGGCAAACCGATAGTCTGGATGTTCAGTAAAGCAGGTAGAGAGGCGTTACGGGCAGGGATGAAGATATCATCATTGTCGCCAATCACGAGTGACAGCTGATCCACGTTGTCAAGGGAATAGCGGGAGAGGTCTATCTCGCCACTCTGACAATCGCTCAGCATCACCCCGTCGTAACTCACACCTGTATGCTTGGCTCCGAAACCACGCACAGAGACCGTCTTCAGACCTCCTGCCCCACCATAGTCACGCAGAGTGACTCCCGGAATACGATGCAGGGCATCAGCCACATCAGTCACGCCAAGACTCAGCATCTGCTCACGATCGATAATATGCAGGGGAGTAGTACTCGTCACCTCATGCTGACGACGGCTCTCTGTCACCGTCACCTCACGAAGCTGATGCGTCCTGTCCGTTATGGTATCACGACGGACAGACTGCCCACTGGCTGTCATCGACAGCAAGCATGGCAACATCATAAAAAGGTTAAGCCTGCTGAACATCTTTTCGCGTGCAAAGTTACACAAAAAAGACGAAACAGATTGCATTATTGGAGAAAAAAGCAGACTATACCAACAAATAGTGACCCAGGTCTTTCATCTTACAGACACCTATCACCAGACTGACAACCTCCTCCATCCTCGGCACCGGAACCACATAATAAGTCGGATAGTCAGGACAGAGCACCACCAGATTCATCGCTCTGACACGCAAGCCATAGTGGGTCTCCAGCATATAGCGATACAGATTCTGCTGGATGCAGTAATGATAGAAAGAAGTGTCGGGCAGACTGATACCGTTTTTACTCATCTTGCCGCCAAAGCCTTCTGTGAAGGGCTGACCCAGCGCATTCACCACCTTACTGCTGCGCTTCCAGTCGTAGATGGTAAAGGTGCCGTCAGCATTCTTACATATCATGTCGATGGTACCGGCTATGTTCAGTTCTGTGTCATAGACGGGCCACTCCTGACGGTAGGGGTGGATATCATAGTCCTTGACGAAATGGAGAAAATGGTCCCGTTCACGTACAACGGATATTGCTTCTGTCTCGTTACCGAAGCGGAGGGAACAGAGGGTCTCGAAAGTGCCGTCGCGGAAATAGTTCTCAGTCTGTGCATGCACGAAGGTCCCCACCTCACTGGCCAGACGCCCCGTTCTCTCCCATTTGTCCAGCGACTCCTCTATAGGGATCATATAACGTTCGCATTGCTGAAACGCCATCTGAAGAGCATTGAACTCATCGAAGAAATAAGCTATCAGCGAACTGACAGGCAGCAGCCTCACCTTGCCGTCATAGGTATAGATATGTTCACCAGGTTCGAAGTCGATATGCTGATCCTGCTCATAGCGTCCTGCATCAGTAAAGGTCGCCATCTTCTCCTCCATCTCAAAGGTGCGTGGAAACGGTTTCACCAACTGTCCGCATTGGCGTTCCTCTTCCGTTAGCGGAAGGGGAGCCAGCTGTTGCCATTCTTCAGGATAGCCCCCTCCTCTGGCAGCTGCCTTCAGTGCCTCGTTTCGTGTCCATCGGCTCACGGAGATCAAGGCCGAAGGATTGTCCAGATGCAGCAGATAGTCCGCACATGCTTTCGGATTTGCCAGCAGCTGCTGTCCCGCAAAGCGCACCACCGTCCATCCATGACGACTCAGCAAGGCATCACGGAACTGGTCGCCACAAGTGACATAATGCACAGGCTCGTTATCTTTGGTATAAGGCACGTCTATCTCCACGTCGATGCGGAAGTCGGGCTGATCTTCCCGCAACAGCGCAATATCAACCCGCAGCGGCGGCAGGGATTCCGAAACATTGACGCAGATATCATCAAGCACCTGTATCTCTGCAGGCAACCATTCCCTCAGCCTGATAAAGAATGCCTTGGCTATACGACTGGAGACGCCTTTGGCTATGCGACGAAACGGATATAGCACCGTTCCTGCAGCAGGACGGCTGATAAAGGGGTAAGTATGATTTTTGTTCTCTGCCGTACAGAACTTAGTTTGTTCTATTTCCATCGTATTTTCTCTTTGGATGGCAAAGTTAGTGCAATTCGGGCGAAATGCAAAATAAAACCGTATTAATTTTCACAAAAAAGGCCGACAGAACTGATTTCTGCCGACCCTTCAACATCTCTCAAAAGGTTATTTTGGCTGTGCTTCGCTAAATCGCCTATTTGATGCTTTGCATCGAGTAAACTCGCGCTCGGCAGAGTTGGAGCGAGCTCCACTCTGCTCTCGCTTACTCGTTTACTTCCAAGGATTCTCGAAAGCTACAGGGCCGTTCTCCAACTTCTGGCATACGAGCTCGATGTCCTCGTAGTGCTCCTCACCGTCTGCCCAATACTCCTTGTACTTCACGCAGTAGCAACCTGTGCCCTTCAGCTGTTTCATGTCCTTGCCATCAACCGTGCTCTGGAACTTGAGGGTGAAGTCGCGCGGATCTGTCGGAGCCAGCATCCAGCCGAGCAACTCGGCGTTGCCATCATTCAGGGCCTTCACGCGGATGTTGACGCGTCCGCCGCGGGGGATACCTGAAATCTGTCCTTCACGATCAGTTGCCTGATTGAACTTGTAATCCACTAAGATTACCTCACGTGCCTTGAAATCCTTTACCTCGAGGGTTACTGGTGTTACATTCTCTGCCATATCTTGTTTCCTTTCTTTCTTTAATTGTTAAACTTGACTTCTTTCTTAACTCTTAATTCTTAAATCTTCCCTTTATTAAGCCCACTCGTTCTCGAACTTGATAGAGCCAACCTCAATCTGCTTGCAGGTGATAACGATCTCCTCATAGTGGCCAGCCTTGTCTTCCCACTTCTCTTCGAAGTCAACGCAGTAGCCGTTGGTGAACTTGATGGTCTTCATAGCCTTGCCTGTCTTTGTCTCGAGGAACTCGATGCTACCGTTCTTCGGCAGGTTGCGCTCTGTCATCCAAGCCAGCAGGTCGGGTGTGCCATCGTTCAGAGCCTTTACGCGAACTTGGATCTTACCACCACGGGGAATACCGCTCATCTGTCCCTCTACATCCGTCTCCTGCTCGAACTCGTAGTTTACCATCATTACTTCACGGTCCTTGTAACCGTCAACCTTCATTGTTACTGGTGTCTTTGCCATAATTCTTTTCCTTTCTTTTTATTTTATTGTTAATACCTTTTTTGAACTATTCTCTGATGTCTCTCAGAACTCTTTTTGTCTGATTGACGATGCAAAGATAAGATGGATTTCTTCTCCTTCCAACTTTTTTTGAGAAAAACATTTCAGATAGTAGCGACACTTAAACCGTATTGCGACAAAACAAGGACAACGCCCTGAAATCCGTCGCAAAAGCAGTGGAGAATCGTTGAGAAATCATCATTATTTGGCTTTTCGGCTATAGTTTCTGGCAGGTTGTTTGGATAATCAGAAGATTTCTGCTATATTTGCAGCAGAAAACCCAAAACCAGCAATATGAAAGAACAGTATTTTGCGGCAAAAGACCGCTACGACAACGGAATGGAGTTTGAGCGCTGTG
>Ga0256407_10005428_pt1 | contig 20476 bp, 16 predicted proteins | sample RumenRJG_04DNA_FD_193489 | JGI IMG/M metagenome (GOLD analysis project Ga0256407, IMG submission 193489) | Bovine rumen microbial communities from Lethbridge, Alberta, Canada - RJG_04 | ecosystem: Host-associated > Mammals > Digestive system > Stomach > Rumen | place: Canada: Alberta... | reverse complement strand
AGCTAATTGTCCGAGGCCTGTTCCCAGAATGATGGCGGTCTGCGGGCTTGCTGTCATCCTTGCCTTTAGCCAGGATGCTGTTTCTTGAATTTTTTCGTACATAGCTAATGATTTTATGGTTGAACGTCTCAGCCTCGTCGAGCATAAACCTGATGCGGATGGGCAGGCGGTAGAGATGCCGCCGCACATCGTCGTCAAGTCCTTCGAGGTTCACAAGACGTGTACTGTCTTTGTCTGTAGTGATGACCACACGCGGTTCGGGCAACGATTGAAAAGCCTCGTTGATGCGCTGCGCGTCCTTTGCCTTGAAGAAATGGTGGTCAGCAAAGGTCAGCGGTGTGATCGACCGGCACTGCCTCTTCAGATCGGCCTCCATCTGCAAAGGCGAGGCGATGCCCGTGAGCAACAACACATTCTTGCCACATAGTGGAGAATCTGCCTCAGCGAGTGACTCTGCTTCGTTAGGGAAGACAGCGACGGGAGCGTCGTAGTCGATGCAGGTGAAATAGAGTTCCTGATAGGGATAGAGGTTCATGGCCTTGGTGAGCACGCGAAACTCCATCGGCTTCAGGTCATTCGGACACTTCGTGATGATCACGATGTCTGCCCGGCTCTTGCCGTTGAGACTCTCACGCAGCCGGCCAGCCGGCAAGAGCTTGTCGTAGATGATCAGACGGTGATAGTCGACGAGCAGGATATTGATGCCTGGTTTGATATAGCGGTGCTGGTAGGCGTCATCGAGAAGGATGACGTCGACATCGTGCGTCGCCTTGTCATGTGTCATCCGATCTACGCCCTGACACCGGTTCTTGTCTACAGCAACGTAGACATCGGGGAATTTCTGTTTCATCTGATAAGGCTCGTCACCGATCTCGTGTGCTGTTGTCTTGTCATCGGCGAGGACATAACCCTTGCTCTTACGCTTATAGCCACGCGAGAGCACGCCCACCCGCACCACATCTCTCAGCAGTCGGATAAGATATTCCACATGCGGTGTCTTGCCCGAACCGCCCACCGTGATGTTGCCAACGGCAATGATCGGTATGGCAAAGGACCGTTTTTTAAGCACTCCAAGGTCAAAGAGCCAGTTGCGAAAGCCTACGCCCAATCCATAAAGCCAGCTCAGCGGCAAGAGCCATTCATTGATTTTGATGTAATCCCCTTCTGTTCGCATGATTATTATTTGATTATCAACTCATAAGGCAGCCGTGCCTGCAAGCGGCTCATCGAAGTTGCCCTACGCATCATCATGTAGGCACCATAGTCATCGCCCAACACAGCGCGCAGCTGACCGTCGAGATAAGAGCCAGTGGAACTGCTGAACAGATCCATCATCTGGTCTAACATATCCTCAGCTCCTGGATAAGAAGCGGTATGCCAGTCCGAGAGCGAAGCCAGCTTCGCAGCTTTCGCCACTGCAACATCCAGTCCGCCTAATGCATCGACAAGTTTCAGCTTCTTTGCATCCATACCTAAGTAGACATGGCCCTGAGCCAGCTGTTCCACACGGTCCATCGTCATGGCACGGCCATCAGCCACACGGGACTTGAAGAGACGGTAGCCACGATTGACCGAGGCCTGCATGAGTGACAGTTGCTCCGTCGTCATGGGTGCCATGTCGTCGCCCATCGTGCTATTGCGGTTGGTCTGTACATAATCAGCATTAATACCTAACTTGCCTGTCAGCAGCTTGGAGCGGTCGATGCTCACGCCATAGATGCCGATGCTGCCCGTCAGCGTGGTGGGCTCAGCGACAATATAGTCGGCAGGCGCACTGATGTAGTAACCGCCCGAAGCGGCATAGCCGCCCATCGACACGACGACCGGCTTACGCTTGGCCAAATCCTTGATGGCGTGCCAAATCTGTTCGGATGCATAAGCTGAGCCACCGGGAGAATTCACGCGGATGACGACAGCCTTCACACCGTCATCGTCGGCTAAGCCATTGAGATCATCGGCCATGTCCTTACCAACAATCATGCTGCCACTGTTGAACATCGACTGCGGCGAAGCCTCGTCAACAATTTCTCCCTCGGCATAGTACACGGCGATCTCGTCGCCTTTACTTTCTTTGACCGTGGAAGCCAGGTCGCTGGCTGACACCTGTGAGATCATGTCATCGTTGTCCAGTCCCAAGCGCTTCTTGATATTGGCCTTCATTTGGTCTGCATAGAGCAATCCGTCGACGAGATGATATTTCTGAAAGTTCTTCGCATCCTCTACGCCGATGTACCGGTCAGCGTATGCGTTGAGTGTGTCTGCGCTGATCTTGCGGTTCTTGCTCACCGTAGCTACGATCTTATCCCATGTACCTTGAATGAACCGTGTGGTCTGGGCACGGGCTTCGTCACTCATGTGGTCGTTGATCAACGGCTCAGTGGCACTCTTATACTTACCGCACTTGAATACATTGAATTTGATTCCAATCTTATCCAGCAAGGGTTTGAAATACATCATCTTCCCGCCAAGGCCGTGCCAATCAACAACACCCTGAGGATTGAGATAGATTTTATCGGCAGCACTGGCAAGATAATAGGTAAAGGCATTATAGCTGTCAGCGTATGCCACCAGCCACTTTCCCGAGATCTTGTAATCCTGCAAGGCATCGTAGATCTCTTCTACCTGAGCCGGATCAGCACCGAAGCTGCCGCCCTCAAGATAGATGCCGGCTACCTTGTCGTTGGTCTTTGCCTGCTTGATTGCCGTGAGCATATCTTCCAAAGTCTGACTGGTGTTGCCCTGCAGTTCGTCGCGAAGCGAAGTGGTACCATGATCTGACAAGCTGCCATCAAGTTTCAGCACGAGAACACTGTTCTTCTGCACGCTCGGTGTAGCCTCTGATGCCGCCATCATCCCCGACAGCGTCATCATAGCGATCAAGAACGCTACGATGGTGAAAACGAAAAGGCCGACAACAGTCGCACCGGTCATCTTAAAGAATTCTTTCATACACTTGATATTGTTGGATGATTAGAAACAATAAAGTTAATGGTTTCAACGTTTCTGCAAACTTACGAAAAAAAAATCACATAAGCAAACTTTTGCTTTATGAATACGCTACGTTGGACTTGACTGCAACACGATGATAACAGATATGAAGAGCACAGAAATGGCTTCCGCACTCTATCATCTATCTCTCGGATCAGTCAAGCCGACCGTTATTGCTTGTTTTGTTTCTGTCGTGCATGAATGATTCTGACCGTACCACAAAGTGCATCATAGCGTACCTGCAGAGAGTCGCGCTTGACACGCAGCTGGTTGTGACGAAGCAGACTGCGCTCGCTTTTCATCTGCTGAATAGTGGCTTGCAGGGCGGAATCAGTGCGTCCGATGTCCTGTTGCGTCATCTTCAGACTGGCATCTTGCCAGATGACCAATGCCCGCTGACGGCTCTTGATGGCCCGAGGATGCTGGGCGCGCAGCCGGGTGATGGCGTTGAGCGCAGCCTGATACTGTCCATCGTGATAGAGCGTCTCTATCTTTTTCATCAGTGGCGCCGCCTTCTCGTCCTCGGTTGGCTGACAAGCGAAACAACTCGCCAAGACTATGATTGCTAAGATATATTTCTTCATAACGATAAGAATTTCCTATATATGTAATAATGTGTCATGGTTCTACATAGCGTTCCACAAACTGCCTCACCACACGACGATAGGCTTGCGGATGATCATGGAGGCTGTGGGCATGGGCGGATTCCTTTGCGAGCCACTTCTCCTTAGGCTGTGGCTTGGCCTTGTAGAGCGGCTCCACCATCCACGTCGGTACGAAATCATCCTTTGTACCGTGGATAAACAGCATCGGCTTATGGCAGTGTGCCACCATTCTCAACGGTGAAGCCTCGCCAAACGACCAGCCATAGCGCAGACGGCAGAGGGCGGAAGCGGTATAGAGGATCGGGAAAGGCGGCAAGCCGAACTGATCGCGCAGCTCACTGCCGAACTCGTCCCACACACTGGTGTAACCGCAATCTTCCACAAACGCTTTCACGTATGCAGGTGTCTGCTCGCCGGAGACGCACATCGTCGTCGCCGCACCCATGGAGATGCCATGCACGACCATGCGCGACTGTCGGTCGCTCAGACCAAAGCACTTGTTGGCAATGCTTATCCACTGGAGCACATCCAGGCGGTCGTGCCAGCCCATCTGCTGGTGATCGCCTGTGCTGCGACCGTTGCCGTAGAGCTCTGGCAGGAGGACATTGTAGTTCATCTCTTGATAGACCTTGGCCCAAGGCAGCATATAGATCGCGCAATCGGTATAGCCATGGACGACCACGGCTACCTTGCTGCTCCGACGTGGCGCAAAGAGATAGACACCATGCAAACTGTCGCCACGGGCATTGACGATGACAGTATCGTGAAGGCAGTGGTTAGCCCGCAGGCTATCGGTCCACGGACGCAACAACGGATAGCTGTGCTGTATACGCTTCCAGATATAGGCCTCGTGCCGTCCCTTGTTGAAAGATGGGCGCAGAGCATAATCGAGCATATACCAGTTCGCGCCTCCCAACACGACCGTCAGCAAGACAAGAATGCCAAGGACGATCCAAAGTACGAGACGTCCTTTTCGACGATTCTGCATAAGTAAACGTTGATATATAACTGTTGACAGAAAGGACATTGACAGAGAAAACGTTGATATAAAAAGAGGCTACAACTCGTCATTGCAGCCTCTCTGTTGTTATTTCAAGAGACGGCGGAATCATTGCGTCGTCTGTTTCTCTCATTCTTTTTTCCGGGATTTAGTTGTTCAAACCCTTTAGTCGTCCTGATAATATACGCGCTTGACACGGTTGCTGATGCCGGTGAGCACCTCGTAAGGGATGGTATCAAGGGCATCGCTGAGCACCGTCACGGGCAGATGGTCGCCGAAGATCTCCACCGAGTCGCCTTCCTTGCAGTCGATACCCGTGACATCGATCATAGCCACGTCCATGCAGATATTGCCGACATACTCTGCCTTTTTGCCGTTGACAAGGCAGTAGCAGTGGCGGTTGCCGAGATGGCGGTTCAGTCCGTCGGCATAGCCGATAGGTATGGCGGCGATGACGCTGTCATGATCGATCTTACCCTTGCGGCTGTAGCCCACAGTGTCACCGGCAGGCACGTGGCGCAGTTGCAGGATCGTCGTCTTCAGCGTCGACACGTTGTTGATGATCTGATTGTTGCGGCTGTTGATGCCATAGAGTCCGAGACCCAGACGGCACATGTCCAACTGACGCTCGGGGAAGTGCTCGATGCCGGCTGAGTTGTCGATATGGCGAAGTATCTTATGGTCAAAGGCTGCCTGCAGTTTCTTGCTACCCTCATCGAAGAGTTGGAACTGATGGGCAGAGAAGTCGTCGAATGAGTTGTCATCGGAACCGACAAAGTGTGAGAAGACCGAACGCGGGATGATGGCGTTCTGATGTTTCAGTCTGTCAATAAGTTCGTCCATGTCTTTCTCCGGATCGAAACCAAGGCGATGCATACCTGTGTCGAGCTTGATATGTACGGGATAGCCCGTGATGCCTTCTTTCTCCGCAGCCTTAACCAAAGCATCGAGCAGGCGGAAGGAGTATACTTCCGGCTCCAAATCATAGTCAAACATCGTCTTGAAGGCACTCATCTCGGGGTTCATGATCATGATGTTGCTCGTGATGCCATTGCCACGGAGCATGGCACCCTCGTCAGCGACAGCCACGGCGAGATAGTCGACACGATGGTCTTGCAGTGTCTTGGCCACCTCCACACTACCGGCACCGTAGGCGTCTGCCTTGATCATGCACACGAGTTTGGTCTCGGGCTTCATAAACGAGCGGTAGTAGTTGAGGTTCTTCACCACAGCACCAAGGTTCACTTCCAGCACGGTCTCATGCACTTTCTGTACAAGCAACTCTGTGATCTGGTCGAAGCCGAAGCTACGCGCGCCCTTGAGCAGGATGACCTCGTCGCGCAGGCTCTTGAAGACCTCGCTATGAATAAAGGCGCCGACACTCTCGAAGAAGAACTTCTCCGCGATCTGTATTTCGTCGGCATACTCACTGATAACCTTACCGATACCGATGAACTTCACCACGCCGCGCTTGCGGGCCAGGTCGCTGACCTCGTGATAGAGTTCAGCTGGCTCCTCCCCGCTCTGGAAGATGTCGCTGAGGATGAGCGTACGACGGCGGCCTTTATGGTCGGGACGGCGATTCATGAAGTCAAGCGCGATGTCGAGCGAGTTGATATCCGAGTTGTACGAGTCGTTGATCAGTGTACAGCCGTGGCGGCCTTCCTTCACCTCCAGACGCATGGCAATCGGCTCCAACTGCTCCATACGTTCGGCAAGCTGCTCTGCGGATATGCCCACATGCAGGGCCACAGCGGCGCAGATGATGGAGTTGGTGATCGACGCATCGTCGATGAACGGAATGGTATAGCGGTTTTCCTTACCACCCTTATATATATAATGAATCGTGGAAGAAGCGTCTTCCTTCTCGATCTTCTTGACATACATCGGTGCCTTGCTGTCCTTCAACGACCAGCACAAGCGCTCGCCCTGGTAGTTGAACTCGCCTGCCACCTTATTAATAATAGCATCATCCTCGTTGTACACGACGGTCTGTGCATCGTGGAAAAGGATGAGTTTCTCACGGCACTTCTCCTCCATCGACGAGAAGTTCTCCTGATGAGCATCACCAAGATTCGTCAGCACGGCAATCGTCGGCTGGATGATGTCACGCAGCGCCAGCATCTCACCGGGCTGACTGATACCCGCCTCGAAGATACCCACCTGGGTGTTGTCGTCCATGAGCCACACCGAGAGGGGCACACCGATCTGAGAGTTATAGCTACGCGGACTGCGAGTCACATAGAGTTGGGGTGAGAGCAACTGATACAGCCACTCCTTGACCATGGTCTTGCCGTTGCTGCCCGTGATACCGATGATAGGGATGTTGAACTCGTCGCGGTGGCGCTCAGCGAGTCGCTGCAAGGCTTCGAGCGTGTTGACGACTTTCAGAAAGTTGGCATCGGGATAGTCGACAGCATAACCGGCAGGTACGTCGGTGACCACAAAGTTGCGGACACCACGGCGGTAGAGCTCTGGGATGTAGTTATGTCCATCGTTACGTGTTGACTTAAGGGCGAAGAACAAGGTCTCCTCGGGAAAACAAAGCGAACGGCTGTCTGTCAGGAGAAAGCCGACGTTGGCATCCGCACTACCATAGCGGCGTGCGCCGATGAGTGTAGTTACTTTTTCAATAGTATAAGTCATTGCAATTGCTTTTATCTACTGCAAAGATAGTGCAAACGAGTGGAATGACAAAATAAAATGGAATGAAATGGAATTTTATTTTTCATTTCCGAGTGCAGCCTATCTTTAGATAAGATAGTGCAAGATCTTCTCCGCCTCTACTCACAATGACATCAGAGCGGTCCCTACGACCGCTCTAATATCACGAAAGAGGCATCACCCACAATGGAAGTATCTGCCAACAAGCTTGGCGATCTCTTCGGGATGGAGAGCAACGTCATGGCGGAGGGAGCGGTCGTTGAAACTTCTGAGCTGCGCGATGACGCCGTCAATCATAGCCTTGGAGAAGATGCCGTATTGCTCAAAGACCGCACGCTGCTGTTCCAGACAGTCGGCGGAAGCCGCACAGCTGTCGGGCAAAGACTTCAATTCTGCGAGTTTCTGCTCATTGGCCTTGTCGTGGATATTCACAGCCACATAGGTGCGGTCCGCCATCTCTAAAGCATTTGGCATCTCCAGTCCATGAAGCAGTCCTACGCAGATGCCTGCGAGCATCTGGTAAGGATCAGCAGAGCCATCGGCAGACCGGATCTCAAAGGTCTGCTTGCCGCTTGTGTCATAGTTGCGTTCGGGCTCTTCGGGATTGGCTTTATGACACATATCCACACCGGAAGTCCAGCCGAGTGGCACACGTACGAGCACCGAGCGGTTGCGGTCGCCCCAGCATACATTCGTCGGTGCCTCCTGATGCGGAACGAGACGGAAATACGACGTAGGATTCTTGTTGCCAAAGGCAGTCAGCGCCGGAGCCACGTCGAGCAGGCCAGCGATCGCCTTGCGTGCCGTGTCGCTCAGCTTCCCGTTCTCCACGAGCACGTTCTTATCTTCCTTCCGCAACTGTATATGGAAGTGAAGTCCGCTGCCAGCCTCTCCTGTCGTGATCTTCGGCGCAAAGGTCACGTCATAACCCTCGCGGTAGCCTACATTGCGGATGATCCACTTGGCAATCAGCAACTCATCGGCAGCCTGCTCAGCAGGAACTGGCAGAAACTCGATCTCGTTCTGCTCATAGGTAAGTCCGTTCTTCGTGAAGTTACCCACCTCACTGTGTCCGTACTTGATAATACCGCCGGACTGTGCGACAAGCATCATGCAACGCGTGCGGAAGTTACCGCCCTTGGCATAAGGGGCACTCTCGTGGTAGCCGTGTTGCTCTTGTGCGGGAAAAGAGTCTACCGAAGGCTTGATGACGTAGTATTCCAGTTCCCCCATCGCCCAGAAGTCCAGTCCCTGGCGGTCACGCAGCGTGGTGATGGCCTTGCGCAGCGTATACTCCGGTGCACTCTCCAGCGGATTACCGTCCTTGTCGAAGAACGAGCAGAGCATGCAAAGTGTAGGAATCTCGGCAAAAGGATCGATGAAAGCGGTAGAGAAACGCGGCATCACATACAAGTCACTGCTCGAAGCCTGGATAAAGTCGAACAGCGAAGAGCCGTCGACACGCTCACCGCAACTAAGGATCGTGCGCAGATATGCCTCATTGGTAATCACGAAGTTTAGCGTCTTCAGCTTACCATCACCACCGGGGTACATGAAGTTCACCATCTGAATAGACTTGAACTTGATGAGTTTGATGATGTCTTCCATCGTAAAATCCTTCGGTGCCTTTTGCAGATAAGCCACCACAGGATTCATATTCATTAAGACACGTGTGTTATTCTCCATAGTCGATTTTTAATTATTGGTTATCGCTGGCAAAGATAAGGTAAAGGAATGAAATCGCAAAAGAAAAAGCAAAATATCTTCTTTCTATTTTCACAAACGAGCACATCTGTGCCACGTTTTTTCTTTTAACGCGCCATCTTATTAAACGAATATAAAGAAAATAGTTCAGCAAATAAGGTTGAAGACTTACTACTTGCTATTTTTATCAAGAATTTGAGAATTAGAGAATATCCTGCCCATCATTGTGGAGTATGAAGGAATAAGAATTTAGTCACGGCAATATTCCACTGAACAATTTCAAAAGGAAACACATTTCCAAAATGCCTTTGAAGCGTCGCTTTCAAATCGACTCTTGAAACATTTCACTCCCCTCTCCTTTGGAGAGGGGTTAGGGGGTGAGGCTTGAGACCTGATTAGGAGTTAGTGGGTGAGGCTATACAAATACTTCTTAATCTCAAACGCCCACATCTTATAGCCAAAGGGTGTGAGCAGGAAACCGTCTTGCGTCAGTTCGCGTCGCATCTCATTGGTACCACGACGGACAAAGTTACGGAAGAGATTGATGTATGCGATATGATTTTTTTCGCAATAATGACGGAGGCGCACATTGAGTTGAGCCATCATCTGCATCTTGTCTTTGAGCAGTTCCTGGTTGTTCTCCCATATCGGCAAGTTGCTCTCGACAAACAGCTTCGTGCGGGGAGACGTGCGACGTATATGAGCGATCAAAGCCACACTGGCATTAAAAGCCTCGTCGACCGTCTTTCCCTCGATGATGTCCTGTCCGCCCGTCATCAGAAAGATAGCTTTCGGGCGTCCTTTCAAGACAGAGCCAATGCGACGATACATCCCTTCCGCATCATCTCCTGCAATGCCACGGTTGCGCACATGACGCCAGGACAACAGCACACTCCAGTCACCGGCATACTCGGTCAAAGCGTTGCCAAGCATCACGATGTCTGTGCTGTCGACGTCACGCATGGCAGCAAACTGTGCTACACGCTCCTGATAATGCTCCGACTGCGCACAAGCGGGAAGCATCAGGAAGAGAGAGAGAATGAAAAAGATGTATCGTCTCATTATTATATATAAGGTGTGTTAACCTTTCATGACCTTTAGGACACGCTCCAGATAGCGCTGCGTTCGCTTCACACTATAGTGGATACCGCCATTCCACGAGCGTATCGCCTGTTCAATATTACGTAGCGGATTGTACTTCGACTGTATCAGAAGAAACATCTCCTTCGATTTCTTAACACTCAGACGGTCAGAGAGTTTATACCGTTTCTTACTTCTCCTGCTTCTGAGGATGTTGTTGCACTCAGCCACAAGCAGCGGTGTGATCTGCATAGCTCCCACCGAACTACCACTCTTAGCCTTGCTGTTACCACCACTCTCCACTTGAATGATTGCGTTCATCACATTTTCCCAATAATCGCTCTGTGAAGAGTCTACTGCGTCGGAATCCAGATTGTTACCCGCAAAAGCGCTGAAAGTTCCGACAAAAAGCATCGTCAAAATCAATAAAACGTTTCTCTTTATACCTTGCATAACTAACTATTTATGGAGCCCGGATCTATAAAAGACAGATCCCGGATAGGTTAAAAACAAGCGCTATCCAACTCCGTTCAACATAAGAGGAAAGCCTCCAATTAATTCTGTAGAAACTGGTTATCCTCACATTAACTTTACAAAGTTAAGACAAAAAAGTGAGATAACCAAATGAATTATAACAAATTAAGAAAAGACAACAACGGCCGCACTTCTCCCCGAAGTGCGGCCGCTTACTTTTCTTATTGGAACAAATGCAAGTCCCGGAATCCCTTCCATCTTGCATTTACAAACCTGTATAGTAAAAATGGAGCTACTATACTTAAATAATGAGTGATACTATATGAATCTATTGAATAAATGTTTGCTTAATTATTGTGGATGTATTGTTGTGAGGGCGTGTTTGGTGAAAGCATGTCATCGAAGGGACAGGCTTCGACTGTTATCTTGTTGTTGATTTCATCCAACGGCGTATATATGGGATTGCCCTGCGCGTCGTACACCGGACTGCTACCAATGCCGCCTACCGTTGCACTGATGTGATAGTGTATTCCGGCTTTGATGCTGCCTAAAGGAAGAGGAAAACACGTCGGCATCAGCATCTGTCCGACTCCATAGGGCGCAAACTGTCCCTTGACGACAAGCATGAGTGGATGGTTGCTGTCACTGTCGCATGACGGTGAGAAAAGCGGAAGATTCTTGAGGAAATGGTGTCCACTGACGGCTGTGATTCCATTGGTGCAGAGGCAACTGTGTCCTCGAAAGCCCGGCATCCCATAGTGCGACATATCGCCGTGGCAGCAATCAGCACAGACCTCACCGGGCGAGAGAGCCTCCGGTACGTTGGTGAGCAGGAGGTTTTCCGGGATAAAGAGATCCCTGCCACGCTCGCCGTTGAATGACTGTAGGTCGATTTCGAAATGGTCTACCGTGATTTTAGCCAGAAGGGGGAATACGCTCACTTCGGCAGTGTACAGCAGTCCGGCGCTGTTGGCTGGTGTCAGTGTTTGGGATTCGCCGAACATTGGCAAGTGTGCGTCACTCCCAAGACTGGGGGACATGCAGTTGCTCAGTGCTTCGTCGATTGTCATCTGCCGGTTGCGGAAGGCTTGTTCGTCGGTAATGCAGTCCTCATAGAAGTCTGCCGGCGCATTGCACATTACCAGTACGTGGTCGGATGCGCTCAGTTGGGAGGACATGGGAAGCCGGACCGTGTCCTGTCTGACAGCAGCAGCTTCCAGTGTCTTTACATTTTCGTTTTGCCATCGTGACCAAAGACACCGATTGTCACGCGATCCACGGGAATCTGAGCACTTAAATGGATGTGCACGTCCAAAGAACTAATTGACTTTTCTCTTATCATCGCAGCTTTTATTGAAACTGTAGGGGGAATAATTCATAATGCTGATATGTTTGTGTTATACTGATGTTTATATGTCTTTTGTGTTTGTGGGAGCCCATCCCTACTGCATTTTTTATTGCATTTGACTTTGTGGACAGAGTCAATCTCTGCCCATGTTCTATCGCAATAATTCAACAATTGAAAATGAGTTTGTAATCCAGAGTTTATGTTGTTGTCTTGTGTTCGTTGTATTGTTACTTTATATTCGTTGTGTTGTTGTCTTGTTGTGTTATGTATATCGTTGTGTTGCTATGTTGCTGCGTTGCCGGCTTTTTTCTTGTTTGTTATCCTGAATGAAATCTAATCGTTCCTTAACCTGTCAGCCAACTACGCTAAAGGAGGGCCACAAGCATAAACTCGTGGCACCTTTCCATTTTTTATATTTAAATTGCAGAAAAGATCATGTTACTGCAGCTAATACCATACTGAAAATCATGTAAGAACTATAATATCCTCATTTTACGGTGCAAAGGTACTGACTATTTTCATCATACACAAATTTGATGAGGCAAAAATTATAATCCCAAAGGTATAAAAAATGTTTATTCATAAAAAAATGTCCACCTTTTAGCGATTTGTTCCCTCTTGCGCATCTTATGGATACACTACTGCCCTACTCTATCAATGGAAATATGATCTATGTCTCGTCCCTCTTTGAAAGCCTCAATCGTTTGCCGATAATTTATAATGACAAAAAAAGGTCGTGAAACATGGATACTCCAGCGAGAAATAAGTGTGAAACATACTTCAGATTCAAAAAAAGTGTACTCGGGGCGACTCGAAACTGAGCTTTTATGAGAAACTATGGCGTATTGGCAATGCTGCTCGGCGAGATGGCGAGGTCATCTCACCGAGATGTCGGTGTCAAACCACTGGAATGATGATGTCATCTCGGCGTGATGACTTCTGAATGCTTTACAAAAGAGGAGAACAAAAACAAAGGGCTTCTGTAAATAACTGATTAAGTGGTAGTTAGAAAAAGACTCAGAAATTGCCAAAATCAGAGCCAAGGACGAAAGAAAATAAAAAAAACGTCGCCACAGGCGACGTTTTTTATCATTTTTCCCAACATGCGGGATGAATGACTCTTTGCAAGTATTTACTTGATGATACCCTGCTCGACAAAGATCTGCTTGAGGATCTGCACACCGCGCTCGACTTGCTCTTTGCTGTGAGTAGCCATCAGTGCGAAGCGGACCAAAGTATCCTGCGGAGCGCATGCGGGCGGAATGACAGGGTTGATGAATACGCCACGGTCGAAAGCCAGCTTGGTGACGAGGAATGTCTTGTAGCTGTCGCGGACATACAGCGGAATGATAGGACTCTCGGTCTCGCCAATCTCGAAGCCTTCCTCACGGAAGCGTTTCAGGGCGTAATTGGTCACATTCCACAAATGCTGGATACGCTCCGGCTCCTCCTGAATGATGTGCAGCGCCTCGATGGCAGCGGCTGTTGCGGCCGGCGTGTCACTGGCGGAGAAGATATAAGTGCGGGAGGTGTGACGCAGATAGTTGATGGTGTCCCAGTCAGCAGCCACAAAGCCACCGATGGAAGCAAGACTCTTGGAGAACGTACCCATGATGACGTCTACCTCATCCTGCAGGCCAAAGTGGTGGCAGACACCGCGGCCCTGCTCACCGAAGACACCGAGACCATGAGCCTCGTCGACCATGATCGAGCAGTTGTACTTATGTTTCAGTTCCACGATCTCAGGCAGCTTGGCCAAGTCGCCTTCCATGGAGAAAACGCCATCGACGACAATCAGCTTCACAGCCTCATGAGGCAACTTCTTTAAAACGCGCTCCAAGTCCTCCATGTCGTTGTGCTTGTAGTGGAGCTGAGTGGCGAAACTCAGACGGCGTCCGTCAACGATGGAAGCATGGTCACGGTCATCGCAGATGACATAGTCACCACGACCGACCAACTGGGGAATGACACCCGCATTGACAGAGAAACCAGTGGAGAAGCACAGAGCTCCGTCTTTGTGCTCAAACTCAGCCAACTCTTTCTCCAACTGCACGTGGATGTCGAGGGTTCCATTGAGGAAACGGCTGCCTGCACAACCGGAACCATACTTAAGGAGTGCCTTCTCGGCGGCAGCGATCACACGATCGTCGCCCGTCAGACCTGTGTAGGCATTGCTTCCGAACATCAGCACCTGATGGCCTTCCATAGTCACCTCAGGGCCCTGCTTGCTTGTAATTTCACGGAAATAAGGATATACGCCTTCCTCCATGTACTTCTGAGGTACACGGTAGTTCTTGTATCTTTCTTGTAACTGTCCCATCTTTTAAATAGGTGTAGATAACACTACGTTGTTTATACTTAGGCTGCAAAGTTACAAAATTTATGGCACAATCAGCGCTTTTTGCGCAGAAATCGTCTGATTTTGCAATTTTTATTGATCTTTTCTTCTCTCATTTCATTTATATTACATAAATTTGCCCTCATGAAAAAGAAAATACTGTTCATCATCAACCCCTGTTCCGGGACGACGAGCAAACGGGTTATTCCTGAGTTCATTACTCAAAATATCAATCACGACTTGTTTGACATCGACATCCAAATGACCCAAGGTCCCGGTGACGCCACGACGATGGCCCATGCAGCCAGCGAGCGTAGCGTGGATGCTGTGGTGGCTGTTGGTGGTGACGGCACTGTGAACGAGGTGGCGCGCGGTCTGGTTCACACTCATACTGCTTTGGGCATCATCCCTTGCGGATCGGGCAACGGACTGGCCAGACACCTGCTCATACCACGTGATATCAAGAAGAGCCTTGGCATCATCAACGACTTTGTGGTTCATGATCTCGATTATTGCGTGATCAACGACATGCCGTTTTTCTGTACCTGCGGCATGGGCTTTGACGCCTTCGTCAGCCAGAAGTTCGCTGAAGCAGGCAAGCGTGGACCGGTCACTTACGTGCAGAAAGTGCTGGAGGAAGGTTTGAAATACAAGCCGGAGACCTATATATTAAAGGACGACACGGGTACGCAAAGCTATAAAGCGTTTCTGATCACCTGTGCCAACGCCTCGCAATATGGCAACAACGCCTATATTGCTCCTCAGGCATCGATGAGCGACGGACTGATGGACGTGGTGATTATGGAGCCTTTCAACGTTCTTGAGGCTCCTCAGATCGCCATCGACATGTTCAGCAAGACGCTTGACAAGAGCTCTCGCATCAAGACATTCCGCACCAAGCACCTGACGATTCACCGTCAGGTGCCGGGCGTAATTCACTTTGATGGTGATCCCGCCATGACAGGAAAGGACATAGATGTGCATGTCGAGGAAAAAGGTATCCGCATCATCGTCAATCCCAATGGCGACAAACGGTTGCGACGTCCCAACCTCTTGCAGACGAGCGCGGCTGATCTCTTCAATGACCTCTCGGGACTTCACGACGATCTCGTCAAGCAAACGCGGAGAGGTATCGCTCTGACTAAGCTGCTGCAAAAGAAATTCGGGAAGACGATCAACAACATTAAATAAATCAAGCCTCACCCCCCTTCCCCCTCTCCCAAGGAGAGGGGGAGTAGAATGCTGCAAGAGCCGTCTCTCATAAAGACTGAACCCACGTCTTTACACCTTATTAAATATAGTTGGCAATTATATATATATAGGCGAAGATCTCCTTGCGTATGGATGAGACTTCCAAATATATTTAGTGTTCACTGAAAAATTAATTTGCCATTTTTGAGTGGTAGTAGTTCCACTCTAAAATGTGTCTCAAAATCGAATAAATGGAACCAGAAACGGATTTTCTCAAAAAGTCGAAGACAAAGTTCCCTAAGGAACTTCATCACGTTCTTGACGAAATAGGTCATTCCTGTCCAGCATCTTGCCGTGTCCGGAAGCTTGGCTCTTATGTTGTCGACTCTGTATATTCTCTTGCCGGTGCCGAAAGAGCATTCGACTTCGTTTCTGTCCCCGATGACCTTCTCCATCTTCCTGTAGTATTCAGGAGGCCTTTCTTTCTTCGGCGGTCTGCCGAGCGGCTTGCTGTATGTGTTTATCTCATATTCCTTCAGAAGTTTCCTGTTGTCGGTGTTCATGTATATCTTGTCGGCAAGAATGGTTGCCGGAAGGTATCCGAAACGTTCCTCGAACAGTTTGATGTGCAGTGCCATGTCGGAGCACTCGTTGTAGGCATCCCAGCTGTAGTGGTCGATAAAGGTATATCCCTCATAGATGCTCGCGCCTATCTTGGCTCCGAACTCTGTCTTCGCCTTTGCCTTTCCGCGGACTATCGGCCTTATGTGCGGCTGGAAGATGCTGACGATGCGTTTTGCACACGTATGGGTGCGGTTTGCAAGCATCTCAGACTGCTGCTGGTACATGCCGAAAGTGGCATTGAGGATGCGCTGATCACTGTTCGAAAGAAGAGCCTTGCTGCCCTTGTGGTCAACGAACACACCCACGATGAGCCTCAGCTCCTTGCCAAGGCAGGGCAGCATGTAGGAAAGGATCTGGCGGACGAGCCTGCCTCCTCTCTTCTTCATCTTAACAAGCAGGAGATATGCACGCCGTGCGTCCTTATAAGCCGTATGTGGCTTGCAGATGTGCAGCGCTTTGCAGACCTCCCCTATGTACTTGTCCACGACCCTGCAACCGTCATTGACAATGTCGACGTCGACAGGATAACGCACCTCCGCATTGGCGCAAGTGGCATCCATCTTAAGCACTCCCTTGTGCTTGCGGCCTTTGGAGTCGGTGAACTCCTTCGCGAACTCATCTTCCTTCTTATTCTGTGCGGCTTCTTCCTTGGAACAGCCCTGGCCTCCCTGCCGTCCATGCTCATTCTCGTTCCTTGCCGCTGCCTCAGCCTTGCGACGGCGTTCCTCCTCAAGGAGCCGGACGGTCATGTCGTTTATCTCCTTTTCAGTGATACGGTTGCGGACCGCCACGAACAGGGAAGGGTCGAATATTGGCCGGGCCGTCAATTCTGTCAGGCCGCACAGGTACTGCATATACGGGTTCTCGCGGATTATCTGTATCGTCTCCTCGTCAGAGAGGCTAAGCTTGTGCTTGACAATCATTGCGCCGATTACCATACGGGCAGGCTTGTTGCCGGCACCTTTGAGGTTGTTGTGCAGACGGGAGTTGTATATCTTCTCCAACTCCGCCCAAGGAAGAGTGTCGCCAAGTACAACCCAGCGGTTGTGCTTGTCCAAATCGTCAAAGGACGACCTGAACAAATCCAGCGTCAGTTGCTTGTTCTTGTTTTGCGATGTATACTTCATTCTCTTCTCTTATTAACACTACAAAGGTACAAATTTTATGTTAAAACACCAAACAAATACACAACTAATTTACTGTAAATCAATGAATTATAATTTATTCAGTAAACACTAATTACTTGTCCTTCTTCATCTGTGAGCGTTGGTTGTCTGCCCACTCCTTTGCTCTGGCTTTTATCTGCTCCACTTCTCCGTTTCCCAGAAAGGAGATTGCCCCTGTAACTGTTGTAGGTCCTTGTTTTTTCTCCCTTTCTGTAGGGGTCACATCCTTGAAGCCTATTTCTCTGATAAGTTCTTTTTGTCTCTTGTCTATATAATCCTTTAAGTCTTCCATCTTTATTGTTATTAAATTTATTGGCAAATACTCTTTTTATCGCCATAGAACTTTACTCAGTCCTTGAGAGAATAAGTAACTGTGGTGACGACGCGGACACGTTTTATGGTAACCATTCAATTTAGGCCGTCCTGTAATCAAACAAAAAAAACGAGGTTATTCGTAAGCGTCTCGGCATTACCGTATTTCAGCCTCGCTTAAAAGTCTGTACCTTTGCGCGCACAAATTATTATGAATATGGCAAGCAAAGACAAGTACAAGAGTCTCCTTGAACGGTACAAGCAGGCCCTCATCAAGAATCCCAAGCTGAACCTATCGGCTTATTGCCGGTTAAACGATGTCAGTGTCTCCGGCATGCATCATTACATTGAGGACATCGGTCAGTCGGTCAAGTCCATAAGGGATGCTGTCCTGAAAGCGACGGAGCATCAGGATTGTGAAGCGTTTGTACCCTTTACGGCAGACAGCCCACATTCCGACGTCGACCGTGCGGCCGTCACGATCCAACTATCCAACGGGACTTTAGTGTCGGTTTCCCATTGCGATGCCGGCATCATCACGGCGGTGTTGAATGCGTTAAAGTAACTGCCTATGTTCGGACTTTCAGAATCAACAGTGTATTACATGTGCCAACATCCGGTGGACATGCGCAAGGGTATCAATGGGCTGTACAAACTTGTGCGCTCAGAGATGAAGATGTCACCCCTTACGGGTTGCGTTTTCATCTTTTATGGCAAGAATCATCAGAGCATCAAGCTGCTTCGTTGGGACACCGATGGATTCGTTCTTTATCAGAAGCGCCTTGAGAAAGGCACCTTCGAGATACCCAAGTTCGACGAGGCCACTGGGGGCTACAGGATGCCCTGGAAGACGTTTTCTCTGATCATGCAGGGCGTTTCGCTCCGGTCTGCGAGATACCGCAAGAGATTTAAGATTGAAGTTTAGAATACATCTAACTGTTTGATATACAGCAAAATAATCTATAAATAATCATCAAAACATGCTTGATTGTCAGATAAATTTAGTACCTTTGTACTATGACAAAGGACGAAATCATAGCATCGCTGATGGATCAGTTGAAGGACGCCAATGCGCGGATAACCGCTCTTACCGACAGGGTAAACGAGCTGTTGGCCCGTTTAACGGCCCTTACCGGCCTGGTAGCTGAACAGACCTCTGTCATAACATCCCTGGAAAAAGAAGCCGGAAAGAAGGAGATGGAGCTTCAAAAAAGCAACAACAAGCTCAAAGGCGTAAGCAAACTTCTTGAGAAGGAGAGCGAGCAGCAAGTGGAGAAGCCGCAGCTAACAGACGAGGAAAAGAAAGTCCTTGACGAGGCCAGGAGCATCCGCCGGAAGGCCCGTGGCAACAACGGTGCCAAGAGAGACATCCATGAGGAGTGCGAGGTGGAATACAAGGACGTTTATCCTGATGACCCATCCTTCGACAAGCTCAAGGCACATCCACTGGAGAAGATGAAGGAGGACGGCACGCCGGACTATCAGTTCTGTACGAGATACGTCTATGTACCGGGGCACTTCAAGAAAGTAATCTACAGACTCCACCGCTTCACGCAGGACGGCAAGGTGTTTGAGCCAAAGACCCCACCGGCTGTATTTATGAACTCCAGTTACACTTCGTCCTTTGTCGCCGGACTTCTTCAGCTGCGCTATATGTACGCCATGCCAGTGGAGCGGATCATCCATTATTTTGAAGACCAGGGCTTCAACCTCAAGAAACCGACAGCCGGCTTTCTGTTGGGCAGGGCGGCGGAGACGTTGGGAAACTTCTACAGGGCCATACGCAAGGTGGTGCTCAGCGACGACTACATTGCTTCGGACGAGACCTACTTCAAGATACTTGTCCCGGAGAAGAACTCCAAGGGAAAGGGAGTGAAGAAAGGCTACTTCTGGGTCATCGTGGGCCAGAAGAGCGGACTGCTGTATGTCGTCTACCGAGACGGCTCGCGCGCCGGAGATGTCATCTACGATGAGCTTCACGGATATCACGGCACCATGCACAGCGATGCGGCAAGCTTCTACAGAAAGATACAGGGCGACGATTTCCCCAATATAACAAGGATAGCCTGCCTGCAGCACATCAAGAGGAAGTTCATTGATTGCATGGACGCCGAGCCGGAAGCCAAGGAGATGGTCAAACTCATTAACAAGCTCTACCACGAAGAACACAAACACAAGATAGGAGAAAACAGTTGGACGCTGGAGGACAACTTCAGTTGGCGACAACAGTACGCCCCCGCCATACTGGCAGAGATAAAGGACAAGCTCGATGAAATACTGAAAAAGCCGAACCTGCTTCCAGGCAGCGAACTGTCCGAGGCCGCCAGCTACTTCAACAACGAATGGGAGGCGGTAGTCGACATCTTCAAGAGAGGCGACACCGCACTTGACAATAATCTCGTCGAACGGATGAATCGCTACTTCTCCATGTCCAGAAGGAGCTCACTCTTCTTCGGTTCTCATAAGGGAGCCGAAAGGGCAGCTGTGCTCTATACGCTCGCATTGTCTGCCAAGATGAACCATCTCAATATCTTTGAATACCTCACCGACATCCTTAACAAGACTGCCCAATGGCAACCCAATGCACCATTGGAGAATTATAGAAACCTATTGCCAGACCGTTGGCAACCTTCCACAAAAGACTAACAAAACTGGGAAAGCCTCCTCTCTTGATCAGTTTTTTTGTGGCAATACGTGAATACCGATACGCTTACGGTTATTCCCGGGATTTTTTGTATTGGTATGGCAGAAGTTGTATGATCTCATCTTCATCCATATTGTCTCTTAGCCTGCCAAGGACATCGGTGAGCCAGTCAAGAGGGTTCAACTGCACGACATCGCAGGATTCAAGCAGAGAGTAGAATACGGCATTGTCCTCAGCCCCCTTGTCATCATGGCTGAAGAGATAGTTCTTTCTGCCCATGACAGAAGGACGTTGTCCGCGCTCTACATCATTGTTGTCTAAGTGGTACCTTCCGTCAA
>Ga0256407_10005427_pt1 | contig 20477 bp, 16 predicted proteins | sample RumenRJG_04DNA_FD_193489 | JGI IMG/M metagenome (GOLD analysis project Ga0256407, IMG submission 193489) | Bovine rumen microbial communities from Lethbridge, Alberta, Canada - RJG_04 | ecosystem: Host-associated > Mammals > Digestive system > Stomach > Rumen | place: Canada: Alberta... | reverse complement strand
CGATGGTGTCGATCTTCTGTGTGGCAACTTCCATCCTGAAGATGGGCATCGTGCCCTGGAACGGGCAGATGAAGTAGAGGTACTTCTCATCGGGCGACCAGAACAGGGCGTCGACACTGTAGTCCCAGTTGGCGCTCAGGTCCACCTTGTTGCCGCCGTTGGCATCCATCATGAAGATGCGGTTCTTGTCGGCCTCGTAGCCGTCATGCTCCATCGAGAGCCAAGCAATCTTGCCGCTCTTGCTCACCACGGGGTTGTTGTCATAGCCCATCATGCCCTCAGTCAGGTTCTCGGTCTTGCCGTCGGCAAGCGTGTAGCGATACAGGTCGCTGTTGGTCGAGATGGCATACTCCTTGCCCACCTTCTTGCGGCAAACGTAGATCACGCTCTTCGAGTCGGGCATCCACGCCAGTTGCTCCACGCCGCCCCACGGGCGCATGGGCGACTCAAACTGCGTGCCCTCGAGCAGGTCCTTCAGGTCGCTCACCTTCGAGCCGTCAAACGAGCCGACGAAGGGGTGGGGGATCTCTGTTACCCACTCGTTCCAGTGCTTGTACATTAGGTCATCGATGATGCGGGCCTTGGTCTTGTCCAGGTCGGGATGGTGGTCCTGGGCGGTCTTGCCATACTTCACGGTCGAGATGAGCACCACGCTCTTCTCGTCGGGCGACAGGACGAAGCCCTCGATGCCGTTCTCCATGTCACTCACGCACTTGCGGCTACCACCGTCGGCATCCATCACCCACATCTGGGGCAGTGCATCTTCCTTGTCATCCTTGTAGACAAAGGCAATCTTGTTGCCACCGTCCATCCACACAGCATTCGACTCGCTGTTGGCGGTCTTGGTCAACTGCTTGGCGTTCTGGCCGTCGATGTCCATCACCCACAGCTCGCGGTTGCTCTTGTTCTCTTCAACGCTCACATAACTGATGCCATACAGGATTTTCTTGCCATCGGGCGACACCTGCGCATCGCTCACACGACCGAAAGCGTTCAGCACCTCGGGGGTGAACTGGCCGTTCTCGACCGTCACTTGGGGCTTCTCAATCAGTGCGCTAGAGCCACTGCCGCCCTGTTCGCTGCACCCTGCACCCAGCAAGGCAACGGTTGCTAACATAGTCGTAACTTTTGCTAATTTCATAAAGGTTTATTTTGTTAGTTAATTAATTGTCAAGCTTTCAGCCGCGGTTCTCTATGCCGTCATTTTATGACGGCCACCACTAAAAACCACAAAATTACACCTATTTTCTCACACACACAAATTTTGCCCCGATTTTCACTAAAAAATCGAGGCAAAAAGCTGAAAAGCAAATAGACAGATGTCTCACTTTACTCAAGTTTCTGGACTAGTTAAGGAGTTAAGACGTCACACTGTTGCGGCACTGTGCTCCAACCGGCAACAAGAGCATTCGTCTTAACTCCTTAACTCCTTAACTACTTTAAATAACGTATTGCCTCGTCAAGCAGACCCTTGACGAAGTCATCCTTGGTCCACTTCTGCATTTCCTTGATGCTCTTGCGGCACAGGTTCAGTTCGCCATCGCTCAATTGGGCTTCCTGCACCTTCTTGCACAACTTCAAGATCGAGGTGGCATAGGACGCGGCCGAACTGCTCTCGCGCTCGGTTGCGCGCTTGAACGCGTTGCGGTAGTGGTTGAACGACGTGAGCCACTCCACATCGTCGGCCGGAGCGTCATCATCGCCGTCGTATACCAGAATCCGACCCAGTCCGCGCAATCCGCCAAGGCTCTTGAGGCCATCAAGCCCTTTAAGGTCTCCCAGGCTATCGATGCTGTCGCCCAGGTTCTTGAGGGTCTTGCCCAGGTCGTCCAGGTCAATCATCTGGCCCAGACTGTCGGGCAGGGCTTTTTTCAGCTCAATCAGCACCGAGTCGGGCGAGCCCTTGAACACACGCATCGACTTGATCTCGCCCGGCACGATGTCATCCAAGTCGTCGCCGCTCAACTCCTTGCCGGCGACGCTCACCACATAGGGCTTGCGGCTTTTGCTGGGCTTGGGTGCGTATGTCTTGATTGCACGGCCTGTCAGTTGACCGTCGTCGGTCTCTTTCCACTCCACCACATAGCAGTAGCGCATCTTGCCAGCAGCGTCTTCGGGATCCATCATGTTGAGCAGCACATAGTTGAGCGATTTGTCGTCACCCACCAGTTCGGTATTCTCGCTGTCGTAGAAGATGGAGTAACGCTGCCGGGCGTCGCCAGCCTTGTGGTACACATAACTGTAGGCCTCATCGCTGTCGGTCTTGAAAGCCTCGATCAAGTCATTGACCTTGCGTTGTGATGCACGGTCGGTTGTCGCAAACTGACAAACCTCCAGCAGGCCAATGCACTTGCCATTGTCGTTGCTGTTGCTGTTGCGCTGTCCGGTGATGCAGCCGCTCTGTTTCAGTGCCTCGTAGGCGCTCTTGACGTGTGTCTGTGCCGACAATGTGGCGACCATCGCCACCATCATTGCCATCATGATCATCTTCTTCATAATTTGGTTTATTTTGAGTATTTGAATTTATATTTATGGTGTAAGTCGCCACAGCATCATTCCCCTTTTTGGGGGGTAGGGGGCTTCGTCACTCACAAGGCAGCGATGTGTAGTGCCACCCGCTCTGCCGGGCGGCCCGCTGCCTACGCAGTTCAAGTAACTGCTGCTCCAGTTCCACTTGTTCGGCCAGGTATTCGCTCTCGGCGAGCTCTAGTTCGCCTGCGGTGCGTGTCACCTCCACGCTATCTTGCTTGGAGAGTTGGGCCGGCTCTGGCTTTTTCGTTGTTGGCGCTTTTACTTTAGGCTTGGCTATTGCAGCTGGCTTGACTTGTCGGCTGTCGGCAAGTCTCTCAACCTTGACAGCAGGTTTTGTGGCTGCTGTGTCGGGTTGCGCCTGTGCGGTGACCGGTGGTTGGGGCACTGCCGGGGTGGGGCGCGTGTGCTGCCGTGCAAGCCCTATGGTCAACAATATGGCGACTGCTGCCGCTGCGGCCCAGTGCCACCATGCAAAACGCTTATGCGATGCCGCTGTTCGTTCGGCCAGTTGCTCCAGCGGCAGCCCGTCATCAAATGCCGCGAACATCTGCTGGTAGGGCAGCAGCGCACCGTCCACCTCATGCGTGCGCAGCCAGTCGCCCAGCTCGCGCTCCTCGTCGAGCGTCGTCTCGCCCTCCATGAAACGCCTCAGCAGTTCTTCGATATGTAGTCGTTCATCTATCATGTCACAACAAGTTACGAGTAATCGAGTAATTGAGAGTTCGAGCATTCGAGTTGTCGAGCAATCGAGCAGAGTTTCTCAATTCTCATTTTTCAATTGCTCTAGCAACCACTTCCTTGCCCGCGAGAGCAGCACCTTGGCCGATGTCGCCTCGATGCCCAGCAGCGATGCAATCTCCTCGTAGGTGCGATGCTCCACCTGCCGCATCACCAGCACTGTGTGTTGTCGTGGCGGCAGTTGTGCCAACCGCTCCTTCAACCATTGTTCTTCCTCGCGGCCGATGATGTCGCTATCTGCCCATTTGTCTGAGACCGACAAGTGACTGGGAGCGTCATCCAGTCGGATGGTGCGTTGGCTGCGATGCATGTCGATGGCGAGGTTGCGTGCCATGACTATCGACAGTGCCTCCACCGAGCGGTAGCGGTCCAGTTCCATGCGCATGGCCCAGAGCTTGAGCATCGTGTCTTGAGCGATGTCATCGGCCTCGTCCTCTGTGGCGCCGTAAGCCAGCCCAGTATCATAGGCTCGCTTGCGCCAGTTGCCTGCCATTCGCTCAAATTCGCTCTGCTCCATGCTTTGTCTGTTCTCGTCTTTGCTATTAAAACGATAACCATCCCCAAAAGTAAACACCCTTAACAATCTTTAATAAAGAATCCCCACAATCCAACTGTTGGGTTAATGAATTGAGAGCAATCTTGCTGGTTGTAAGAATAATTTGTAACAATTTGACTAGAATTATTAATAAAAAGTACGCTGGAGTCAAGTTTTTTGCGTAATTTTGCGAAGTAATTAAGGTGTAATCATGAAAATAAAGCAGCGACTGGAGATTTTTCGCCAATGGCAGCAACAGCCTTTCAGCTACTCACGCGATAGTGCTACCCACAAGTGCAACAACTGTGGCGAGGAGTTTCAGGGTAACTATTGTCCCACTTGCTCGCAACGAGCACGCTTGGGACGTATCACCTGGAAGAATGTGTGGCTGGGATTTATGGAGCTGTGGGGAATGCACACGCGCTCCATGCCCTACTCGCTGTTGCAGCTGCTGCTCAGGCCGGGCTACTTTATCGGCGACTACATCACCGGGCGACGCCAGGTGAGTTTCCCGCCAATGAAGATGCTGGTGATCATGGGGCTGCTGGTGCTCATGGTCAACAATCTGGCTGATCCAGAGGCCACTCAGCAGGCCGAGCAGGTTACGCTCGACGGCGATTTTGGGGACAGGATAAAACTCATCGTCGACGGTGCCATCTCATGGCTTGATATACACAGCGATTGGGGTGTCTTGTTGTTGCTTTCATTTCTCATTTGGCCCACATGGTCGCTTTTCCGCATCTCTCCCCGATGCGACCACCACACCTTGCCCGAGGGATTTTTCATACAAGTGTTCAACAGTGTGCACTTGCTCATGCTGGTGCTGGCGCACAACTTGATTGCCGCCGTCTTGCCATTTATTCGGAGTGAGATAGGTGGAAATGTCTATATGGCAGTCATCGCTGTTCAGCTTTATCGCACCTATAAGCAATTGTTCGGGCATAGCCATTGGGGCACCGTGTGGCGAATGGTCGTGGCGGTGGCTGTGGCGATATTGCTGATGTTTGCTTTCCTTTTTGCTGTTGTGTGCATTCTCGTCTCCATACAGCCCGATAGCCCTAGGGCATTTATTTATATGATTGGGATTGTGGCCTTTCCATTGCCATTCCTGGTGGTCATTCTCACCCTGCTGGCGGTCAGCAACGCCTGCATCAAGCACCAGCTCAAAAGGGACGCAAAAAAACAACAGCAGCAGGTCGAACAGGAGCAGGTCATGAGTCAAGAACCTGATACTTCGCAATAGTTGCCCAATCGCGACAAACCAGCCAAACTGTAACATGGTGGCTGGTCGGTTGTCACGATTGTTGTTGAGTGTTAGTTTTTCCTTCGACGACTTGGTCCGTTCTTTCGCCTTTTGGGGGATACTGAATGGGCTGGCGTGCTGGGTTGGGTGCCTGAATGGGGACTCCGGTAGAGCAAGGCCAGCAGGTCGGGGCGGTGCAGACGCCGCAGGGCTGCCTGGATGGCGGGTCGCTGCTCCTTGTCGTACCAGAAGAAGTAGCGGCGTTGAGCCAGCTTGTCGTCCTTGCTGTGGGCGCAATAGACGGGTTGCAACGTGTAGGGGTGCAAGCCGGTGAAGAAAGCCTCGGTCGACACGGTCATTGGTGTGGGTGTGAAGTCCTGCACTTGCTCTAGATGGAAGTTGAGTTCCTTGGTGATTGCGGCAAGTTCGGCCATGTCCACCTCGCGGCAACCAGGGTGCGACGAGATGAAGTAAGGAATCAATTGCTGGTTGAGGTGGTACTTTGTGTTGACATGGTCAAACAGCGACTTAAATTGGCGGAACAAATCGAACGAAGGCTTGCGCATCACTTGCAGGACGGTATCACTGGTGTGTTCGGGAGCCACCTTCAGGCGACCCGAGACATGATAACGGATGAGTTCCTCGTTGAACTGTGAGTTCACTTTGTCGATATGCGGGTCGCCTGTGCGATGCATCGACAGGTCGTAACGTACACCGCTGCCGATGAATGACTTCTTGACCTCGGGTAGAGCGTCAACGCTGTGGTAGATGTCGAGCAGCGCGCTGTGGTCGGTGTTGAGGTTGCTGCACGGCTGGGGGTGCAGACACGACGGACGGGCACATCGTTGACACCGTTCCAGGTCGCGTCCATGCATGCCATACATGTTGGCGCTAGGGCCACCCAGGTCGCTGATATAGCCCTTGAAGTCGGTCATCTTGACCACCTGGCGCACCTCACGCATGATTGACGCCTTGCTTCGTGAGGCGATAAATTTGCCCTGATGGGCGCTGATGGTGCAGAAGGCGCAGCCGCCGAAGCACCCGCGGTGCATATTAACCGAGTGGCGTATCATCTCATAGGCGGGGATGCGCTTGCCCTGATAGCGCGGGTGGGGCAGGCGGGTATAGGGCAGGTCGAACGATGCGTCAATCTCCTGGGTGGTCATGGGCGGGTTGGTGCGGTTCACCTTGATGGCATACCGCCCCGTGGCTTGCCACAAGTTGTGTCCGTGCCACAGGTTGCTCTCGACCTCGATGGTGCGGAAGTTCTCGGCCTGTGCGCGCATCGACCGCTGGCACTCGTCCAGCGAGTGCAACACCACATCCGTTTCGCTGTCCGAGGCAGGTATCTCGCTCAGCGGGCGGCGCACGACGGTTTGCGGAATATCGACAAGTTGACCTATGCTGCCGCCATTGCTCAACGCCTCGGCAATGGCGATGATAGGCTTCTCGCCCATGCCGTAAACGAGCATGTCGGCCGGACTGTCAATGAGAATCGAGGGACGCAGGCGATCCTGCCAGTAGTCGTAGTGTGCCAAGCGGCGCAGCGAAGCCTCGATGCCACCGGCCACCACGGGTACGTCGGGCCAGCACTTCTTCAGAGCCTCGGCATAGACGATGGTGGGGTAGTCGGGACGAGCACCGGCGCGACCGTCGGGTGTGTAGGCATCATCGCTGCGTCGGCGCCGGTTGGCTGTGTAGTGGTTCACCATCGAGTCCATCGCACCGGCGTGTACGCCGAAGAACAGGCGGGGACGGCCCAGTTTCTTGAAGTCACGCAGGTCGTCACGCCAGTTGGGCTGCGGCACGATGGCCACGCGGTAGCCGTGTGCCTCTAGCACACGTCCGATAACCGCCGCGCCCATCGACGGATGGTCGATGTAGGCATCGCCGGTGAACAGAATCACGTCGGCCTCTTCCCAGCCCAGGTGATCCATCTCCTTGCGTGTGGTGGGCAACCACTGCCCATTAATCTTTGCCACTAAAACTATCTCAATTCTTAATTCTTAATTAAAACAAAGCTTATCCTTCCAGCTTCTTCTCCAACTTGAGGATCTCGTCACGGTACTGGGCAGCCTCGAGGAAGTCCATGCGTCGTGCGGCGGCAATCATCTGGGTCTTCAGGTGGTCGATGGCGCGCTCGATGTCGCCCTTGCCCATATAGGCCACGATCGGGTCGGCTGCCACACCGGCGGTGGGGTCAAATTCGGCAGCGAGTTGTTTCTGCAGATTCTTGGTATCGATGACATTGCTCTCGTACTTGCGAGCATGAGCCTGCTTCTCCTCGGTGCGCGTCATGTCGGTGTCAACGCCGATGATGGCGTTGCGGGCCTTGACGATGGCCTGTGGCGTGATGCCGTGCTCCTCGTTGTACTTGAGTTGCAGCGTGCGGCGGCGTTCGGTCTCGTTGATGGTCTGCTGCATCGAGTGGGTGATGTTGTCGGCATACATGATGACCAGGCCGTTGAGGTTGCGTGCAGCACGGCCTGCCGTCTGTGTGAGCGAGCGGCGGCTGCGCAAGAAACCCTCCTTGTCGGCATCGAGGATGGCGACAAGCGATACCTCGGGCAGGTCAAGGCCCTCGCGCAACAAGTTCACACCCACGAGCACATCGATGGCTCCTGCGCGCAAGTCGTCTAGAATCTGGATGCGATCCATGGTCTCTACATCGCTATGCATATAGGCTGTGCGGATGTCATATTTTGACAAGTAGTCGCTCAGTTCTTCGGCCATGCGCTTGGTCAGGGTGGTGACCAGTGTTCGTTCGCCATGTTCCACGCGCAGTTGAATCTCCTCGAGCAGATCGTCTACCTGGCCGCGTGAGGGGCGCACCACAATCTTGGGGTCGAGTAGACCCGTGGGGCGGATGATCTGCTCGGTGACCACGCCCTCGCACTTCTCCAACTCATAGTCGGCGGGTGTCGCGCTCACATAGATGGTTTGGTGAGTCATGTCCTCAAACTCCTCGAATCGTAGCGGGCGGTTGTCGAGGGCGGCCTCCAGGCGGAAACCATAGTGTACGAGGTTGGTCTTGCGCGACTGGTCGCCGCCATACATGGCTCGTATCTGCGGCACCGTCACATGGCTCTCGTCGATGATAGTCAGATAGTCGTCGGGGAAGTAGTCTAGCAGGCAGAAGGGGCGCATGCCGGGCTGTCGGCCGTCGAAGTAGCGCGAGTAGTTCTCGATGCCCGAGCAGTAGCCTACCTCACGTATCATCTCCAAGTCGTAGGTCACACGCTCATACAGACGCTTGGCTTCAACAGGACGATCCTCACGACGGAATGCCTCGACCTGAGTGCCTAGATCCACATCGATCTTGCCCAGGGCCTGAGCAAGGCGTTCCTTGGTGGGCACAAAGATGTTGGCAGGGAAAATGCGGAACGAGTCGACGGTCTCACGGGGCAATTGTGTCAACGGGTCGAGCAACTGCATCGACTCAATCTCATTGCCCCAGAAGATGACACGCAGCATGATATCCTCGTCGCTCAGGTACACGTCCACCGTGTCGCCCTTGACGCGGAAGTTGCCCATTTTCATGTCGATCTCGTTGCGCGAGTAAAGTGCATCTACCAGTTGGCGCAAGAACACGTCGCGACCCAGTGGGTCGCCCACGCTCAGTGTCATTGCATGCGCAGCGATGTCCTCGGGGTTGCCCATGCCATAGAGGCACGACACACTCGACACCACCACGATGTCGCGACGACCGCTCAGCAGGGCGGTCACCGTGGCCAGGCGCAGTCGCTCAATCTCCTCGTTGATGGCCAAATCTTTCTCGATATACTTGTCGGTTGCGGGGATGTAGGCCTCGGGCTGGTAGTAGTCGTAGTAACTGACGAAGTAGTGCACCGAGTTCTCGGGGAAAAAACTCTTGAACTCGCTGTAGAGTTGCGCTGCCAATGTCTTGTTATGCGACAGCACCAGCGTCGGGCGGCCCGTGCGCGCGATGACATTGGCCATCGTGAACGTCTTGCCCGATCCGGTCACGCCCAGCAGCGTCTGGAACGGCGTGCCATTCAGCACACCGTCAGCCAGTTCGCTGATGGCTTGTGGCTGGTCGCCCGTCGGCGCATATTGTGAGTGCAGTTTAAAATCCATCGTTCATTCTCAATAACTCTGCAAAGTTACTCAATCTTTTCCACTCAGCCACTACCCTGACAGCAAAAATTGCCCCTGCACCGAGGTCAAGGGGCAATCTTGAGTTCAAGATATTGAGTCTGGATCAGATCTCGTGTCCGGTGTAGAGTTGGTAGTACTTGCCACGTTGCGACAACAACTCGTCGTGGGTACCGTGTTCGATGATGCGTCCACGCTCGAGCACGATAATGCAGTCGGCGTTGCGCACAGTGCTCAGGCGGTGGGCAATGACAAAGGTGGTGCGCCCCTGCATGAGCGAGTCCATGCCGCGCTGCACCAGCCGCTCGGTGTGGGTGTCGATGCTCGATGTGGCCTCGTCGAGGATAAGCACAGGCGGGTCGGCCACGGCAGCACGCGCGATGGCCAGCAACTGCCGCTCGCCCTGACTCAGGTTGCCGCCGTCACCGCTCAGCACGGTGCTGTATCCGTCGGCCAGGCGACGGATGAAGCCGTCGGCACCTACCAATTTAGCGGCCTCGATGCAGTCCTGGTCGGTAGCGTTGAGATTGCCATAGCGGATGTTGTCGAGCACCGAGCCAGTAAACAGATGGGTCTCCTGCAGCACCATGCCCAGCGAGCGCCGCAAGTGCGGCTTGCTGATGTCGGTGATGTTGATGCCGTCATAGGTGATGCTGCCGTCCTGAATGTCGTAGAAGCGGTTAATGAGGTTGGTGATAGTGGTTTTGCCGGCTCCAGTGCCGCCCACAAAGGCAATCTTCTGGTCGGGCATGGCATTGATCATGATGTCGTAGAGCACCTGCTTGTCGGGTGTGTAGCCGAAGTCGACCATGTCCATCTGCACACCGCCCTCGACCTTGACAAACTGAGGTTTGCCGCCATCCTGCGCTGGGATGTGCCAGGCCCAGATGCCTGTGCGGTGGGGCACAGGTATGAGCATACCGTTGCTCGACTCCATGGCGTTGACCAGCGTGACGTGGCCTTGGTCGGACTCGGGCTGTTCATCGAGCAGGCGGAACACGCGCTCGGCGCCCACACTAGCGTTGAGCACACTGTTGATTTGTTGGCTCACTTGTGCGATGGGGCGTGCAAAACTCTTGTTTAGCGTCAAGAATGCCACCAGGGTACCCAACGTGAGTGACACCTGGCCACCCAAGATGAGTGTGGCGCCCACCACACCGATGAGCACATAACTCAAGTGTCCCAGGTTGCCGTTGACGGGCATCACGATGTTGGCGATGCGGTTGGCGTTGTAGGTACTGTCGCGCAACTGCTCGTTGATGTGCTCAAACTGCTCGATCGCTTCCTGCTCGTGGCAGAACACCTTGACGACCTTCTGTCCGGTCATCATCTCCTCGATGTAGCCGTTGACATCGGCCAGACGTTGTTGCTGCACCTTGAAGTGACGCCGCGACCGCTTGCCCAGCCAAGTGGTGACTACTGCCATGAGGATGGCCATGACAAATGACACCAGTGTCAACGGGATGCTCAGGGCAATCATGCTAACAAGCGTGATACCGATGGTAATGAGCGAGTTCAGTGCCTGCGGTAGACTCTGATTGATCATCTGACGCAGGGTGTCGACATCGTTGGTGTAGGTCGACATCACCTCGCCGTGCGAGTGGGTGTCAAAGTAACTGATGGGCAGCCGCTCCATGTGGTTGAACATATCGGTGCGCAGACGCAGCATGGTGCCTTGTGTGACGTTAATCATCAGCCGGTTGTGGGTGTAAGAGCAGATCACACCCACCACCAGCACGGCCGCTAGTTTGAACAGTGTCTGGGCAAGTGGGGCAAAGTTGGGATGGGCAGTCTGTGTCATCGGCACTATGTAGTCATCGATGAGCGTGCGGGTAAACAGGGTCGATGCTAGCGTGGTCACGGCGGTGATGATGATGCACAACGCCACAGTCAGCAACGAGAACTTGTAGTGCCGCATCACCAAGCGCACCAGACGCATCAGGATATCACGTTTCTTGCCCTGGGGCTCACCGATGGGCATCTGATTATGTCTCATTCCGGGCATTCTCATTGTGCGTCCTCCTTTCTGCCTTGCGGGGCGTCAAAGTCGCCGCCATCCTCGTCCTGGATGGTGCATATCTCGCGATAGATGTTGTTGGTGTTCAGTAGGTTATCGTGGGTGTCCCAGCCGCTGATGCGGCCATTGTCCAGCACCAGAATGCGGTCGCAGTCCTTGATGCTGCTGATGCGCTGAGAGATAATGATGCGGGTCATCTGAGGCACATCATCGCGCAGTTGTTGTCTGATTTTGGCATCTGTAGCATTGTCACAGGCGCTAGTCGAGTCGTCAAGGACGAGTACCTGGGGCCGTTTGAGCAGGGCTCGGGCTATGCACAGGCGTTGACGCTGACCGCCGCTGACGTTGGTGCCGCCCTGTTCGATGCGCGTCTCATAGCCGTCAGGCATCTGCTCGATGAACTCGTCAGCACAAGCGATGCGGCACGCCTCTCTGCATTCGTCCAGGGTGGCATCGGCGCGTCCCCACCGCAGGTTGTCGAGGATGGTGCCGCTGAAGAGCACATTTTTCTGCAGCACTACCGACACGCTGTTGCGCAGAGTCTCGAGGTCGAGTGTGCGCACGTCCTTGCCACCCACCATCACGTTGCCGCGTGTCACGTCATAGAGGCGACTGATGAGATTGATCAGGCTGCTCTTGCCACTGCCCGTGCCACCAATCACCCCGATGGTCTCGCCACTAGCGATGTGGAGGTCGATATCGTGCAGCGCGTACTCGCCACTGCCTCCCTTGTAGGCAAAACTGACACGGTTGAAGTCGATGCTGCCGTTGGGCACCACGGTGTCGGCATTGTCAGGATTGTCAATGTCGGGAACCTCGTTGATGACCTCTGTCACACGTTTGCCACTAGCGGCACTCATGGTCAGTTGCACGAAGATCATACTCAGCATCATCAGCGACATGAAAATGCTCATCACATAGGTGAACAGTGAGGTTAACTGACCCGTGGTGAGTTGTCCCCCCACGACAAGTTGTGCGCCAAACCAACTGATGGCGATGATGCAGCCATATACCACTAGGTTCATCACGGGGTGAGTGACAGCCATCAGGCTTTCGGCCTTGACATAGAGTTGGTAGAGGCCCCGGGCAGCGAGTTCAAACTTTTGGTTCTCATAGTCCTCGCGCACAAAGGCCTTGACCACACGGATGGCACTGACGTTCTCCTGCACGGCATTGTTCATCACATCATATTGTTGGAACACGCGGGCAAAGGTCGCGCTCACGCGGCGAATGACCAATGTGAGCACCACGGCCAGCACCACGGCGGCTATGATGAAGATGAGACTCATCTTGCCGCTGATGACAAAGCACATGACGATGCTTGAGAGCATTGAAAATGGCGCGCGGATGCTGGTGCGTAGCAGCATTTGGAACGCGTTCTGCAGATTATTCACGTCGGTGGTCATGCGGGTGACAAGTCCCGGAGTGGAGTACTTGTCGATATCACTGAAGGCAAACCGCTGGATGTTGCGATACATGGCCTTACGCAGGTTGGCGGCAAAGCCGGTCGAGGCGTAAGCCACGAACCGACCCGCCAGTACCCCCATGGCCAGACTTAAGAAGGCCATCAGGAGCATCAGGCCGCCATAGCGATAGACATTGCCCAGGTCGCCTGCATTGATGCCACGGTCGATGAGCCACGACGTGACATAGGGGATGAGCACGTCGAGCAGCACCTCAAGCAGGATGAAGATTGGGGTCAGTATCGCCGCAGTCCGGTATCGCCCCAGTTGTTTGAGAAGTGTTTTAAGCATCAGTTTCTTCGTTCAATTGAAAAAAGTGAAATCAGAATAAAGAATTAAGAAAGCAGCCACATTCGGCATAGGTCTGCTGTACCTCGGCATCGTCGCGGCCAAAATCCGCCACAAATTTACGAAAAAAATCACTTGCACATTAAACAAAATAGTGCTAATTTTGTCATTCAATTTAAAAATGATAGTCATGAAACGAAAAATCATACTGCTAGTCGCTTGTCTGGTGGTGACAATTGTGACGATGGCACAAGAGATTGATTATACTGGGGTGAGAATCTTTGACCCAAGTGTGCACTCAGTACAGGTGGCACCTATGAGCAATCCCTACCTCCCACCCGTCATCATGATGGGCAGCGATGATCGCATCAACGTGTCGTTCGACCTGCTGGACTATGACGTTCACTATCTGCGCTATAGCGTCTATCACTGCGATGCACAGTGGCGACCCTCACAACTGGTCGAGAGCGAGTGGGTGAGCGGGTTCAACCAAGCCGATATCACCGACTATGCTCAGAGTCAAGCCACGTTCACGCATTACTATAACTACGCCTTCTCGCTCCCCAACGACGAGATGCAGTTGCTCATCAGTGGCAACTATCTGCTGCGCGTCTATGAGCAGGATGATCCCGGCAAGGTGCTGTTTCAGACCCGATTCAGCCTGTGCGAGAATAGGGTGGGAGTGCAGGCTGGCGTGACATCGCGCACCGACTTTGACTACAACGATGCACATCAGCAGCTCGACATCACGCTCAACTACAAGCCGGGATCTATCATGGATCCATACGGCGAACTCACTACAGTGGTCACTCAGAACACCCGCACCGACAACGAGGTGGTGCTGCGACAGCCCATGAGCGTGGGCGTGGGGACGGTAACCTACGACCACATGCCACAACTCATTTTCAAGGCCGGAAATGAGTACCGGCGCTTTGAGACGGTGTTCGAGCACTCGCTCAACATGGGTGTGCAGGCCATTGAGTACTTTGAGCCATACCTGCATGCAACGCTCTATCGCGACGAGCCGCGCATCGGTCGAGAGTATGTCTACGACCAGACGCAACATGGGCGCTTTACCATACGCAATGGTGAGGCCGACGACAACGCCACCGAGGCCGACTACATGGTCACCCATTTCACCCTTGATACCGAGGGCGAGAGGCTGACAGGTGGAAACATTTTTTTGGAGGGTGAGTTTGCCCACGGCCTTCCGGCTCAGCAAGTACTCATGCAGTGGGACCAGATGATGCAGTGCTACACTTGCGATCTGCTGCTCAAGCAGGGAGCCTACAATTACCAATACTTGTGGGTTCCTGATGGCACTACAGTGGGGCGCACTGACTTTATTGACGGCGATAAGTATCAGACAGTCAACAACTACTACATACGTGTCTACGATCGCCCGTCGGGTGAGCGCTACGACCGCCTGGTGGGGTTCGGTGTCACTCGCTCAGGCATCTAGAGCAATTAAGAATTTTAGGGTGGTTACCCACAGGCGGTTATGCCGCGACACCGTCGCAGTCTTTTTTGAGCATTCTGATGGCGGCTACATAGGTGAGCAGCACGATGTTCATCAGCAGAGCATAGATGATGGCAGGCGTGGCGATGACCGGGTTGTCAAAGATGAATGGGCTGGAGGCGATGGCGATGGCCTGTGCGGCGTTCTGCATGCCCACTTCGATGACGATAGTGCGGCGCACCTGACTTGTGAGCCTGGTCAGCCGTGATAGCAACGATGCCACGATGATGGCCAGTACAATCAAAGCCAATACACACGATCCAAGTTGTCCAAAGTTGTCAAGTATCGTATCCTTGTGCTGGACGAAGAATATGCCTGCCAACAACATCAAGGCGGGGAAGGCAATTTTGCCTAACACACGCGCCATCTTCTCGGCAGTGCCAGGCCACCAGTGCTTGACTGCTACGCCTAGGGCGATGGGGACAGCCATCAACACGATGTTTTGCACCAACAGGTTGCCCACAGGCAGATGTACCGCTCCAGCAGCCTCGGCTCCACTGGCTGCTACGGCCCATGCCAGGATGAGGGGCACAGTCACCAGAGTGATGATACTACTCAGGGCGGTCAGTGTTACCGACAAGGCCACATCACCTCCAGCCAGCATCGAGAATACATTGCTCGAACTGCCGCCGGGGCAGCAGGCAATCAACACTATGCCCACAAAGAACAAGGGCGGCAACTGAAATGTCACCGCCAGACCATAGGCGATGAGTGGCAACACGACGAGCTGGCCAACCAGGCCAATGAGAACAGGCATGGGGCGACGGGCCAACAAACTGAAGTCGCCTAACTTCAATGTCAACCCAAGGTCAAACATCAAGATGGAGAGAATAGGTATTACAAGGAGGATTGGATTCACTTCTATTGTATTTAAAAATGGAGAAATCTATAATTAAAAATTGTTTGTATCACAATTGTTTGAGATGAAAGTCCTAAAGTGACACTTTAAGTGAAAATTAATTAAAGTGATACTTGAAACTCTGCGCCCTAAATCTAGACAAAAACTTAATTCTTAATTCTAAACAGAATCATGCTCGGGCGTGGCTTTGGGAACAACAAGCAAGGCGCTAGTCTCGTAGAGAATGTAGAGCGGCAAGAATACAACCGACAGGGTGAACAGGTCGCCAGTGGGTGTAATCATGGCAGCCAGAACCACTAGTGCGACGATGGCATGACGGCGATACTTGGCAAAGAAGTCACGATGCAATACGCCAATATTGCCTAGCAGCCAACACAGTAGTGGCAGTTCAAAGACAACGCCCATAAAGAACACCATCATCAAGAAATTGTCCATGTAACTGTCTAGCGACACCTGGTTAGGCACCAGTTGGCTCACATGATAGTCGGCCAGGAAGCGCAAGATGATGGGGAATACCAGCACATATCCGACCGCAACACCCGCATAGAACATCGTTACGCCGAACAAGAACGCTTTGCGCACACCTCGGCGCTCATTTTGATAGAGTGCTGGAGCGACAAATGTCCACAAGAAATAGAGGATAAAGGGGAAAGTGAGCACTACCGCCAGCCAGAACGATGTGCTGAGGTGGATGTAGAGTTGTGACGCCAACTGGATGTTGATCAAGTCGACATGGAAGTCGCCACCCAGAGGAGGCATCCCCGGAATCATGGCTGCCAGGCTGTCAATCCAGCGATAGAGCACAAAGTCGCTCGTGCATGGGGCCAGAATCACGCGGTCAAAGATGTCGGGCATGAACACAAACAACACCACCGCGGCGGCGACAACCACCACGGCAATCTTGATCAGAACGGCCCTCAGGTCATCCAGATGTTCCCAGAAGGACATCTCCTTCAAGTCCTCCTCTGCCACTTATTTCTCCTCTTTCTTGTTCTCTTCAAGGGGTTTGTTCATCTCTTCCTCAACCTCGTTGAGGCCCTTCTTGAACGCGCTCATGCCTTTGCCTAAACCTTGCATCAGTTCGGGAATCTTCTTGCCGCCGAAGAGCAGCAGAACCACTACCAAGATGGCAATCCACTGCCATCCCATAATCATTAGAGTCATATCTGTCTATTGTTTGTTAATGTTCAAATTTGACCACAAAATTAGTGCAAGTTGAGCGAAGTACAAAATGAAAAAGCAATTTTTTCATTTTTACTTCCGAAACGCCGCCTAATTTCGAGGGCGACTGCCCTCAACATAGTGCAAGTTGAGCGAAGTACAAAATGAAAAAGCATTTTTTTCATTTTTACTTCCGAAACGCCGCCTAATTTATCTAAAATTGGTGGTTCGAGGTGGCATAAACAAATTTTAGTCCAATTTTTGCATTTATGTGGGTATAATTCACTACTTTTGCACCCTCAAATAGAAAAGTCTAATTTATAATATAGAATAAAATGAAAGCATTTGTATTTCCCGGACAAGGCTCACAGTTTGTGGGCATGGGCAAAGACTTGTATGACAACAACGCAAAGGCTAAGGAACTGTTTGAGAAGGCCAACGAGGTGTTGGGCTTCCGCATCACCGATCTGATGTTCAACGGTACCGAGGACGACCTCAAGCAGACCAAGGTCACCCAACCCGCTGTGTTTCTGCACTCGGTGATTCTGGCCTTGACGCTGGGCGATGAGTTCAAGCCCGACATGGTGGCTGGTCACTCGCTGGGCGAGTTCAGTGCACTGGTAGCCGCAGGTGCCCTGTCGTTCGAGCAGGGACTGAAGTTGGTCGAGGCACGAGCCCTGGCCATGCAGAAGGCTTGCGAGGCTGCTCCTAGCACCATGGCTGCCATCATCGGCATGCCTGACGAGAAGGTTGAGGAGGTCTGCGCCACTATCCCCGGTGTGTGCGTTCCCGCCAACTATAATTGCCCTGGCCAGGTGGTCATTTCGGGTGAGTTCGAGGCCATTGAGGCTGCATGCGTCAAGTTCAAGGAGGCAGGTGCCAAGCGCGCGCTTCCGCTCAAGGTGGGTGGTGCATTCCACTCGCCGCTGATGGAGCCCGCTCGCGCCGAGTTGGCTCAGGCTATCGACGAGGCTGACTTCATGGTGCCTCGCTGTCCCATCTACCAGAATGTTGATGCTAAGCCGCACACCGACCCTGCCGAGATTAAGGAGAACCTGGTGAAGCAACTTACTGCTCCCGTACGTTGGAGCCACATCATGGCTGCCATGGTGGCCGATGGCATGACAGAGGCCGAGGAAGTGGGACCCGGCAAGGTGCTGCAAGGCCTCATTGGTCGCACCTATCGTGATGTCACCGTCACGGGTCGCCAATAAGTTAAACTTTTTTACAATGCACAGTCACGCCAAGTGATTGTGCATTGTGCTTTATGCATTAAATTATGGATTACCTATTTCTCATTTTAGGATTGGGCCTATTGCTAGTGGCGGCCGACCTGTTGGTTGACTCGTCAGTGGCCATTGCTCAGCGAGCCAAGATCTCCAACTTTATCATCGGCCTGACCATTGTGGGTATGGGCACGTCGTCGCCCGAACTTTTTGTTGGCATCTCGTCGGCCCTGAGTGGCAATGGCGATATCGCCATGGGCAATGTGGTGGGTAGTAACATCGCCAATATTCTGCTTATTCTGGGTGTATCGGCCACCATTCTGCCGTTTGCCATTGAGCGCACCACTCAGCGGCGCGACATCCCGTTTGGCATCTTTGCCGCAGTGATGCTGCTTTTGCTCGCTAATGACAAATTAATGCCTGGAATCAGCGAAAACACTGTGTCTCGCCTCGACGGTATCTTCTTTCTGGTGCTCTTTGTGGCCTATATGTGCTATGTCATCATCGGCAAGGGCAAGAACCCGCAGGCGGCCTTGCAGGAGGCCGAGGAGGAGACCAAGAGCAAGTTTACAGGCAAGTCCCCTGTGCTGTTGTGGTGCATCGCTTTGGCATCGTTGGCGGGCTTGATCTTCGGTGGCAATCTTTTCCTTGACTCGGCCAAGAACTTGGCTCGTGCATGGGGAATGAGTGAGGCAGTGATTGCCATCACCATCGTGGCGGTGGGCACCTCGTTGCCCGAACTCATCACCGCTATTGTGGCGGCTTGCAAGAACAATCCCCAACTTGCACTGGGCAATGTGCTGGGCAGCAACGTGTTCAACATCCTGTTCATTTTGGGCCTATCGGCCACGGTCAAGCCCATTACGTTACGCGACATCAACATTGTGGACTACATCGTTGTACTTGTCGCCAGTGTGTTGACCTATCTGGTGGTGTTCACTTTCGGCAAGCGTCGCTTCGACCGCATCGAGGGCGTTATCTTCTTGCTCTGCTACATCGGCTACACCGTCTATTTGCTCGTGAGGTAACCCTTTTTTAGCAACAAATAAATGCTTATAATCTTTTGATTATAGGCATTTTTTTTGAGACAATGGTTGTCTCAACAGGTCGCGCACTGGCATGCTGCCACCTTGATACTGCCGTATACAATCTGGGTAAAAACTAACAAAAATAAGGAAAAATGCAACATTTTCTTGCAACTTTGGCACGGTTTTTGTACATTTGCAGAAAAATTGAAAACTATGAGCAAGAAAATCATCCTTACGCTTGTCATGGCGGTGTTCATGACAGCGACAGCGACCTGCAAGGTCAAGAACTATGTGCCCGAACGTGGCGATTACACTTTCAAAACGCAGGTCTGTGCTACTACCGATGAAGAAGAGGGCTGGACCCTGGCCGACAGTGTCATCACCACCGTCACTGACAAGATGGGAAACTCGTTCACCCTGGTGAGTCTCACCCAGCCACTTGACACTGTGTTTTGGAGAGGATTTGGCGAGATCCGCGAGGATGACATTAACTTTGACGGCATACCCGACTTGATGATTTGTCTGGGGCCGACAAACAGTTTCGGTGGTTTCACCTACGATGGTTATGTTTGGAATCAGACCGAGCACAAGTTTGTCAGGGTTGAGAAATTCGACGAAATCATGGATCCTACATTCTATCCCGACAAGAACCAGATAGTGGGTACATTCCGCATTGACAACCACTGCTGGACTTCCCTCTACGAGTGGAAGGATGGCAAGTTGGTGCTCATCAGTGAAGACGAGTTTGAACTCAAGATGGAAGATGAATAAATGAAAAAGGTATTGATTATTTTGGCATTGGTGGGCTAGGTTGCGATGGCCAAGAATCAATACGTGTCCGAGCGGGGTGGCTATACCTTCAGGACTCAGGTGTTCACCACTACCGATGAGGACGGTGATGCCATCGCCGACAGTGACCTGACCATCTAGGCCTACGAGTGGCAGGACGGCAAACTCGTCCTCGTCGAGGAACGCGACGAAAAATGGCCCACCGGCGAGGAAGACGACGAGCCTACCTAAGACTAGATTTGTTGTACCAGCTTCAAAAAGTGGACACTGAAAAATGCTTTTAGTCCACCCCCTTTGTTGTCGAGTATCCCTGACCTGTTTTCTGATGGAGAACAATCCCTCCACCAAGGTCTTCAAACTCCATCAAGCCCATCAATACGACCAAACATCAATGCGGCAGGGAATGAAATCCCCGCCGCATTGAAACTGTTAACTAAAATCTGTCAACAATAAACTGATCACTCTTTCCCCAGCATGATGTTGATCACCGCATTCACGTCAGCAATGTCAACAGTGCCGTCACCGGTCACATCGCCCGCGGCAGTCTGCTCGGCCTTCCCCAGCATCATGTTGATGACGGCATTGACATCGGCGATGTCTACAGTGCCGTCGCCGGTGATGTCACCGGGAATACCAGGCGACCCTTCCTTGACCGTGACTGTGCAGGTGGCGATGTAATTGCCATCAACAGTTGTCGCAATGATAACACTTATACCATAACCTAGAGCGACAACTGTACCGTTAGACACAATGCATACCGACTCATTTGAGCTAGCCCATTTGACTTGCTGATTGGATGCGTCAGCAGGTTCAACTGTTGCGACAAGTTGTGCGGTAGCGCCGATGCCGTACAATTCAAGACTCGATTTGTCCAACTTTATGCCAGTAACAGGCTGTAATACGGTTACTTTGCACGAATCCGCGGCCTCGGGATTGTCCTCCGACACGGCTTTAATGAATGTT
>Ga0256407_10005424_pt1 | contig 20477 bp, 9 predicted proteins | sample RumenRJG_04DNA_FD_193489 | JGI IMG/M metagenome (GOLD analysis project Ga0256407, IMG submission 193489) | Bovine rumen microbial communities from Lethbridge, Alberta, Canada - RJG_04 | ecosystem: Host-associated > Mammals > Digestive system > Stomach > Rumen | place: Canada: Alberta | collected... | reverse complement strand
TATTATTAAAATTATTTTGATTGTTATTATTATTAAAATTATTTTGATTGTTATTATTAAAATTATTTTGATTGTCATTATTAAAATTATTTTGATTATTATAATATACATTATCATCTAATTCTATCATATCATTTTTGTTTTTTCCATTATGAGCTTGTGAACTAAAATTCAATGCCAATTCAAACATTTCAGATGGCATATAATCTTCAAAAAAAATATAATTACTTTCTTCATTATTATTATTATTTATTTGAGGATTAGGGTCATTTAAATTATTATTTTCATTTCTATTTTCATCATAATTTATATTATTTTTATTAAAAATAGAAAAATCCATTTTTTATATTAATTAAAATATACAATAGATTATAAATAATAATACAAAAAAAAATAATTAATTCCAAATTTTAATAGTTTTATCTTGTGAAGCTGTTACTAATCTTCCATCATTTAATAAATCAATAGATATAATTCCAGTTAAATGAGCTTTTTCCATAGTAGATTTTAAAACAATATGATTTCTATAAATTTTCCATTCTTTTAAATTTCCATTCCAATCTCCAGTAATTAATCTATCATTTAAAACAATAAAGCAACTTAAATAATTTGATTTTAAAGTATTAATTTTATTAACAATAATATATTTATTAATATTTACAATGGTTATTTGGTTATTTCCAAAAACACATAATAAATTATTTGATATCATTTTTAAAGAATGATTCCAAGGTGTAATATTTAATTTATTCATTTTTCCATTAATAATATGTGTATTAAAATCATAAAAAAATAAAAATCCATTATAAGCAGAACAAGCACAAATTTCATTTTCTCTTATTTCAATAACATCATGAATCATATCTTTAAATTCATTTACTATAATATAATTTGGATTATATTGATTATCATAATTAATTATTGTTTTATCTAAAGAACAAGAAACTAAATTTCCATTTGTCATTTCAATTATTTTATAAATTGGTTTTTTATGTGATTTTACAGTGTGAATTAAATTAAATGAATTATTTGAAATATTATAAAAATGAATATAACCATCTTCAGAACATGAAATAAAAATTCCGTTTTTTAATTGAGTTATATAAATTATACTATTTGTTTTTTCTTTTATTGAAATGTCAATTGTAAAATATATAGAATTATAAATATAAATTTTACAATCACATCCTGATGATGCTATTCTTCCATCTGATAAAATACATAAACAATTTGGATTTTGATTATGAAATTTTAATATATCTGATTTTGTTATATTTGATAATATTATTGAGTCTGTTAAAAGAATTGGTTGCATTTTTATTAAAATTAATTAATTAATTAATTATTTTTATAGTTAAGTTATATATATAATTATGATTTATTCTCCTTCTCCTTCATATTCTTCTTCATCATCTTCTGAATAATTTAATATTGTTCTTGGAGTTCTTAATGTTACTATTTCTTTTTCACTATTTAAATTAATTGATGGATTTTTTGTTTTGGATTTATTTTCTTCTTTATTTTCTTCTTTATTCTCATCTTTTTTTTCTTCTTTATTTTCTTCTTTATTCTCATCTTTTTTTTCTTCTTTATTTTCTTCTTTATTTTCTTCTTTATTCTCATCTTTTTTTTCTTCTTTATTTTTATTATCAATTTCATTTCTATCATCATTCTTATTTTTATTAGTTTCATTATTATTTATTACATTTTCATTCTTAATTTTGTACTCTTTTTCATTATTTATATTAGTATTTGCTTTAATATTTACAATATTATTATTATTATTATCTCTGTTATTTTTATTATCAAAATGTATCACAATCCTATTTTTTGAGTCATTCCTATTATTTGAATTAATTTGTTCATAATCTTTTAGTGTTATATGTACAATTTGATTATCATTATTTGATAGAGTTTTATTTTTTGTTTTTTCTTTTCTATCAGGATTAATAATTGGTAATTTTTTTCCTTTAATTTGAAAAGGTTTTAAATTTTCAATTATATATTCATTATTTTTATTAGTTAAATAATTATATACTCTATCCATTTCAATTTTAGAAATTAACTCTAATCTTCTTTTTTCTTCTTCTTCATCTTCTAATTTTTTTCTTAAATCTTCTTCTTCTCTAAATCTATTATATTCTCTAATTTTTTCATCAATTAATTGATTTAAATCATCTCTATAATTATTATTTCTTTCAGATTCTTCATCTTCAATATTGTCTTTATTAATTATTTTTCTTATAGATAATTTTAAATCATTATTACCATCATTTAAAATATTTTGATATTTATTAAAAGAATTTCTTTGATTTATATCTAATAATTCTAATTTATTATCTAATTCAATTTTAAAATCATTAACAGCTAAATTTAATTCATTTAAAGCTTCATATAATTTTTCTTGTTGATTTAATATTTTATTACTTGCTACACAATTTCCATTTAAAATAATTCTTCTAGGAGATTTTTTAACTAAAATTGATTTAGGTGAATTGTTAAATGTATTAGTTTCTTTATATAATGACATTGGACTTTTTTTTGTTATATGTTTTGATGTTTTTGAATTTTTTGAAAATTTAGAAGTTGCAGTTGAATCTAAAATTCTTTCTTTAAATTTTGGATTTTCATAGAGATCACTTAAGTAATCTTCACTTTCATAATATGATTCATCATCATAATATTTTTTTTTCTTTCTTTTTTTATGTTTATGTTTATTTTTTTCTCTTATTAATTCTTTTTCATAATCAATTTGTCTTTTTAAATAATTTATTCTGTCTTTTACATCATTTCTTCTTTCAACTATTGGATCTTCTGGGATTTCTGGTAAATTATTTTCATAATTAAAATTTTGTTGAAATATTTTTTCAATATCTTTTCTATGAGTATCTAAAAATTGTTTAAATCTCCCATTACCAATATATTTATTTTCAATATTTTGCATATTTTTTTTAAATTCTTCTCTATTAATTTTTTCCATTTGGTTTAATCTATCTTCTAAAACTTGCATTTTAATTAAAGGAGGTGAAAAATTTTGAGCTGGAACATTTTTAGGTATATTATAATTATAATTATTATAATAATCATATTGTTCAGGATATAAAGGTTTTAAAGGCATTGACATACTTTTTGATAAATCAACTTTTGTTTTATTATTATTTATATTTGGAAGATTTACTGCATTTGGTATATAATTTTGATGAGGTATTTTTTGATTGTTTTGATTTTGAAAATATTTATCTATTGAATTATTTTCTGTTGAAGGATATGGGTAATTTCTTAATATTTTTAAATAATTTGGTTTTTGTGAATTATATGCACCAAAACCAAATTGATTTATATCTCCTACAAAAAATTTATTTATTACATTATCCATTTTAATTAATTTGAATAATATAATCAAATTAAATTCTTTTTTTATTATATTTTTTTTTTGAATTGATTGGATAATTAAAATAAAAATTTAATACGTCTTGCTGGCGCAATGGAAGCGCATCAGACTTCTAATCTGGGGGTTCTGGGTTCGAGTCCCAGGCAGGATGGTATAAAAATTGTTTTTTTAAAATATAGCAAGAATTAAGAATTAAAAATAATGTAAAAGAATATTTTTAAGATTAAGATTTTATACTTATATTAACAGAAATAGAAATATATTAAAAAATTTAAAAATAATTAATAATGAGAAGAAATAATTAAAAAATATAAAGATTTATTAGGAAATAAATGATATAAAGAATATTATTTTGATAGAAAAGATAAAGTAATAAATATTACAATTGAAGATATAATATATGGATATAAAATGTAGTTAGAAATAAATCAACAAGTTGGGATTTAATTCCTGGAAAATCTATTAAAAAAGTATTAAAAAAAATAAAAGATTTAGAACCAGTGTATGAAAATTTAAGAATAATATTAAATAGATAATTAATACCTGGTGTAATATCTGAAGAATTAACAACTAGTAGAATCTTTTGTTTAAATAAAAAAGCAGATGAAGTAGGAGATATTAATAATATAAGATCAATTGCTATATCTAGGAAATTTTTAAAATTAATTGAATCAGCTATTTTAACTAGATTAGTTAATGAAATTAATAAAAAGAAAATATTATGAAATAAACAAATTGGATTTATAAGAATATGTGGAACTGAATTAAATTAATTAAAATTAAGACAAAAAGTTTTTGATATCAAAAAAGAAAAAGATTTATTTACTAAATATTTAGTATTTATTGAGTAATACATAAAAGATTATTTAATAAATTAATATAACAAGGAATATCAGAAGATATAATATGTAGTATAAAATTATTATATTCAAAATTAAAATTAAAAATATATAATGATAATATATGTATTAATATTAATAATGGAGTTTTACAAGATAGTTTAATATCTCACATGCTATTTAATTTATATATTAATGATTTAATTAAAGAATTAAATCTAAATTCTTATGAAATGTTAGCTTATGCAGATGATTTATGTATATTATGTAAAGGAATAAATCAATTATTAAATATATTAAATAAAATAGAAAAATGGAATATTTTAAAAGGAATAAATGTATATAAAAAGAAAAATGGTTTTATGATATTAAAAGGTACTGATGATAGAAATGAAATAGAAGATATCCAATTATAAAATAATATAAATATTTAGGTACAACTATTGATAATAAAATGAAAATTAATAGTCATGTAGGTATTATTGATAAAAAATTAAGTCTTCTTTTTATTTGTTATAATTGATTTTTCTAAAGTTTCATATTTATTTTTATAAATATAGTTTTCAAATTTATCACATTAAATTTTTATATTTTTTCATATATTATAGTGAATATTTTACAAGAAATTATATAGTAAATAAAAGATCTTTTAATGTTAAATCTATTATGTTAATACTTAATTATTTTCATAAATCTAGATTATTATATGGATTACCTGTATTTATAGATCAAAAATCATTGATTGATAGAATAGATAAAGTAATGATAACTAATATTAAAAAATTATTAAAATTACCAATAAGAACTAATAATTATAAAAATTCAAAATAGCATTAGGATTACTAAATTTAATACTTATTTAATTTGTAGTTTATTAAAATTAAAAGATAAATATGAAGATATTTTTACTGAAAAATTAACTATATATGATAAAGTATTAAATGAAGTATTAAATATTAATGATATACCATCAAGTGTTCATTATAAAAGATTTGTTACTCAAAAATTAAAGTATTGAGGACAAAAAGAAGGATATATCTTATATTAATTTTTAATTATTTTTATATTAATAATGCTCAATTTAATAACAGATTAAAAAATAGAATATATTCATATATGTTGATAGTGATTTTCTTTTTCTTAAATTTATGTGTCATAGTGGATGATTTAGAGGAGATATATTTGAAAAATGTATATTATGTAAAAAAGAAAATAATGGTATTAAATATATAATTAATGAATTTATAGAATTAAAAGAATTAAGAGATAAATTAATAAATGAACTTAATAAATTAGATAAAAAAATTGAGTACTTTAGAAAAAACAGAATATTTTTATTATTCTAAGTATTATTCAAAAAAAAAGGAAGAAAAAAAAAGATAATAAAGAATAAAATTAATTAAAAAATTTATAAAAGATATGTACTTCAAATTTGAGAAACTTAACAATAAAAAAGATGAATAAACTATGAAGCTTGGATTTTCTTTTTTAATTTAATTATTAAATATGAACCGGACTTTAACTAACTAAATAACTAACTGGTATAAAAATTGTTTTTTAGAGAAACTAACAATAAAAAAAGTCAATAATCAATGAAGCTTGGGTTTCTTTTTTTTAATTTAATTATTAAAAATGAGCCACTTACCCGAATTTAACTAACTAACTAAAGTATAAAAATTATTTTTATTTTTTTATATTTTTTTCCTAATTTTTAATTATAATTTTTTGATTCTATATTGATTTTTTTTGTATAAAATTATTATTTTTTCTATTTAATTTATTAATCAAAAAATTGTTGTTAAATGTATCAAAAAAAATTTTATCAATTTTTGATTATTATTATCATAAAAAAATATTATTAATATATATTTTCATTTGAATAGTCTATGAAATAAAAGAAAATATTTATAAATAAAAAAACATGTGATATTTTTAATTTAAAATATTTTAATTTCCTTAATTTAAAATATTGTAAAAATGTCTGAAATGATATTATTTTTAGAAAATTCATTAACATTTAAAGAAAAATTTTATTATTTTATGGATATATTAATAACAAATCAATCATCATCAAGATTAGAGAGTTTAATATTTTTTTTATGGTTTTACATTCAAATAATATCTGGTTTTTTTTCAAAAACAATTAATGTTTTTAAACCAGATAAATCAAAATCTGATAAAATATTAAATTATGTAGAAAGAATTTTTCGTTTCAGAGGTTTTTTTCAAACAAATATAAAGTATTTTGAAGCTTCTGTAATAATAATAGCATTTTATTTAATTTTTCATACTATTTATATTATTTTTTTAGTTAAAAATACAAATAGAAAGTCAATATATAATAAATTCAGAATGGCAGAAAATTTTTTGATGAAATTTTCTTTTTATATATTATTTAATATTATATTAGATATTTATACTACTTTTTTATGTTTTGGTAGAGAATATAATGAATATATTGATGATTATAAATGTCAGATTTCAGAACATATTTTAATTTTTATTATTGCAACAATTACTGTAATATATCATATTATATTTACTTTTTTTTTTCAAAGTTATTATAGAGATACTTTTTATTTATCTGGAAATTATTATTCACAATTATTAACTAATTATACTCAATATTTGACAATTAATAATATTGTTTTTTCAGTTATGCATAGTTTAATTCATCATATAACTCATTTATTTTTTTTAATTATTAATATAATTTATAGTGCTTTTTTATTCGTTTATTATTATCAACATGTAATATATTATGATAATTATACTAACAATGTTTGCGGTGCTTTTCATTTGATTTATTTATGGACTTCAATTTTTTGTTTAATTTTTTATTATGTTAATATTTCTGAAAAAGGAATTTTTTATCTTTTTACTATTTTTATAATAATAAACCTTTTTTTAAATATGAAAAGAAAGTTTAATAAAAAACTATTTTATTTAACTCCTTTTCACAAAATAAAAAATCAATATTTTTTATTATATTATATGAAAACACTAATTTCTATAATATATTCAGATTTATCTAATATTTTAGAAAAAACACTTTTAATTGGAATTATTCAATTACATATTTTAGAATGTCCAATTCCAAATTGTATAACAAAAACAAAAGAACAATTATATATTCCTAATTTAAATGAATGGTCTGATAGAACTTTACCTTTTTTAAAGGATAAAGTTTTTTTAAATAGTTTTATTGTTAATTTAATGGATTTTTTAACAAAATATAATACATATAAAATAGAAATATTAATAAATTTTTCTTATTTCCATTTAATTGTTACAGGAAATATTTGCCAAAGTATTTATTTATTTGAAAAAATAAAACATTTAAAAATGTCATCAATGGAAAATTATGCTTTTGAAAGATTAAAAATTGCAATTGATTTTAAATTAAAAGAAAAATTAAAAGGAACAAGAGAATTTATTGATAATTTAGAAGGTTTAAACATTTCTTATTATTTTAAATATGAATATTTAAAAGAAAAATTTATAAATGAAATATTTAATGATTTAAATTTAACAATTCAATTTTGGAAAATTTATTCTAAAAATGACAATAATGAACCAATAAATTTTAATTATGTTTTTGGAATAACAGAAAAAATAAAATTATGTAAAACAAAAGTTGAGAAATTATGGGAAAGATTATTTTCTATTTATTCAGGAATAAATGAAATTTTTTATTTATACTTAGATTATGTAGAACAAGTGAATGATGATAATTTTTTAAAAAGAGAATTAGAGGAAATTTCAAGAAAATTTGAGAATATTTCAAGTAATTTTCAAAATAATTTATATAATTTAATGTTTAAAAAAGAAACAGGAATTATAATAATAAATGGAGATAAAGGTAAAGAAGGAATTATTGAAAAAATAAATCATGAATTTGAAAATAATTTTAAATATTCAATCAATGAATTAAAAGGAATGAATGTAACAATTTTAATGCCACAAATTTTTGGAAAAAAACATAGCGAATATATGAAAAGATATATTAAAGTTGGAGAAAAAAGACTTATTGATGTTAAAGATAATATTTCTTTTATTAAAGATAAAAATAACTCTTTGAAATTAGTTAAATTAAATATAAAAATATTCCCTATTTTAAATAAAAATTTATATTTTATTGCAATGATTGTTCCAGAAAAAGTTGATGATGTTATTTTAATTGATAATGATTTTATTATTCAAGGAATAAGTAAAAGACTTAGAGAAAAAATGCAAATTGAAAATCAAAATTTTTTTGAAGAACATGAAATACCATTTTATATGATTTGCAAAAATTTTATTCAATTTTATAAAGTTTTTATGAAAGGAAATAAAAAAAAATTAGAAGTTAATAGTAATATAAATAATAAAAGTGATTATAGAAGTTCAATAATTTCTTTATCAGGTGTCCCACAAAATTCAAAAAAAGAAACTGAAAAAAAAAATAAAAATGAAAATATAAATAATAATAGAACAATAGAAATAAATGAAAATATTGAATTAGAATATCAAATATCAATACCAAAATATATTCTTTCATTTAATAAAAAAAAACCTAATTTAACCCCAATAATTGCATCTGATTCAAAAATAGTAAATACTTCAATTGTAACAGATATTAGTTCTCATATATCATTGGATGAGGAAGAATTTTTATTAAAAGTACAAGAAGAGCAAGAAAAAAATGGTTTTACATTAAAAACTGATGAATCAAATAATAATAAAAAAGATTCAATATCATATGCTCAAGAAGAATATGAAGAAGAAGATGAAGAAGAAGAAAATGAAGAAAAAGAAGAAAATAAAAATGAAAATGAAAATGAAAGCAGAATAATTGTTAACAGTACAATACAAAGGACAATTTTAAATGAACAATTTATAAATAATCAATTAAATAATAATAACAATAATAAACCAAATAATAAAATTAATAAAAATAATAAAAATTACAAAAATAAAAGACCGTCAACTCCATATTATACTCCAACTCCAACACCAGAAGTTCAAAGTTTTTCTCCAAATAATAAAATAAATCATTTGAGAAGTGGAAAAATTAAAAAAACTAATAAAATAACTGAAGAAAGTATTTTTAATGAAAAATTAAAATTATATAGAAAATTATTTATAAATGAAAATTTTGATGAACTTGAAAAAATTATTGTTAATGATATGAAAGATAAGGAAACAATTGTATATAAATTTAATTTTACTTTTAAAAAATATATTTATAATAAAAATCAATTTGCTTTTATTATAAGATGTATTGAAAATAAAAATTTATTAGGTTTTTCTGATACTGATGATGGTGATTATAATAATAAAATGTCTTTAATGCATTATCAATTTAATTTAGTTGATCAATTAAAAAATATTTATGAAGTATATGAAAAAGAAAAACATGAAATTAATTATAATATTCATCATTTTTATCAATTTATTTCTGAAAAACCAGAATTTCAAAATTTATTAATTGAAAATAAAGAAAATATTAAAAGATTTAGTAGAGTCTTAGGTTTAATAAAAAAAAGACAAAATACTTTTGATGATGAAAATGCTTCTCAAACTTCTGTAACTAGTTTTAATTCTGATTTATCAAAAATAAATAGAATTTTAGAAATTAGAGAAAGTATTATTAAAAACAAAAAAAGACTATATACTTTTGGATATATTTTTGTAATTGCAATTATATTTTTTACTGGAACTGTGATTTTTACTTTTATTTTTTATTTTAATTTTTATAATATATATAATTCATTATTAGAATTAGATAAATTTCATAGTTCTTTTTATTTAATTGAAATTTCAATTTGTGAAATTATTTCAACTATAATATCATTAAAATCAATATTTGAAATTAATTTTTATTTTAATGAAACATATGAATATTCAATATTTTTAGATAATAAAGATGAATATTTTTCAACTTTAATAAAATTGTCAGAACAATGGTATTTAAATTCAATATCTTTATTAAATTATTTGGAAATAAATATTCATAAATTTATATCAAATTCAGAAGAAATTTTTTGGAATGACACAAAAGTAGGAGATTTTGAATATCTTTTAAATGGAATTGATACTGAGTATTATCCATTAACTATTTCAAATTCATTAACAATTGCAAATTCTTTAATAAATTCAGATTTTTTTCAATTAAATAAAACAGAAAATAAAATGACAGAAGAAGAAATAATTGAAATTAATTATTTATTTTATGGTGTTATTGAAAATACATATGATTATCTATTACCAAATACTTTTAAATTAAATAATCTATTTATCCAACTATTTAAAAAATATAATGATAGTAAAATATATTCTATTTGGATAATATTATGTGTATATATTTTATTTTTATTAATTTGTTTAGCAACATATCTTAATTTATTAATAATTACTAATAATCATATGGGTGATGGTTTAGAAAAAATATTAAAAATTTCCCAAGAAAAAATACATGAATTAATTTTAAAAATTCAAAATTTACAACAATATTATAAAAAAAAAAATGAAGATTTACAAAAAATAAAGATATCTGAAAGTAGTGATGGTGAGAAAACTGGAAATATAATAAATAAAAAATATTTTTTTTCAAAAGAATCAACAGAAAAAAATCTTTTACTACCTCAAAACAATATAAGTTCATCAGGATTTAATTTAGATACAAAACAAAATAAAAAATTAAATTTACAAAATAAAGCATATATTCATTTAGCAATAATTTTCATTTTTGGAATAATATTATGTTTAACAATGTTTTTAATATCAAAAAAAGTAATTAATTCAAATAATAATATTTTAATATTACAAGCAGGAATTTTAGGAAAATTTTTAATGGTAACAGCAAGTACAGTTTATGGTAAATGTGAAATTGCAAAATGTAATATTTCAACAGTTTTAGATTATTCAACTTTTTATGATGAAAAATTGATTTTTAAAATTTATAAATCAATGGAAGGATTTGAAGAAATATATAATTTTTATCATAATTATTATATTATTGATATTTGTGGCTCTGCTTATGATTTTAATGATGAAAGATATATAAAATGTAAAGAAATGGAATTACCAAATAGTTTAAATAATACTTCAGATTTACTTGATTATATTTTAAATAAAGTTGTTGATTTAGTTTCTGAAGCTAATTATAATTTAAATAACAATATTTCATATAATATTAAAAATACTTTTGGTTCTTCTACTTTTACTACTTTGGAAGAAAGTTTTTATTTATATTTAATACCTGTTACTGATAGAATGAATAAAGCAATTTTAAAATCTATGCATTCTATGGTTAAATCAGAAAAAAATAAAATTATTATTATAATAATAATTTTTAATATTGGTGTTTTAATTTTTATTCTTTATGTAAAATATGGATTTATGAGAACTTTTGAATATTTATTATCTATATCTAAATGTATTATTAAAATTATTCCTAGTTCAATGATTTCATCTAATCAAGATTTAGAAAATTGGTTAGAAAAATTGAATAATAACAAATAATTAAATCTTTTTATATTCAGAATTGAGAAATAAAAATTATTTTAATATAACTTTTATATATTAAAAAATCATTTTTTTTAAATGTATTTATTTCGAAAATAAATTTTATTAATATTTCTTTAATTTAATAAAAAAATAGATAATAATATTTTATTTTATAAATATATCTTTAAATTACCAAAAACTATACATCACATATGTGAAAAAAGTTTAAATATTATTTATATGAATTAATAATTGTTTTATTATCTTGCTCAGATAATAATGGTAAATTAAACATTCCAGTATCAATAAATTGATAATTTAATAATTTATTTTTAAGATCTTCACATAATTTTTCACCTTTTAAATTAGAATGAGAACTATGATTTATTTTTTTTGAAAAAGCAGATTTACATCTTATATGTGAATTTGATATAGAACTATAATTTGTTTTATAAAATAAACTATTTTTATCAGTTGAAAAATAAAAATTTGTATTATGTGTATTTCTAGAAGAAGAATGTGATAATACATCATAATTTTTTCCTCTATCTGAACTTAATGGTGAAATATTTGATTTTCTTCTTGTAGATAAATTATCAATAATTAATTTATTTTTAAATAATGTATTTATATTTTTTTTTTCAATATTTAATTTCAATCTAAATTGATTTAATTGTTTTTTTGGTATTTTTTCATATTTTTTTTTACTTAAATTAATTTTTAAATTTGAAATATGTAAATCATTTGAAAAAGTTCTTTTTTTATCATTATTATCCAAAACTTCTTTTACAACATTACTTAAACTAAATTTTCTTTGTTTTTCATAAATTTTATGAACTCTATCATTACTTTTTTTAATTAATTTATAAATTAATTGATGTGAATTATAAAGAGGAATTAAAGACTTACAAAAATCTTTATACATTTCAGTCATATATTTAATATTTAATTTTAAAATTGTAGAAAATTCTCTTGTAATAATAAAAGCATTTTCATATTTATTATTATTTTCTAAACAACTTTCAATTCCTGCAATTGCACCTGATTGTAATCTAGAAATAATTTTCCAATTTGTTTTTTTTAATATATAATCTTCTTTTTCTTTTACATTAGGTAAACTTACTAAAACTCCTTCTCCTTGATATAATAAATAAATATTTTCAGCATTATCAAAAGGAGTATAAATTATTGAATCTTTATTAACAAATAAAGGAATTATTTTTGTAAATATATGTCTTATTTTAAAATTTTTTTTAAATATTGGAAATTTTCTTAATAAAAATTTTATTTTTTCTGAATCATTTTTTAAAAATTTTGGAAATAAAGTTTTATTAAAATATTCTTTTTTAAGATAAAATAAATGAGTATCTTCAGTAACATAAATTGATGTTGTTCTAGGAATTGAATATAATAAACCCCATTCACCAAAACACATTCCATTTGTTAATGAAAAATTTTCTGTTTCAAATTCTTTTATAAAATTATTTAAAACATTTCCAATTAAAGGTTCTGTTGGTGTTTGATGAACTAAAATTGCTTTTATTATTTTTGGTTCTTTTTTTTCTTTACTTTTATTTTTTTTTACTATTAATTTTATTTTCTCTTTTATATTTTTTAAATTTAATGTAATATTATCTCCTGAATTATGCCTTTTTTTTTTATCCTTTTTATTTTTTTTTTCTTTATTATTATTTGATTTAACTATATCAATATTAATATGAGTTAATTTCTTTTGAGAAATATTTTTATTAAAATTTGCATTTAATATTTTATTAATATCTTCATTTTCATCACTTTCTTCATTTTTTTCTTCTTCATTACTATCATCTTTATTTTTTTTTTCTTCATCAATTTCTTCTTCTTCTTCAATTTCTTCTTCACAATCAGACATAAAATAATTTACATGAATTCTTTCTGGAGGATTTGATTTAATGTCACCACCATGTGAAGTTTCATTAGAAAATTTTTTAGTATAATCTTTAGTTTCAATTAATCTAATAACTGCTCTTCCTTTAATAACTCCATATAATGCATTTGATTTATCAAATTGTCTGAAAACATATGTTCCTTTTTTTCTAAATGTATGTTTTATATAATGAGCCATTTTATTTATATCATCATGATTTAATCCTTGAAAATACATATATCTTAATAAACCATTAAATTTTAATAAACACATATATAGAAGATTTATATTTCTTTTTCCATTTATTGTTGAATTTGAATTTGATTTTTGTATTTTTTTCCTTTTTGTTTTTTGGTGTATTTTTAAATAATTATCTATTTCTTTTGATGATTCTTCTATTAATATTTGATCTATATCTATTTCTTTTTTAAACATATGTACTTTTATTTCTCTTTCTTGTAAATCATTTATTATTTTTAAAAGGAATTTTTTAAAAGATTTTAATGCTTTATTGTTTTTCAATATATTCCACCAATTCTTATCCATTATATTTTTATTTATCACATTAATTTAAATTTATTATTTGGCATAAAATAAATGAATAATATATAATAAAATCATTTATTATTAGAAATTCTAAATTTAAATAAAATAAATTATACTTAAAAATAAATTATTTTTTCTTTTTTTTAATATTTTAAAAAATATATATAATTATTAATAAATTTTAAAATTAATAATTATTAAATAAAATATATAACAATCAAAATGACAGACAATAAAAATGAAGAAAAATTCTCATTTAATAATGACTCAGAAACAATAGTAAAATTTTTAATAGAAAAATTAATATCATTAACAATATCAACATCAGATAATGCAGTAATAGATAAAAAAGTACCAGAATATTGTTTTGATAAATTAAAAAAATCCTTAATTTCAATTTGTGAATTAAAATACATAACACATGATAGAGATGATGGTCCAATTCCAAAACCATTAAATTTAAATCCACCAAAAAGTGTAAATGAAAGTTTAGAAATATCAAAATTATCAGAATTTAAAAATAGTATTTTAGACAAGTCATTTCCTTTAAATAAAACACAATTAAATAAAAAACCAAATGATTCATTTTTAAATTTTTCAAAAGATAAAAAAGAAGAAAAAGAAAAAATCCCATTTGATGATAAAAATATAGAAAAAATAAATAAAGTTGAAATGACAAGTAATAATGAAAGTAAAATAGAAGATAATAATAATTTATTAATTACAAAAACAGAAATTGAAAATAATAAATTTTACAATAATTATTATCCAGGAATAAATTTTTGGGATATTCTTCCTCAACCTCGTCCAATAATTGTTGATAGAAATGCATCAACAATGATAAAATTTAATAAAACAATTTTACCTAATCCAGAAAAAATTAAAAAAGAAGTAAAGGAACCACAAAGTAAAAAAAAAAGAAAAAAATTAAAAAAAAAACAAGAAGAAGAAAAATTAATTGGAAAAAAACCAAAAACTATAGTATTACCAATAGAAGCACATGATATACCAGTTGAACAATTCCCAAATTTAATTGAAGGTGAAGAAGTAAATTTATTAAGAGAAGAAAGAAAAAATGAAATTTATATGAAAAAAATAGAAGAATTAAAAAGATTACAAAAAGAAGAAGAAAGATTACAAAAAGAAAGAGAAAAACAAGATAAATTAAGAGATAATCAATTAAAACAAATAACAGTTGATGCAAATGGAAATATAATTCAAATCAGACCATTAACATATGAACAATTAATAACTGAATTTACCTCAGCTGGATCAAATCAAAGAGAAGTTGAAAAAATAATTGGTGAAGAACCTATATATTCAAAAAATAAAATATCAGTTGAAAAAAATCCTAATACTTCTGGAGTATTAACTGAAGCTTATTTAAAAAAAACTCAAAAAAAAGATGATAAATCTAAAAAACATGATATAAATGAATTAATTGGAAAAAAAAAGAAAAATGAGAATAATTCAAGTATTTTATTAAAAGATGCTAAAGATACTAAAGATAAAGATGGTAATAGAAATTCTATTTTATCAAATGATTCATCACTTCCAAAAATAAAAAGTCCTTTATCAATAAAAAAATCAACTTCTCAATATGCAGCAGGATCAAATTTTGATCTTATGAATATGGAATGTGGTGTTATTTTGAAAGAAGATACTAAATATAAAACAGGTGGTAAAGATTTTTTTAAAAAATATCAAAGATATTCTATTGAAAATTTTGAAAGACAACAAAATAGAACTCAAACAGAGAATTTTTATAAAAAAAGAAATGAAGGATTCCCAGATAAAGAAAATTTACCAAATGATATTCAAAAAGATATATTACCAAAAACTCAACAAGATTTCCATAAAAATTATTTAAATTTAGAACCAAGTGATATGAATAATACACTTCATTTAAAAACAAAAAATTTAAAATTAGCATTAAATGCATTAGATTTAATAACAGAATCAGAAGAAAAAGAAAAAAAAATATATGTTAAAAATAAACCAGGAGAATTATTTCATAAAAGAGAAAATACTGATGAGAGTTATGATGATATGAATCGATTTGCAAAAACTTTAATGGGTTCTAATAATTGGGGAACTGCAGTATTTAATATGGGAGGAAAAAGTGGTATTAAAATTCCTAAAAAAATTGAAAATCAGGAAAATATAATTAGTAATAGATTAAGAAGAAGAATTCCTCCTTTAAATGTTAATAGTGGTACTAGTAAAATGAGTATTACTTCTACTAGTGGTTTCTTTAAGAAAGGTAAAGGAAAAAAACCTGTTAAGTTACCTAAATTAAAAGAAGAAGATTTTATTGAAGCTATTGAAAAAGATGAAGAAAATGAAAAAAAAGGTTATGTGACTACTCATAATTTTTTTAAATAAAAATATTTTTGAAATATAATATTTTAATAATTTTTATATATATTAAAATAATATTTTTAAAAAAAATATTTAAAAATAAAAATTAGCAAAAAAAAATGAATGCTCCACCAATTGATGATCAAATGCTATATGTTTCATTTAATCAAGACTCTTCATGTTTTGCATTAGGAACACAAAGAGGTTTTAAAATTTATTCTTCATATCCATTAAATGAACCTTATGAAAGAATATTAGATGGTGGAATTGGAATAGTAGAAATGTTATATAAAAGTAATATACTTGCTTTAGTAGGAGGAGGAAAATGTCCTAAATATAATAAAAATAAAGTAATAATATGGGATGATTATCAAAAAAAAGTAGTAGCAGAATTAAAATTTACAACTAGTGTTATAAATGTAAAATTAAAAAGAGATAAAATTTTTGTAGTTTGTGTAAAAAGAATTTTTATTTTTAATTTTCAAAATTATCAAAATATAGATATTATAGACACATATGATAATCCAAAAGGATTAATAGGAATAAATAAAGATCAAAATCAAACAGTAGTAGCATTTCCAGTAGTAAATGATAAAGAAAAAGGTTATATAAAAGTAAAAAATTATGATAAAATAAAAGAAATTTTAATCCAAGCACATGATAGTATAATATCATATATATCAATAAATAATGAAGGTACAATTTTAGCAAGTGCAAGTGATAAAGGAACAATAATTAGAATTCATAGAATTTCAGATGGTATTTTATTACAAGAATTTAAAAGAGGAAAAGAAAAAGCTGAAATTAATTATATTTGTTTTGATAATTATGGTAAATTTTTAGCTGCTACAAGTGACAGAGGAACCATTCATATTTGGTCAATGGGAAGTTCAATTAAGAAAATGAAAGAAACTAATGAAATTAATAATGATGATAGTATAAGTAATGAAAATAATAATGTTAATCATGATAATGAAATTATCATAAATCAAGATGATTTACCTGAAAATAAAAGTTCTATTTTTAAAAATATTTTTGGGGTTAAAGGAGAATGGAGTTTTGCACAAGTTAGATTAGAAGAACAAAAAAGTATTTGTACTTTTGATAAAGATAATAATATTATTGTTATTAGTTCTGAAGGGAAATATTACCATGCTAAATTAAATACAAAAAAAGGAGGTGAATGTAATATTGATTATACTACTAGTCTTATGGAAGGTGATAAAGAAAAATAAAATTTTTTTTTATTCTGTATTAAGAATTAAATAAATATACTTATTTTTTTATTTTTTATTTAAATTAATATGGAAAATATTATTGCAAATTTTGATAAAATTATTTCTAATGATGATTATTTAGTTATATATAAAGATTTATATGATAATTTTCAAAAAATTTTAAAGTTGAAAGAGAATACTGAAAAAATAATAAATTATTTTTTTGAAAATATTTTTTTAAAAGATAATAATCCTTTAATTTTATTATCTTTTTATATGATTATAAATGAAAATATTCATTTAGTTCCAAATCTTATTATTGAAAAATGTTTTATTAATAATGAAATAACATCAAAAAGAATAATTTTAATTTTTAATTCAATATATAATACAAATAATAAAGAAAATTTCCAAATTCCTCCATTAAATATTTTTATCAATTTTTGTTTTAAAATACCAGATTTTATAAACAATTATTTTGAATTTTCGTTTATCAATAATTCTTTATATTTTGAGTCATTGTTTCATGAATTTTTTTTAAACATTAATATTTTTTCACAAGAAGGAATTATTCAAAAAATATATATTCTTAAATTATTTCAAAATTTATATAATTGTATTCTTAATTACAATGATATAAATGAAAAAGAAATAAACTCTTTTCTTTTATTAATATATGATAATGAACTTTTAAAAGATGAATTTTTAAAAAGATATTTTCAATTCAATTGTTTTTTAAATAAGAATAATTTTAATAAAATATTAATAATATATAAAAATGTTAAAAATGTAGATAAATTAGGAAGAATAGATAAAACAATTAGGAAAAATTATTATTTTATTTCTTTAATTTTATCATGTGAAAATGAAGAACTACAGAAATTATTTTTTAACCAAATTATAAATTTATTAAAAGAAAAAAAATCAAATATATTAGAAGAAATTGAAATATACGATTTTTATCAAATATTTTTTGCAATTTATTTTATATTAGAAAAATATAACCATTCCTTTAATCATTTAGATATATTTGATTCTTTACTTAAAATTGTTTTTTTAGTAATGGAAATTGTAATGGACAAAAATAAAAAAGGAGTAATTCAAATATTTATGTCTTATTTAAAAGAAAAAATGAATAATTTCTTAAAAAGTAAAAAGAGAGAACCAGTTGAAGAAAAAGAAGAAGAAAGTATATTTTCGGATGAACAAAAGAATTTATTATCTCTTAAAGATAATCAAAATAATATAATTAAAAATTATTTTTATTTTTGTGAAACAGAAAACAATTCTTTTAAATATAAATTTTATAAAATTATCTTAAAAGAAGAATTAAATATAACTAAAAATAACATTATAGAAAATCAAAATAATATAAATGAAAAAAAAGAAAATACAAATAAAACAATATATAAATCAATAAAATTTCAAAAAAAATATGGTGTATTTGATAAAAACAAAGCAAAAAATGATTTATTAGAATTAGAAAAAAAAGAAAGAGAAAAAGAATTAAAAGAAGATGAAATAAAATTGCCATTATCATTTAATTTATCATCAACATTAAAAATAAATTTAGAAAAAAATGATGATTATTCAGATCTTCAAAAAATAAAATCCCCTTTATATTTAAAAGACGCAATTTTAGGTTTAAATTCAGAATTTAAAGACAGACAAGAATTATCATTAAAAATATTACCATCATTAATTGATTCACAACCTTTAGATTTAGAATTTTGTTTAAAAGATTTAACTCTTTCTTTATTTAGATTAGGAAATTCTTATGATATTGAAAAATATGATGAAATTGTTGAAATAATTTTAGTTAAATTAATCAAATTTAATCCCAATCAAATGACAAAAATTTTATGTGATAGATTTTTTAGTGAAGATAATTGTGGTTTAAAATATAAATTTGTTATTTTAAATGTTATTGATAAAGCAGTTGATGAAATTAGTGGTTATTATATTAAAAATAATAAACCAAAAATTAATTATTTTCATATTTATTTTTTAAATGTTATTTTTCCTTTGTTAAATTATTTGAAAAAAACTAAAATTGATTTTTTAATTAGTTTTGAAAATTTTGATTTATTATTAGCTAAATTTATGTTTTTAATTGCTAATATGATTAATGTAAGTGAAAATCATCCTTTAATTTATAAAGCCTTATTTGAATCTTTTGATTTATTTAAAGCAGTAATAAATTTAAAACAATTAATTGAAAAAAAATCTCATTCATTAATTGAAAGTTTGAATTTTTATATTAATGTGACATTAAATTTTTATACAGATAATTTTATAAATATTTATCCTGAATTTTTGCAAAATATAAAGATTGAAATTCTTTTTTTAGATAATTTATTAGAAGATAAACAATTAAATGAAAAATTAAGGATAAATATTTTAAAAACTTTAAATAAATATACAATTCAAAGTGATAAATTCAGGGAAAAATTTTTTGGTAATTCTTTAATTATTTAATAATAAATAATTAAAATCAAATCATATATATTATTATTAATAAATAGCTAATATTTATGAAATCAATTTTCTAAATTGATAAGGAAAATGTGATTGAAATAAATTTATAAAATTTTAAGAAAATTAATTCCTTATTTTAAAATAATTATATTATTTTAAATAAACAAAAATTATTTAAATAATTTTTCATTCATAACTTTCATTTAATGATAAAAATTGTTTATATTCAAAATTTTCTTTATTTTTTA
>Ga0256407_10005422_pt1 | contig 20481 bp, 19 predicted proteins | sample RumenRJG_04DNA_FD_193489 | JGI IMG/M metagenome (GOLD analysis project Ga0256407, IMG submission 193489) | Bovine rumen microbial communities from Lethbridge, Alberta, Canada - RJG_04 | ecosystem: Host-associated > Mammals > Digestive system > Stomach > Rumen | place: Canada: Alberta... | reverse complement strand
ATAATCCCTATGGCAAAGCCGCTTTCGGAATTATTCGTACAGAAAATAACGCTTATGCTGATAAAACCGAGTTTATCAAATTACTTGATAACGACAGCATGACTCCGTATCCGGTATTGCTAAGACCACGCCGCTTCGGCAAGAGCACCTTTGTCCAGATGCTGAAATGCTTCTACGATATTGCCCTTAAAAAGCAATACCGGAAACTGTTTTCGGGAACTGCCGTTTATACAGCAAAACTACCAAGTCATAATTCCTACCATGTCATCAATTTTGATTTCTCCGGGATTTTTAATACCAATGAAGCTGCTCTGGTCAGGAGCTTCAACCTCGTCATCAACAACGGCATTTTGGATTTTAAAACGAGATACCCTGATTTTGTTTTTGATCCTGATGACAAACTGAAGGAAACTCCTGCCGACTTTTTCAAGTCCTTTGTTGCAGCATACCTGCAATATCCAAAAAAGAAATCCCTGTACGTAATGATTGATGAATACGACAATTTTGCCAATGAAATTCTGTCCCGGGATCTTAAGCTGTTTAAAGCCATCACCTCGTCCGGCGGTTTTCTGAAATCATTCTACGCCGCCATCAAAGCAGCAGCAGCCGATACAGACGTCAATGCCAAAGCAACCTGTATCGCAAAAACCTTCATTACCGGAGTATCTTCGGTTTCCCTGGATTCCCTGACTTCCGGATTTAATATTTCGCGCAATATTACCTCCTATGCAATCTTTAATGATTATGCCGGATTTACCGAGAACGAACTCCGGGAACTGATACCGAAACTCGTGGACGTTAATGAACTGGGAGTCAGCACTGATGAAATCATCGCCGGCATGAAACCGGTTTATGACGGCTACTGCTTTAACAGAAATGCCGGAAATACCGTTTATAATTCATCCATGTGCCTTTATTATCTTGATGAAATGAGGCAGCAGGGATGTATTCTGGATCCCGGTAATTATCCGGATCCGGCCTCCGATCAGGACGGCACGAAGCTTCTCCAGCTTTTTGACATTGCCGAAAAAGGACTGACGGATAATATCATCAGCAGCTATCTGAAAAACGAAAGCTTTTTTCTGACCAAACTTGCGGAAAGCATCAATCTGAACAAGACTGAAAAGTACAGCCGGAATCAGCTCCTGTCCATGATGTACTATCTGGGATATCTGACTGTCGATCCTGAAAAAAGCACCCCGGACAGACTAATCCTCAAAATTCCCAATCGCTTCATGGCAAAGCAATTTTCCGAATGCACCGTAAAGCTTCGTTTTAATACCAGTCATGTATACACCGATCCCGAACTGGATGTTTCGGCTCTCCTGAATACGGAAGATGATATTTCCTCGTTTTCCGATTCGTGCACGGAGTTTTTAACCGGTATCTCCGCCTGTCAGCTGCTGCCGCAGCTGAATGAAATGTCGGTAAATCTGGTACTGAGTTCCAAGCTGAAAACCATTGCCGGCATTTACGTCGAATTCCAGAAACCGCTCCATATCAGCGGGGAATGCGAAAAATATGCCGACCTGGCAGTTACGGTAAATGCGGCAAAGGACAACGAATGCGTATATCTCTTCGAGCTTAAGTACCGCACAAAAAAGGAATCCCGGGAAGAGGAAAAAAAGAAACCCCGAACCGATCCCGAAAAATCCCTGGAAAGCATCAAAAAGAATGCCGCAAAGCAGGTACTTTTGTACCGCTCCGCCAGCGAATTCCGGGATAAAGAGGTAAAAGCGTATATCATGATATTCGAGGGGCCGAAATGCGTATGCTGCGAACTTCAAAAATAATGTCTCCGGCCTTGCTGCTGTTTCCGCATAAATCAAGGGGGCCGGAAGGACATTCGTTTTGGCGTTATTCAAAGAAGCAAACTCTAAAAAATGCTAATCTGTGTCCCGTTAGGGAAAAGCCCTCACCGCAAGAATCCGCCGGAATCCGGACTAACCTATATCACCATCAGGAGAACCACAATGAATGACAAGGTAACCTTCGGACATGTTGCAAGAAAGCGTTTCGGACAGAACTTTCTTCAGGATGCCACGGTAATCACCAATATAGTAAACGCCATAGACCCGCAAAAAGACGACTTCATACTGGAAATCGGCCCCGGCCTCGGTGCTCTTACCGAACCTGTGGCCGAAAAAGTCTCAAGGCTGAACTGCATTGAGCTTGACCGGGACCTGGCCGACCGGCTCCGGCACACTCCGTTTCTGAGTGATCGGCTGAACATCATTGAAACCGATGCCCTGAAATTCGATTTTCGGAGTCTGGCCACTCCCGAAAACCCGGTACGGGTTTTCGGGAACCTGCCCTACAACATCTCCACTCCTCTCCTCATTCATCTGTTTTCCCAAAGTGACGTAATCCGCGACATGCACTTCATGCTTCAGAAAGAGGTAGTGGAAAGACTTGCCGCCGCACCGAATTCCAAGGATTACGGGCGGCTCAGTGTTATTACCCAGTTTTACTGCCGCGTGATTCCCATTATGGAGGTAAAACCCTCGGCATTCCGTCCCGCCCCCAAGGTAACCAGTGCCGTGGTTCGTCTGGTGCCGTACCGGGAAAGACCGTACAATGTCCGGAGCATCCCCGCCCTGGAAAAGGTACTGGCCGTGGCCTTCAATCAGCGGCGCAAAACCGTGCACAACAGTCTGGCGTCCCTGTTCAGTGATGCCAGTCTTGAAGCCTCTGGAATATCCCTGACTTCAAGAGCGGAAAATCTCACTCTCAGGGACTACTGCACCCTGGCGGATCTTCTGGAGGAATAATGTCCCTTAAGAGCGAACTTTTATCACAGCATCCGGAAATCTTTGAGGATCAGGATCTTCTGGCCATGGGTTTTTTCCCGGACAGCGAAATCACCGTTCTGGCCCGAAATGCCGGAAGTCTCTTTGTATGGTGCACTGACTACACGCAGTTCCGGAGCCTTATGCCCGCGGATTCCGAAATTTCTTCCGGGACAGTCTCCGGACAGGAGCTTATCTTTCAGAACGGCAGGGAGACTATTGTTTTCGGATCCGAACCCCAACCGGCGGCACGGCCCTCCAGGGCCCTCATCTTTATGAGCAAAAACAAAAAGGAAAATATTTTCTATATCCGCACCGCCTGCAATCTTCTTCCCGAAGGATCCGAGGTGTTTGTGATCGGCGGAAATGACGAAGGCGTGCGGGGAATGGAGACCATTCTTAAAAATACCGGCCCCTCCGAAAAATATGATTACGGGAGAAAATGCACGCTATTCAGACTTCTGGTTACCGAAGAAAGCCGCAATAAAGCCGGAGTCCCCACCCTTTCTCCTGCGGAATCCCCGGAGTACTACCATACAACAATCGGAAATACTGATTTAAAGGTGGCCATGATCCCTGGTGTCTTCAGCATGGACCGGGCTGATGCCGGAACCCTTTTCCTTTTGGAAAATCTCGGAGATCTGAACCTCTCCCGGGTAAACAGCGTTCTGGACGCCGGAACCGGATCCGGAATCATCGCGGTCTTCCTTAAAAAGCTGCTGCCTCACGCCCGGGTTACCGCCGTTGACGTAAGTGCCTTCGCCCTTGAGGCTGCCCGGAAGACCGCCCTTCTGAACGATGCCGAAATCACTGTTATGCCCTCGGACATGCTGGAAAATACGGCCCGTTATGATCTCATCATTTCCAATCCGCCGTTTCATGTAGGAAAGCGGCAGGTATTCGGACCGGTGCTGAATCTTATCAGGGACTGTCCCGGACATCTTATGCCAGGAGGAACCTTCCTCATGGTGGCCAATGCCTTTCTGCCCTATGAAGATCACCTGTCCCGGGCATTCTGCAAAAGCGGTATCAAAAACCGCAATTCGCAGTATAAAATACTGTATGGTTTCACGAAAACGCTGTCCTGATAAGTTATAATCTTATCTAAAGAGGCAGTCAGGGAGACAGATCATGGCGGGAGTACTGGCAATGGTTCTGGCCGGCGGCGAAGGCACAAGACTGCAGCCGCTTACAGTCACCAGAAGCAAACCGGCCGTTCCGTTTGGCGGTAGCTATCGGCTTATCGATTTTGTTCTTAATAATTTTGTCAATTCCGACATTATCAGAATCTTTGTTCTGACACAGTTCAAAAGCCAGTCCCTTTACATGCACATGAAAAAGGGCTGGACGGTAAACGGCATCCCCGGATGCTTTATCGATCCGGTTCCGGCCCAGATGCGCATGGGGAAACGCTGGTATGACGGCACCGCTGACGCCATTTATCAGAATCTCAGCTTTGTTGAAGGCAGTTCTCCGGATCAGGTGTGCATCTTCGGCAGTGATCATGTTTACAAGATGGATATTCGCCAGATGCTGGCGTTTCATCGTGAAAAGCGGGCCGAACTTACCGTATCCGCCATCAGGGTTCCCATCAAGGCAGCCAGATCCTTCGGTGTAATCGAGGTAAATCCCGACGGAAAAATGATCGGCTTTGAGGAAAAGCCCAAAACCCCCAAATGCATTCCCGGCGATCCGGATCATGCCCTGGTATCCATGGGGAATTATATTTTTGAAGCCGAATCCCTGTACCGGGAACTGGCAATGGACGCTGAAAGCTTTACATCCTCCCATGACTTCGGCCGCGACATTATTCCCGACATGTTCCCCAGAGTTCCGGTTTACGTCTATGACTTTCTGACCAACGTAATTGCCAATGAAACGTCTTCGGGATACTGGCGCGATGTCGGAACCCTCGATGCCTACTGGGAAGCCAATATGGACCTGGTGGCCTCTCCTCCGAAATTCAATCTGTACAATCCCTCCTGGCCGCTCCATACCCATTATCCGCCGCTGCCTCCGGCCGCCTTCCGCGACACGGCAGATTATAGATGCCGCATCTCCCAGTCTCTCATTTCCGCTGGAAGCAATATCAGCGGAGGACTTGTGGAAAAAAGCGTCGTCGGCTTTAATTCCATAATCGGGGAAGGAGCCGAAATATCGGAATGCGTAATTGTCGGAGATGTAAAAATCGGTGCCGGATGCCGGATTCGCCGCGCCATCATCGACAAGCATGTGGAAATCGCCCCGGGATACGTTATCGGAGAGGATTTCGAGCGGGATCGCAATTTCTTTTCAGTATCGGACGGCGGGATTGTGGCCGTTCCCAAGGGTGCCAAAATAGGCTTCTGAGCATGAAGATATTATACCTTTCCTCCGAGGTAGTTCCCTACGCCAAAACCGGCGGGCTGGCCGATGTGGCAAAAGCACTGCCGATGGCATTAAAGCAGAAAGGGCATGAGGTCGTTATAATGATGCCCTGCTACGGCAAAATTAATGGGTGGCGTTATTTTCCGGTAGTGGCGGAACTGGTAATGCAGAACGGCATACCTCAAAACAACATCAGCTATAAAATCCGCGAAGGAAATATTGACGGCATCCGGGTATGGCTGGTTGACTACGAATATTACTTTAACCGCAACAACCTTTACGGAGAGAACAACACCGCCTATCAGGACAACGGGGAGCGCTTTGCGTTTTTTTCAGCCGCCTGTCTGGAGGCGGTGCTGGCAATGAACTACTGTCCCGACATCATCCACTGCAACGACTGGCATACCTCTCTTACACCGCTTATTCTGTCAGTAAAATATCAGAATAACGAATTCTACAAAAACACCAGAACCGTTCTCACGGTGCATAACGGATCCTTTCAGGGGATTTACGATCGCAGCCAGCTCTGGATGATCCCTGAGCTTTCGCATATTCACAACGACAGCATCGAGCACGGCTACGGCAATATAAACTACCTTAAATGCGGCGTCTTTTATGCCAACAAAATCAATGCCGTAAGTCCCAGCTATGCGGAAGAGCTTACTACCTTCCTGGGCGGGCACGGCATGGCTCAGAATTTCATCGACAGAATGTCAGACCTGTGCGGCATAGTTAACGGCTGCGATTATACCGACTGGGATCCGTCCAACGATCGGGAAATCCCTTTCCACTTTTCCGAAAACAAGATCCATAACAAAAAGCTCTGCAAATACCTCCTGCAGGAAACCACCAACCTTCCGGTAAAGGACGTTCCGGTATTCGGGATGGTTTGCCGGCTTACGGAACAGAAAGGAGTGAACCTGCTGATCCCGATTCTCAAGAATTTTCTGGAACACGAGGTACAGTTTATCCTCGTAGGAACCGGCGATCCGGCACTGGAACAAAGTCTGAAACCCTATACTGCGGAATTCCCCAAGCGCTTCGTATTCAGAAGCGTATATGACAATCATCTGGCCCATCTGGTGGAAGCCGGGGCAGATTTTTTTATCATGCCGTCCCTGTTTGAACCCTGCGGTCTCAACCAGATGTACAGTCTGGCCTACGGTACCCTGCCCATAGTCAGGGCTGTGGGGGGGCTTAAGGACACCGTCACCTGCTATGATGACGATTCCGACAATGCCACCGGCTTTGTATTTACTGAACCCGCATCATACGAGCTGCTTAACTGCCTGCGCCGGGTACTGATATTTTATCTTCAGGACAAGGCAGAATTCAGGCGTGTCAGAAAGAATGCCATGAAAATCCGCTACAGCTGGGATAAATCAGCATCGGAATACGAAACCATGTACCGCAGCGCCCTGGATTCCCCTCAGAAGATCTGACGCCTGCAGCAATTACGGACCTCCCGCATTCAAATCCCCTCCTGCTTCCTGCCATCCCGGCAAAACGTGTATAATTACCGCCGTTTAATGGCAGGAGCGCGTTATGAAGTACTTTATTGACAATCTGGAGGGCCCCCGGACTATTTCTCCCCGGGCAGCATTCGCAAGTCCTTTTCAGGCACTTACAATGATGCTGAATGTTCCGGGAATGTTCACTGTCTCAATTCTGGCCGGGATACTGTGTCTCCTTTCCGCTGCCATTCCCTTTCTGGCGTTTTTCATTGTTCCCATGTCTCTGAGCCTGATGATGGCCAAAACCGTCTCCGCCATCTGTGATACCGATGCTGACTGGAAAGATCTTAACAAATGGGTCTATTCCAAACTGAAATTAAGAGTATGGGTTTTCGCTCTTATGATCCTGCCTCCTCTGATTGCGGTTTTCGGGAGCATCATTAATCTCATGCAGAATACCGGGACTCCTGAATCCCGCAACGTATCCGCCATCTATTACATCCTTATCGCCATCATGTTCAGCAGTGTCTGGGGGCTGGCTCTCTTTTCTGCCAATCTCCCGGCCCACCGAGAGAACAACGGTATCTCGGTATCCTGCATCCAGGCTATCTCCCTGCTGAAAAAGAATGTAATCTCTGTGATTATCCTGCTTATGAACTGGTTTATGGAACTCGCCCTGATATATTGCCTGCTGGCTTCGGCGGTTATTACAGCCCCGATGCTGTTCGGCAGTACCGGCATTCTGGCCATTAATATTTTTACCTGGGGATTCCTGTTTATAGTTTTGACATTTTTTCTGAGCCACTACCTCATTACACTCGGCATCCTCGGGTATCAGATTTTTGCACCGTCAGCAAAGGAAGACGATTCTGTGCCGCAGGAATGAATTCGGTTCAGGAAAAGTTCCTGCCAGAATGATTATTTTTGGCTCAAAGGAAATTCCTGTAGGAATGTTTCATTTTTGAGCATGCCATGACGGGAAGCGTCCATAATCTTCAGGAAGAAATACTCCACATCATGGTACCTCGGATATGGCTTTAATCCTTTTGGAGGTTCCAACCCCTCATACTATTTCTGCACGGGGCAGTATAAGGGGTGAAGGGGAGAATCCCCTTCAGTCATTAACAGGAAGTCGCCTAAGGCGGCTTCCCTCCTCAATCAATAACTTTCGAGTTCTTTATACTTCTCCAGCCCCCGATTGATACCGGGGACCTCTCATTGCTTCAAAAGAATCCGCTCCACAGAAAATTCCAAATACATACACACCACAAATCCCGCCGAAATCTGGTAATCCCCCTCATAAATGCCAGCATCCTGAACGCAACAAGGACTGATCTCTCCTGTAGTTATTGCAACAAAAAATATCAACTTGAAATAAAACCTAAAAATTCCATATCATATTTCAACAAAACTCACTAAAATGAAATAACATGACAAAATTATTTCACATATTTCAGGAAACTCCGGAGGCAACAACAGTGGGAAATTTAAGATCCGGAACCTTCCGGTCAAATCTGTCCGGAGAGGCTGCATACAAATCGTTCATTCCCAGCCCTTTACCGCCCGTTCCTGAAATTGTGATGGATGAAAACCTCACAAAAGCCCTGATAGCGGCTAATAGCCGGCTCGCAGTTTTAGAAGAGTTAACCTCAAAAATTCCTGACATGGCCCTGTTTGTCTCCATGTATGTCAGAAAGGAAGCCCTGATGTCCTCCCAAATCGAAGGAACGCAGGCCACCCTGGAGGATGTGCTTGATCCCATGGACAGCAGCAACGCCAACAAAAATGTCGCCGAAGTGATTAATTACATCCGGGCCACGGAATATGCCATAAACAGGCTGCAAACCCTTCCCTTATGTACCCGTCTGATTAAAGAAACTCATGCTGTTCTGATGAATGGTGTCCGTGGACAGGAGAGAAATCCCGGTGAATTCCGGCATTCGCAAAACTGGATCGGCAGTCAGGGATCGACAATCAAAAATGCTAGGTACATTCCGCCCTGTCCTGATGACATGGTAACAGCTCTGTCTGATCTTGAAAAATACATAAACAATGACAATGACGGCTATGACAGTCTTATCAAAGCCGCATTGATCCACTACCAGTTTGAAACGATCCACCCCTTTCTTGACGGAAACGGACGAATCGGACGACTCCTGATAACCCTTTATCTTATTGAAGCCAAAGTGATCTCATCACCTGCACTGTACATTTCATATTTTCTGAAAAGAAACCGCATTGAATATTATGACAGACTGACCGAAGTCCGAAACAAGGGGAATTACGAACAATGGATTCTCTTTTTTCTGACAGCCGTACGGGAATGTGCCGATGATGCCATTGCAACAGTTTACGCACTGTCAGCTCTTCACGAAAAGAATGTCTGCCTGATAAACACCTTGGGAAAATCCCGGACAAACGCCAGAATGCTTTTTGATTATCTCGAAACCAGCCCGATTATAGATATCAGCCAAACATCTAAGTCTCTGGGATTGTCCTTTAACACCGTCTCGGCGGCTGTAAAAAAACTGATCAATTCCGGAATTCTTGTTCAAACCGAAAACAGAAATCGAAACAGAACCTTTGCCTACTCGCAATACATCGATATTCTGAGAAACGGAACCGAGTAATAATCCCCCCGGACACTGCCCAAAAGTCTCCGGCTAAAACCATATCATACCCCATACACGTGCCGTAGTTGCCTGAATACGTCTTCTTTGGTTCTGCCCAAAATTCCTAGCTGAACCAAATCGACTTCCTCAGTGACTATCCTTCTGAAGAATTCCCGCATATCCTTTTCAATCATAACTGGTAGATTCTGAAATACCTTCTGTTCCTGAGTCAGCAATTCAGTCAATCTGAAAATATCATTCTTATGCTTTCGGATATTCTTACTATCCACCTGTTCACCGGCGGCCTTTCTGTCCGAAAGGTCAATCCACGCTTTTGCCTTAAAGGGAATCAGGTAAAGAGTATCCAAAACGGTTACACCAGAAATCCTGATTCGACCGGTCTTTAAAAAATCATAGTAATCGTCATTGAGCAGGATTGCAGAAAGACTGGAAATATCATCATCCATCGGAAGCGGTGTCAGTACAGCATGATCAGGAAGCACAACAACGTCAGTTTTTTTGCTGAACAGCTCTATCATCGCCGGATAATCACGAGATTTCGGATTAGAAAAGCGATAAAACTCCATCTGTCCTGAACTCCGGTTTCGATGTTCGTATCCTGCTGCAACAACATAATCCCAAAACCTCGTGGCAAATTGCTTATCAAGCACCTCAACTATTAATACGAGATCAATGTCCTTTGTAGCTCGAAAATCCAGCCCATTTTCTGACATCAGCAGGTAGCAGGCAGTACCTCCAATAATCGCATACTGATCACCGCACCCCTGAAACCATTCTCTAAAACCTTCAAATCCTCTCAGCACTTAATTTCCCTCCAAACTTCATCCAGCATCTGCTCTACAGCTTCCTGTACCCGTTCATCCTTTTCATTGCTTAAGGAAAGAGCAAGTGAAAGCCGATCCACACAATCGCCGGAGGACAGTCTTTTCGGGTCATAACACCACAACTCCAAAGCACACTGGTCATCGGAGTTTTGCAGTTTCATCGATACAAATGCACCCAACGAAGCTATGCTGTCAGTTGCAAAACATTCAACATGAGAAGGATTGATCATTGAATACTCTGACAGTGCGGAATAGCCACTTAAAAGGAATGTTTCTTTCCCTTGTATCTCCGATTTTGAAACGTAAACCGTCCTTTTGACAGGGCTTTTCATAAGGGCTTTAGCTGAACTAAAAAGCTCCCTAGGGGATTTTTCAGAAAAAATTATCTTGTGTACCCCAATCTTTTCCGTCCTGACAAGATTCATCTCTTTCAGCTGTCTTGAAGCCCTGGACATTGACATAGGAGTAAAACCAAGTTCCCTGGCTGCTTCGCTTACCTGAAAATTCCGACAACCGTGATAAATACAATACAGAAGCAATAACTGGGCAGACGGCAACATTTCCGTCAATGACTGACTGGCACCTTCACCGGATTCCTGCAAATAAACAGCCATAAACGGAAGATAAATCTGCCTTCCTGTTACTATAAACGGAATATGTTCTCTGAGAAGATATGCTTTCTGACGGGATGTCAGACGCTCAGGAACAAGAACTGCCGGTTTATTCGCAGTCTTCCTGATTATTTCCAAGTGCTTTTTTACCAAATTTACAGGAAGCATCTCAGTATTAGGATAAACGAATATTACCGGCCTTCCATCGAGCGCAACCGACTGTAATCTGTAATTCGAGCGGATATGGTTCGGTTGTTCGAAACCTGAATGGCCATCCAAAAACTCTGTACGAATTCCCAATACCTGATAAAGATAGTCCACATTGCCCCCATATCTTAACTTCAAATTGCATTATAACTTTATCAAAGTTATGATGCATTACGAAGTTACGAATCCGAAAAAGCCTGAAAAAGGGCTGTCCGGCGTGTGCCAACGCTGAGAACCTATATCATGCTGTCCCTGAAGTGTGTTTAATCTGCCGCTCCGGACTCGGCAGTTTTGTCGGATTCCTGGCTTCTAAGAGCTTTTTTTGCCCTCTTGGCTGCAAAATCCGGCTTGCCCTTGTTTTTCTTATCTCTCAGGCGATCCTTGGTATGGGGCTTTCTTTCAGGCTTTTCACCGGATATGCCGCCTTTCGCTCCTGCCTTCTTTCCGGGATTTCCGTCGTCCCGGGATTTTCTCTTCTTTTTGGAAAATTCCGGAGTCTTGTTCCTGGGACGAAGACCTTCTATCACCCTGGTATCCTGACTTTCTCCGGTATAGCGCTGCACCTTTTCGAGCATCGGAACGTCATGAGCCTCCACCAGATTAATGGCCGTTCCCTTCCTTCCGGCTCTGGCCGTGCGACCGATGCGGTGCACATAAACATCGGCTGTTCTCGGGAGATCGAAATTGATAACATGGGTAATATCAGTAATGTCAATACCTCTGGCCGCCACATCTGTGGCAATAAGAATTCTGACCGTGCTGTCGGCAAATCTCCTCAACCCCTCCAGACGTTTTTCCTGATCCATCTCACCCCTGAGGTATGAAAAACTGAACCCGTCTCTGTCGAGTCTTGATACCAGATTCTGCAGCCCTTCCCTTGTTTTGACAAACACCAGGGCCTTTTCCACGGACTTGTCCCGAAGCAACGCCTCAAGAAGCTGTATCTTGTGTTCCAGTGAGTCTGCATGGTAGTTGTACTGATTAATTTTCTTGTGCTCGGACCTGGGGGAATCCACATGAAATTCCACAGGTTCCTTCAGTACCGTGTTGGCAAATTTTGTCAAAATCCCCCCTTCCAGGGTAGCCGAAAATAGAAAGGTCTGATCCCGGCGGTAGGCGGCCCGGGAAATTTCCCGCACATTGTCAATAAACCCCATGTCCAGCATTCTGTCAGCTTCATCCAGAACCAGAATCTCCACTGCCCGAATATCAAACATCTCCTTCCTGAGATACTCGATAAGACGTCCCGGGGTCGCAATCACGATATCGGTTTTTCCGGTAAGAACCGGAAGCTGTTCCTCGTGATCCACCCCGCCTATCAGGGTTCCTGCCGAAAGACCCGGCATATACTTTCCAAGAAGCCGGGCCTGTTCCGCAACCTGAAGGGCCAGCTCTCTTGTCGGCACCAGAACCAGCACTCTGGCCAGTCCCAGTTTTTTTGACGGAAAATCAATAAGATGCTGCAGCGCCGGGAGAATATATGCGGCGGTCTTTCCGGTGCCGGTGGGGGATTCCGCCAGAATATCGCGGCCGTCCAGCGCTTCCGGAATCACGGATTCCTGTACCTTTGTCGGCTTTTTATACTCCAGATCCGCCACCGCTCTGAGAAGTTTTTCATCAAGTTCGAATTCACAAAATTCCATAAAAAGCCTGTCCTGTACAAAACAAAAAAACTGTAAAAACTGAGTGGCAGAATTGCCGCACGAAGCCCCCAGCGGGCTGTATCAGCATTCTCCGGAAAAGATTTCCTTTTGGGACTTCCCGGCAATAATATCGAGATATTTCAGATGCAGCCTCTTGATGACGGGCTCCAGATCTTCGGGCCTGGGCATATTTGAGGGGATAATATCATTGCTTTTCAGAATTCTTTCATCCTGAGGCATCTGCTTTTCAACAATGCTTTCTGCAATTTTCCGGGAACAGCCGTCCCGCTCCATGGTGCGCTGTATCTGAGTTTCGGTATCGGAAATCATGCACAGAATCCGGTTGACAAGAGAATCCAGACCGTATTCAAAAAGAAGCGGAGCCTCCACAACCGTATAGACTCCGTCGGCTTCGGAAATCTGCTTCTTGATTTCCGACATGATAAGGGGATACATGATTTTGTTCAGCCGATCCAGACTCTCCGCATCGCTGAACACCAGATGTCTCAGGGATCTTCTGTCAAGAGTGCAGCCTTCCCCGTTCTCGGTTACGGATTTCCCGAAGGCAGCAACGATTTCGGATATTCCGCGAGTTCCGGGAGCCACTACCATTCTGGCCACTGTATCCGCATTGATGACAGTACAGCCGTAGCTCCTGAAAAAATTACTTACGGTGGACTTCCCGGTTCCAATACCGCCGGTCAACCCCAAAATCCACTTTTTACTACCATTCATAAACAAGCTTACCGGAGACACGCTGCTATTCCAGTCCCTGGGCCGAATCCGGAAAATCCTTCCGGTGCCAGGCAATGACGAGCTCCACGATTTCCCTGAGTTCAGGATCCTCCGGGATCACATTTCTGAGCAGATAACGAACCAGATCCAAATCCGAGCACATTAGCAGCTTCTCGTAAAGAGCCACCGTTGCTTCAGGGAGTACCGGAATATGCCGGTTAACAAAAGGTTCCAGCATCAGATCAATTTCCTTCATCCCTCTTCTGGACTGCCATCTCAGGGAATCAAGCCTGCCCGCCGTTATCATAAACAATCGCGCCTCTCAAATAATGTAACTGCTGCCATTTGAATGTCCGGTCAATTCAAAAGCCGGTTTTCATCAGAACAGACTCTGTCAGCTCAGACTGCAATCTCGGCCTTTATCGGAGGCCAGGGATCATACCCCTCCAGAATAAAGTCCTCGTACTGATAATCAAAAACTGACTCCGGCTTTCTCGCCAGACGCAGAACCGGCAGCTTTCTGGGAGTTCTGGAAAGCTGGAGTCTGACCTGTTCAAAATGATTAAGATAAATGTGAACGTCGCCTCCGGTCCAGACAAACTCACCCGGCACCAGATCGCACTGTGCGGCAATCATCGAAACAAGAAGAGAATAGCTGGCGATATTAAACGGAAGTCCCAGAAAAGTGTCGCAGCTTCTCTGATAAAGCTGACAGCTCAGTCTGCCCTCGGAAACATAAAACTGGAACAGCGCATGACAGGGGGGCAGTTTCATTTCAGGGATGTCGGCGGGATTCCAGGCACTGACAATAAGTCTTCTGCTGTCAGGATTGCGCCGGATCTCGGCAATCACATTGGAAATCTGATCAATATGCCCGCCATGATGATCGGGCCAGGATCGCCACTGATAACCGTACACCGGCCCCAGATTTCCCTCGGCGTCGGCCCATTCGTCCCAGATGGTCACCTTATGATCATGAAGATACCGGATATTGGTATCTCCCTTCAAAAACCACAAAAGCTCATAAAAAATCGACCTGGTGTGGCACTTCTTGGTAGTAACCAGCGGGAACCCCTGACTGAGATCAAACCGCATCTGATACCCGAACACCGATTTGGTGCCGACTCCGGTACGATCATGACGCACGGTTCCGTTATCCATTATGTGCTTCAGAAGATCCAGATACTGCTTCATAAAATTCCTCCGGGCTAATGCCGCTAATTATAACCCAGCCGGGGCAAATTATCTCACGGCAGGAATGGTGTCAGACATTGTTAGATCTCCGGCGCCCCCGGCCGTAGTCAGCAAGACTCCGGCTTTTGGAGGAATGGGAATCCGCCAGCTCCGGAAAAAGAATCGCCTGTGAAAACTCCTTCAGGATCTTCCGATAGACATCCTTTTTAAAAGACACCACCTGTCTTATGGGATACCAGAGAGAAACCCAGCGCCAGTCATCGAATTCCGCCGGAACCGAGGATTTATGAAAAGCAATTTTTCTGTCCGCCCCGTCATTGATTTTCAGAAGAAACCATTTCTGCCGCTGTCCGACGCATACCGGTTTTTCGTCCCAGTGAACCATTCTGCTGGGAAGATTGTATTTAAGCCAGGATCTGGATGACTGAATGTAGGTAACGTCATTCCTGGTGAGTCCCAGTTCCTCGCGAAGCTCACGGTACATGGCGCCTTCGGGGTTTTCCCCGTGCTTAATGCCTCCCTGGGGAAACTGCCAGGAATTCTGACCAATGCGTCTGGCCCAAAGAACCTGCGCCGAGCTGTTGAATATTACTATCCCGACATTCTGGCGGTAACCGTCGCCATCTATCAGCTGATATTCCATAATTCCTCTAAAAAATGCACTCCGGGTTCATCCGCAATCAGCGTCTTAAGACCAATGAAACCATGGGCGGCGACTGTACAACAAAATTCAGAATGCCTGATTAGCCTGCCATAGGCTCCGGCAGCGCTGTCCCTTTCTGATTATTGTTCAGGACGTGCACGGTATTTTCAGGCTGCTGTATCCATGATAGCACACAAAAAGGACATCAGTGATTATCTCCCGCCCGGGACGGGACTGCCATGACTGCTTGCTGAAAAATCCCAGGACCGTTTCCTTATCCTGAATGGTGCCTGCACATAAAACCACGCCCCGAACCAGCTCATTTGCTCATCGTACGGGAATTCCGACAGAGTACCGGAACAACCACGGCCATCGTACCCTAAAAACGTTTTCATAACAAATATCAATGCGGCAAATGAAAAGATAACGTTTTCGGTCACTTTTATTTTTAATATTTTTATTATGATCACAATTGGTAACGACCTGTATCTTCTGCACAGGTCCGTAAACGATACTTTTAAGCATTCCCTGTTATCAATAATGTGATACAATCATCACAAGTTCGGTGCTCGGAATCAGCGATTCATTAAATTCAAAAATACTATAAGAAATCCGAACAGACTCGTTTAACTAAAAGGAGAACACGAAAAATGAGTACAACTGTTAAGTTTCCTGCCAAGTCTGCCAAGGCCAAGGTTGTTAAAATCACCTTCGAAGTTGCGCAGGACGCTGCTCAGGATGCTGCCAAGATTGAGCTTCTCTGCGATTTTAACGGCTGGGATCCGGTAGCTCTCAAAAAGTCCACCGCCAAAAAAACTGCCGGCAGCTTCTCTGCCACCATTGAAATCCCTGTTGCCGAAATCAAGGATTCCTATCAGTACAGATTCCATTATGTAATGGCCGACGGTTCCGAAAAGTACGATAACGACTGGAATGCTGACGAGTACTGCGCAAATCCTTTCGGCGGCGAAAACTCTGTTGTTGTCGTAAAGGAAGACAAGTAACAGGGGCTGGCCCGGATTACGTTACCGGGAAGGGAGGGAGACCTCCCTTTTTTTGCGCATTCAGAAAATTCTCTGATAACCCCGGCTGCGGTACGGTTCACAAACACCACCCATGTGGCAAGCTGAGTCCGGCTCATTTCTTTCAAATGTCCGCAACCTCCTCCAATACCCGGAAATCGGCCAGATTCCTGTCTTCCGGGGATATCACCATTGCAGCCCGGATGAGCCTGAGATTCTGGACGGTTTCGCCGTAATGACGGGATTTAAGCTGATCCAAAGCATCCTTCATGGCGGTTTTCAGGGGATAGCCATTATGGATTCTCTTAAATTCAATTACTAGCTTCACTTCATTGGTTCTGATTTCCAGATCCGAAAAGCCCCTGGCATTGGGATTTTCCCGGGTTTTTATAATTCCGTTCCGGGGCAGAAGAACATAGATAAAATCCCGGATGGAGTTTTCATCATTGAAGGCTTTGGCATTGGCCGAGATTCCTTCAGTGAGAGCGGCATTAAAAAGCCTGAATATTCCTTCTACATCCCCGGCATTGACCATGCCTGCAACATTCGATATTCCATTTCTGGTTATCGGGGAAGGATTCAGGTGATTTATGTCCAAAGTCAGCCTGAGGAGAGATTCGGCCACCTCGTCATTCGGAATGGCCAGTCTTGCGTATTCGGAGCTGGCTCTTCTCAGCGTAAAATATCCGGTCTGAGTCAGCAGCATGGCCATGGGAATTCTGTCAGGGTCTGATTTGGACATCAGGGCATCCAGACTCACCAGATTTTCACCGTCCTCAGCGTTTTTAACCTGATAGCTCAGTTTGCTGAAAAGCTCCAGATTACTCTTGTTCTCCAGATACTTTACCAGGATGGTGGGAGTTCCGGCGCTGGTGGCATACCAGTAATTGAGAAAGCCCTTTTTGGGATCTCTGAGAAAAGATAACACCGACCAGGGATTGTACACCGTCTCCGCGGCATCGATGGAAAACTGGAAGCCGTCATACACCGTCTTCATTTTTTCATAAACATCGGAAACGGACATATCAAGCACGGCGGCGGCATTCCTGACGTAGGGATCAAAATAATGATGAAGTTCCGCATCGGTGATTCCCAGAAGCGTGGCATAGTCATCATCGCAGGTAATGTCCTTAAGAGTGTTAAATACCGAAAACAGGCTGACATGGGCGATTCTGGTAATTCCGGTGATAAAGACAAAGCGGAATTTTTCTTCGCACGATTTTACCGTGGCAAAAAAATTCCCCAGAGTCGCAATAATTTTGGCCTTTTCGGCATTATCGTCAAGATGGTGGGTTATGGGGCTGTCATATTCGTCAATAAGGAGCACAATGCTTTTATCTTCCGATGTGGCGGCAAATTCTGAAAGAACATCATCGGGATCTTTGTTCTCATTTTCTTTTATCATGGGACCGGTATTTCCATAAAGGGCGAAAAGCAGAGCACCTGTAAGCTTTCGTGAAAAATTCTCCGCATTTGAAAAAGCATATCTTGAAAAGTCAAGCCGCACTGTCTTATAGGTTTTATCAGTCCATTTCTCCTTTCCGGTTTCGATAGCCAGGCCTTTAAAGTCCTGAAGTCCCCTGGAGAACAGCGATTCAAAGGTGGAAACCAGAAGCGACTTTCCGAATCTGCGGGGGCGGGACAGGAATACCGGGGCACCGTCGGTTATTGCAAGCTTCCTTATCAGGAAGGATTTATCGACATAAATTTTGCTGTTTCTGATAACAGAAAAACCCGTTGTTGCCAAAGGCAGTTTAAGCAGCATTGCTTCGTCAAGCATTGGCATTCCCATATTCTCATCTCCTGTTTTGTTGTGTTCTTTGGCACTCCTGAATTCAGTTTTACCACAAAACGCCACGTATCTCAAAACACGGTGTAAAAATGCTGCCTGAACCCCCGGGTTACAGAATCCGGAGTGCGGAGGCAACGGGAGATCAGAAACTTTAAGAACAGACTGTCAAGATTTTCCGGAAAGGGGCATGAAATCGGGGTGGAGGGTATTGATTAAGTTTTACCTTTACCTAAAAATTAAAAACTGAATTTATCGTAAGAAAGTGCATAACTGACAAATATCATAGAAGCAATTTACAGCTTCAGAAAATCCTGATTTTATCCAGCCAGTTTTTTGCGTAAAGATCAAGTTGTCATTTATGATGAGATTCTGATCCGGCGTTTTTGCTGTTGTGAAAATTATCCACAAAAAAAACAGGAGAAACTTTCATTCCTCCTGCTGCCTGTCTAAACGGCTAATTTAGGATATCTGTTACTGCTGATCCTGAGTCTTGCTAACCAGCTTTTCGCGAATACGTGCAGCCTTGCCCTTGAGATCACGGAGGTAATACAGCTTGGCGCGACGAACCTTGCCATGACGGGTTACGGTTACAGATGAAATCAGCGGGCTGTGAGTCTGGAATACTCTCTCAACGCCTTCGCCATTTGAAATTTTACGTACAGTAAAAGAAGAATTCAAACCGCGGTTACGCTTGGCGATTACCACGCCCTCATAAGCCTGAAGACGTTCCTTGTCACCTTCAACAACACGTACCTGAACACGAACAGAGTCGCCCGGTCTGAATACCGGAATATCTGTACGCATTTGTTCCTTTTCAATTTCTTCAATAATATTCATTTAAAATTCCTCATTATCTAGGATGCACTGAAACTCTATACTGTTCCTGTTCCGTTACTTCTTGTTTCCGGAACGCAGATATAAAGCAAGAAGCTTTTCCTGCTCGTCAGTCAGAGCTAGATTCTTTAAAATATCAGGCCTTCTCTCATAAGTTCTGGCAAGAGACATGCCAAGCCGCCATTTACGGATCTCCTGATGATTGCCGCTCAGAAGCACCTCCGGAACTCTCATCCCGTCGATTTCCTCCGGCCTAGTGTACTGCGGATAATCCAAAAGTCCCAGCGCGAATGAATCCTCCTGCGCGCTCTCCTGATCTCCCAGCACCCCCGGCACCATCCTGGAAATGGCATCTATCATGACCATGGCCGGCAGCTCGCCGCCGCTGAGAACATAGTCACCTATAGACCATTCTTCATCCACCAGAGATTCCACCACCCGCTCGTCTATCCCCTCGTAACGCCCGCACAGGAAAATGATTTCCTCGCGACTGGACATTTCCACAGCTGCATGGTGCGAGAACACCCGCCCCTGCGGTGAAAGGTAGACAACCGCGGCATCAGGAAGAAGCTCCTTTGCCTTCATAATGGCATCCCTGAGGGGCTGTACCATCATCAGCATTCCGGGACCGCCTCCAAAGGGCCGTTCATCGACCTTCTGGTGTTTGTCATACGCATAATCACGGGGATTTATGCAATGAATCTCAATAAGTCCGTTTTTGACTGCCCGCCTGGTAACTCCGAAATCGGTAATTGCCCGGAGCATTTCTGGAAAAATGCTGATTACAGCAATTCTCATAAGCTCCCTGCCTCAGCCTTAATCAGAAATCAGGTTCCCAATCAACCCGTATTAACTTCTGCTCAAGATCAACTTCCTGAACCACATTGTCAATGTATGGAAGAAGTCTCTCACGAATGTCATACTGATCATTAATGTCGGCCTTTACCACCAGAACATCATTGGCACCGGTTTCCATAAGCGACTTTACTGTCCCCATGGAATATCCCTGAAGATTCACCACCCGAAGACCGATAAGATCCCGCCAGCGGTATTCGCCTTCAGGCAGTTCCGGAAGCGAGCTTCCCTTTATGCCAACTTCCATTCCGGTATAGAGCTGAGCCTCCTCGCGAACATCGACATCGGCGATTTTCGCGATAAAACCGTCGCCGTGGCGCTTATATTCCGATATCGAAATCTCACGCCAGTCACTCCCCGGAGCACGACAAAACCAGGGGGTGTATGTAAACAGACTCTCAGGATCATCGGTGTATGAATAAACCTTAAGCCAGCCCCGGATTCCGTAAACGGCACCGAACTTGCCCATTACTTCAGGCTTTTCCACTTCCATGAATCCATCCTGTCCGAATTATTCTGCTGCCGGGGCAGTTCCCTGAGATTCCTTTACGAGTCTCTTGACGCGATCAGAGAGCTGAGCGCCCTTGTCCTGCCAGGCCTTAACCTTCTCAAGATCAAGAACAAGTCTCTTCTCGGGGCCGTTGGAATCCTTCATAACCAAAGGATTGAAGTAGCCGAGATCATCAAGAGTCTTGCCGGAAAGAGCACGGCGGGAATCTGCAACAACAACGTGGTAGAAAGGACGCTTCTTGGCGCCGCCACGCTTTAAACGAATGATTACCATATCGTTCCTCTATTTAACGTAAAAAAATAATTTCTGAAAGGCAGAAAATACCTTCCCTACCTTATTAGACAGGCGGCAAAATTTTACCCTTTAA
>Ga0256407_10005421_pt1 | contig 20483 bp, 7 predicted proteins | sample RumenRJG_04DNA_FD_193489 | JGI IMG/M metagenome (GOLD analysis project Ga0256407, IMG submission 193489) | Bovine rumen microbial communities from Lethbridge, Alberta, Canada - RJG_04 | ecosystem: Host-associated > Mammals > Digestive system > Stomach > Rumen | place: Canada: Alberta | collected... | reverse complement strand
AAATATATAACCAATCTTTCGAAAAAAAAAAAATATATATTAAAAAAAATGATCAATGCCGTGCTTGGAGAAATTTCCAAAATAGAAAAAGAAGATAAAGAAAAGGAAAAAAAGGAAGGAAAGGAAGTAAAGGAAGGAAAGCATAAATGGGTATACTCATATGGTAATGGAGAAGTAGAAGGAGATCCAACAATGAGAAATCTTCTTGGAGGTAAAGGAGTAGGTCTTGCAGAAATGACCTCTATTGGTATTCCAGTTCCACCAGGTTTCACAGTAACAACCGAAGTATGTAATTACTATTATGAACATGGAAATAAATATCCAGATGATCTTTGGGATCAAGTCTTTGAAGCAATGGGAAAAATAGAAAAATATAATAACAAAAAATTTGGTGATGTTAATGATCCACTTTTAGTCTCTTGTAGATCTGGTGCTAGAGTTTCAATGCCTGGTATGATGGATACTATTCTTAACTTAGGTTTAAATGATCAAACTGTTGAAGGTTTAGCTAAAAAAAGTGGTAATGAAAGATTTGCTTATGATTCTTATAGAAGATTCCTTCAAATGTTTGGTGATATTTGCATGCAAGTACCACATGCTAATTTTGAAAAAGTTTTATCTGGAATTAAAGAAAAGAATAAAGTTAAACTTGATCAAGAACTTACTGTTGATATGTTAAAAGAAGTCATTTCTGAATATAAAAAAATGGTTAAAGAAACAACTGGAAAAGATTTTATTCAAGATGTTAAAGAACAACTTAAAGAAGCTATTCATGGTGTCTTTGGTTCATGGAATAATGAAAGAGCCATTACATATAGAAACTTAAATGATATTCCACATAACTGGGGTACTGCTGTTAATATTGTATCTATGGTCTTCGGTAATATGGGTGATACATCTGCCACTGGTGTTGCTTTCACTAGAAATCCAGCTACTGGAGAAAAGATTTTCTATGGTGAATATTTAATCAATGCTCAAGGTGAAGATGTTGTTGCTGGTATTAGAACTCCACAACAAATTTCTAATGCTGGAAAACTTGCTCAACATTCTTCTTTACCATCAATGGAAGAAGCTATGCCTGAACTTTATAAAGAATTAGATACTATTAGAGATAAATTAGAAAAACATTATAAAGATATGCAAGATATTGAATTCACTATTCAAGATAAAAAATTATATTTACTTCAACAAAGAAGTGGAAAAAGAACTGCCAAAGCTGCAGTTAAAATTGCTTCTGATTTAGTCAAAGAAGGAATTGTTGACAAAGAAAAAGCTCTTACTTTAATTGATGCTAAATCAATTAATCAATTACTTCATCCTCAAATTGACCCTAAAGCAGAAAAAGAAGTTATGATTAGAGGTCTTCCAGCTTCTCCAGGTGCTGCATGTGGAACAATTGTATTCAATGCTCATGATGCTGGAATTAAATGCAAAGATGGTCCAGTTATTCTTTTAAGAGAAGAAACTTCACCTGATGATATTACTGGTATGCATGTTGCCAAAGGTGTTGTTACTGCAAGAGGAGGTATGACTAGTCATGCTGCAGTCGTTGCAAGAGGTATGGGTGCTCCTTGTATTACTGGAGCTGGTGATATGATTATTAACTTTGATAAAAAAACAGTTAAATTTGGAGATAAATATGAATTAAAAGAAGGAGATTGGATTTCAATTTCAGGAGATACTGGAGAAGTATATAAAGGTCAAGTACCAACAATTGAACCAGGTATTTCAGGAGATTTTGAAACTGTTATGAAATGGGCTGATGATATTAGACATCTTAAAGTTGAAGCTAATGCTGAAACTCCAAGAGATGCTAAACAAGCTCGTGAATTTGGAGCTCAAGGTATTGGTCTTGTAAGAACTGAACATATGTTCTTCGATCCAAAAAAAATTATTTCAATGAGAAAAATGATTGTCGCTGAAACTCCAGAAGAAAAGAAAAAAGCTCTTGATGAACTTTTACCATATCAAACAAAAGATTTTGAAGATCTTTTCGAAATTATGGATGGATTACCAGTTACAATTCGTCTTCTTGACCCACCACTTCATGAATTCTTACCAAAAACAGATGAAGATATGGAAACACTTGCAAAAGATTTAGGAGTTGCACCTGAAAAAGTAAAAGAAAGAGCAGCAGGATTAAAAGAAAGTAATCCAATGCTTGGTGACAGAGGTTGCAGACTTGGTATTTCAAGACCAGAAATTACAGAAATGCAAGCAAAAGCAATTTTAACAGCTGCAATGAACGTTGCTAAAAAAGGAATTAAAGTATACCCAAAAATTATGATTCCTCTTGCAATGTCAAAAAGAGAATTACAAGTAATGAAAGATATTATTGACAAAGAAAAAGCAAAATTAGAAGAAGCAAACAATTTACAAATTCCATATATGTTTGGTACTATGATTGAATTACCAAGAGCATCACTTGTTGCTGATCAATTAGCAGAATATGCTCATTTCTTCTCATTCGGTACTAATGATTTAACACAAACTACATTTGGTATTTCAAGAGATGATTTCTCATATCATGATGTTTATAGAAAACAAGGAATTGTTGATGCTGATCCATTTGCAGTTCTTGATACAAAAGGTGTTGGAAAATTAATCGAAAATGCTGTTACTAAAGGTAAAAGTGTTAGACCTGCACTTAAATGTGGTATTTGTGGAGAGCATGGTGGTGATCCTAAATCAATTCAATATGCTGATTCTATTGGACTTGATTATGTTTCTTGCTCACCTTTCAGAATTCCTATTGCTAGATTAGCTGCTGCTCAAGCTGTTGTTTTAAATAAGAAAAAATAAGGAATTTGAAAAATCCTAGTTTAGGATAATATCATTTATTTATAAAAAACTAATATTTAATGTCTCGGAGTTATTTAAAAATTTTTTTTTTTTTTAATTAATCATTATTTTTGGTGTTAAATTTAGGGAGTTTTTAAATTTAAAATTTAATTTAATTTCTTTTTAAATTTAATTTATTTTTAATTTATAGTAAATTATGAGCTTCTTTAAACAGAATTCAAATAATTATTACATGAAAAATAAAATTTTACAAACAGATATAAATAAAAACAAAGATGAATTGAGAAATACTTCAATAGAAACAAATAATTCATATAGGAGAAGATTATTTCAAAGAACAAAACCAATAAATAGATTTATTCAAAATAATAATATAAATTTTCCTAAAAATGATTTTGAAATAGAAAATAATAAAATAACAAATATATATTCAAGAAATAATAATGATAGTTGTATAAATAATTTTTTTAATAAAACAGAATGTAATAGTCAAATATCATTTAATAATTCAAAAAGAGATATAAAAGAAACTTTAACAAATACAATTAGTCATTATAATATAAATCAAATACCAATTAGAGTTGAATCAAGTGATAATTTACAAAATAAAAATGTAAAAAATTCTAATTTTAATACAATACATGATTTTTCAAATCATGAGTTTGTTAAATCTAAAAGTAGTTCTTCTTATTATAAAAGAAATTCAACTGATGAAAATAGTAATAATAAAGTAGTTACTAAAAGTGATTATATTAAAATAATGGAAAAATTTAGTAAACTTGTAATTCAAATTGAAGATTATCAAAAAATGATGAAAGAATTAAAAGATGAAAATGAATATTTAAAAAGTATAATTAATAATAATAATAATTCAAATATTATTAATAATAAAGATTTAAAAAATAAAAACGATAATTCACATTATTTAGAAAAAATAGAATTATTAAATAAACAATTAAATTCTCTTAATAAAGAATATGATAGTTATAAAAAACTAACAGAAACAAGATTAAATTGTTTTAAAGAATTTAATAATAAAAATGAAATTAATAAACAAATTTCTAAATTGAAATCAGAAAATTTAAATTTAAAAAATGATTATAATCAATTATTACAAAAATATGAATATTCAAATAGAGATTATGATAAATTATTAAGTAGAAATGAAAGTTTAAATAGAGAAATATTTAAATTAAGAACTTATGTTAGTTCAAAAAAATTAATAAATTCATTACAAATATCATATTTTTCAATTGAAATAAAAAGTACAATAAATAAAATAAAACCTTCATATAAAAAAGGAGATTTATCTAAAAGACTAAATACAGTTCTTTTATCAAAAAAAAATAATAATTTAGTAATTAAAAATAATAATTTTGAAAAGAAATTATCAAGAGAAAATTCAAGTCAAGCAGAAATAATGATATCAACTCTTGAATCACAAAATAATTCATTAATAAATAAAGTTCAAAAACTAGAAGATCAATTTCGTGGTTTTTTAAAAACAAAAAGTGGAAGAAATAGAAGATTAGAACAATGTAAATCATGGTCAAAATCATAAAAATGTTTTTTATATAATTTATAATAGTATATTAATTTATTTTTTTAAAATAAATATTTGTATTTATTAAAAAAATTTTATTAATTATAATAATTAAATTAAAATTTAAATGTTTAAATTTTATATAAAATATATAAAAATGTAAATGTAAATTAAAAGTGAAATTATGAATGAAGAAAAACTAATTAATTTTTATTTAAACAAAGAAAAATTTTATGGTTATGAAGAAATTCAAGGACAAATCTTTATAAAAAATACTTATAAAATAAAATCTGATATCATTGAACTTAATTTTAAAGGTAAAGAAATAATAAAATCATTTAAAGAAATTAAAAAAAATGGAAAATTGATACCACCACTTAATAATATATTAATTAATCAAAATATAAAAATTTCAATTTTAAATAAAATAAATAAAAATGGATATAATATAATTCCATTTAAATTTAAAATAAATAATAAAAATATTCCTGGAAGTTTCTTTTTTTTTAATAATGAAAATTTAATACTAGCAGAAATTATTTATATAATTACAATAGAAGTTGATAATTTAAAATATTCAAATATAATAATAATAAAAGAGAATGAAAAACATTTTAATATATGTAAAGAATTAAAAACCAATAAATTGTTTAGAAATTGTTGTAAAAGTAATAAAGTTGAAATGAATGTTTCATATAAAAAAGATTTTATTAATATAGGAGAAAAATTTAAAATTTTAGTATCAATAGATAATACAAAAAATAATAATGATGGAGAAGAAATTTATATTGAATTAAATAAAAAAATAAGATTATTTCCAAATAATGAATCATTTGAAATTAATATTCCAATTACATCATTATTAGGAAATAAGAAAATTCAAAAAAATTCTTATTTTTCAGATAAATATGAAATTTTATTTAAATCAGAACAAAAAATTCCATCTTCAAATTATCTATCATCAAGTGAATATGCAAAATATTTAAAAGAAAATAATTTATTATTAACAAAAATAAACCAAAGTATTATATCAGTTAATATTGTATGTGAATACACTTTAATTATTTGGACTTGTTTTCCTAATTTTGATTATGATGATATAGCTATTTTTTTTCCTTTACTTGTTTATCCTTCTTCAAATTTATATTTAACAAATATTAAATCTTTAGATACTATTTCAGAAGATGATTTTGATGAAATTCACATTAATACTAATGAAGAAGAAACCCATATTCCAAATTTTTTATAATTTATTATGTATACAATTAAATAAATAAAAATTTAAAAATAATTTTTAAGTAATCCGAAATTTAGATTAATATTGAATATGATATATTATTGTAAATTATTTTTTAAATAACTAATAATAGTTCTAAAATCTTTTTTATCCTTTGGATTCATAAACATATTATATCTTGTATCTAATTCTTCTAATTTATTTATTATATCTTGCATATCATTTCTATTATATCCATTTATATTTTCATCATTATTTTCATTATTATTACTTAATTCATTATGATTATTATTATTATTATTATTATAATTATTATAATTATTTTCTTCTTTTATTTCATCTTCAGTTTTAATTGGTGCTATTCCTATATCATAGGATTTTTTTATACCATAATTATTATATTGTTCTTGATTATTATAAGTTGGGGTTGGTGATTCATTTGTAAATTGTTCAATTTTCTCTGATACTTTATCAGAAACCTTCATACCAAAATCTTTAACAATCCCTCCAAATTTCCCAAGTGAATTCCAAGCATTATTTAACAAGTTCTTAGCTTGATTAGAAAATTCAGAACTCATTTCATTATTATTATTATTATTATTATTACTATTAATAACATTATTATTATTATTACTACTATTATTATTATAATTATTACTACTATTAAAATTAGTATTATTATTATTTTTATCACCAATACTATTTTTCCTATTATTTTTTTGATTATATTCATGAGGTGAAATCCCACTACTATTCCAATGAGCAGGTCTACTTTCAATAGGTTTCATAATACCTAAAATATCATAAACATCACTATTACTTCCATTTAATTGTTCATTAATAGCATTACTAACTTTATCAGATAATTTAATTAAATCTATAATATTATCTATATGAGGATATTTAAATAATATTGAAAAACATTGATTTTGGTCTTCTCTTTTTAAAGAATCTCTTATTCTTAATATCATTGCAATTGCTATAAAATCCATATACATTAAATGATATTTTTGATTTTTTTTATTTGAAAATTCATATGCAAAAATAGCATCCCATAATATTAAAACTTCTCTATATTGAAATTCTCTATTAAAAATGCATCTTAACCATCTTTGAAGAAAAATAGAACAACTTAAATCAATTTGTTTAAAATGATCAAATAATTGTGGATCTAAAGCTCTTAATTTTTCTTTAATTAATATAGAACATCTTCTATTAATTAAAGTTGGTACATCATCATCAACAGTATCTTTAAATCTATTTGGGAATAATTCAAAAATATTATAATTAGAATCATTTTTATCTAATTTATTTTGATTAAATAAATTTTTAATTCCTTTTTTCATTAAATTATCAAAAATAAAAAATAAATCACTTTTAAATTCATCTTCATCATTAAAAAAAACATAAATATCTTCTAAATGATCTTCAATACTTTTATTATCCTTAATATAATTTAAAATATCATTTTTATTTGGTTTAGGTTTAGTTCTTGTAATAAAATAATAAGGATAAAAAGCTAAATAAAAAACTGCTAATAATTCATTCATTCCTTGTTTATATGAAATATCAGTATTTTCTTTTGACCAAATAAATAAAACATCAGCTAATAAATTTTTAGTTTTACTTTGTAAAAATAAATCAACATCTTGATAAGTTCTTGATAAATCTAAATTAATTAAATGTTTCAATTCCTCATCTTCAGTTTCTCCTTTACTTTTTTTTTCTGATGATTTTCCTCCTAAAGGATCACCAGTAAATTTTTTTATTTTACAAAATTTTTTAAATTTTCTTTTATATTCCTCTCTTTGTTCTGATATTGTCTCAATCCATTCATTTAAAATATTACCAGATGATGTTGAAGGAAGGGTTTCTAAAAATATTTTCCATGATGTTGGTCTTATAAATTGATCTTCCATTTCTGCATTTGAACATAAACTTTTTAAAGTTTGAATTCTTTCTGAATTTAATAATACTTTTTCTTTAAAATTTTTTAAACATGATGATAATGAACATTTATCTACTTTTATTGTATCTGACATTTAATCTTTTAGAATGAATATTAAATATTTTGAAAGAAAAAAATAAAAAAATAATATAATAATAATTAAAATTAAATATATAAGTTAAAAATTTTTAATTATGATTTCTCAAAAAACTAAAAAAAAAATTGAAGAAATTAAAGCATTAAAAGAATCAAATCAAGAAAAAATATATACAAAATTTAAAACTTTTTATAAAAAATATAAACATGTTCCAAGACCAATAACCTCAATATCACCAAATCCTTTTACAAATAATAAAAATTATAAATATCGATTATATAATAATACACAATATAATCCTTTAGTAAATATGATGATAACAAGAACTGATATAGCATTTTCACCATATCAAACATTAAGTAATAATAATAATTTAGTAATTCATAATGATGAAAAAAAAACAAAAACTTATTTTGGTTTAGATGGTAATACTCCAATAAATAATAATACTAATTTTTTTAATAATACTATTACAAATTATGCAAATGATCCTTTTTTAAATACTTATTCAACAAAACCAGATTTTAATATCTCAAATTTTCATAATTTCAATTTATCAAATTTTAATAAATATACATATGAAGATGAAGAAATGGCAACAAAAGCTTTATATAATCAACATATAAAAAAAATGAAAAATAAAAAAAAATTATATGATAAAGAAACAAAACATTTAGTTTATGATAAATTAGGAATAACAAATGAATTAACAGAAATAGAAGCAAAGAAAATATATGAACAATTTAAATATGATAGATTAGAAAAAAAAAGAAATAAAAGTGCAAGAAATTATAATGATATATTAAAGACAGTTAATGTTTATTCATATAAAGATCCATATAATTCATTTAAAAAGATGAAAGTAAATAATCAATTAGCAAGAAAAATAGAAGAAATAAGAAATGAATTAGCATGTCAACAATATCAAGAACAATATGATAATGTTCAATTTAGAAGAATTCAAACTGCGAGAATGCCTCCAATAAGAATAACAGAAAAAAAACTAAATGAAGTTAAAGATGATTTTTCCAATATTCATTTAAAAAATATATTCGATGAAAGTAATTTATTTGACAATAATAATATTTCAAATAGAAATAAAAATAAAAATCCTTCATTAAATTTTTTTGATGTATATATTGCAGGTGAAAAATTATCAAGAGATGAGGTTTTAGAACAAACAAAATTAAATATAATATATAAAGGAAGTAATTATCATCCATCAACAAGAACACAATTTGGTATGACATATGATTTACAAGGAAGAATATTTATTTATGGTGGTTTAGGAGGAAAGAAATTAGGTGATTTATGGGAATGTGATTTAACAAATAAATTCTCATGGAGAAAAATATATACATCACAAGATAAAGAAACTCCTTTTGGTGAACCAAATCCACGTTATGGAAATACAATTCATTATTATAAGGAAAAATTATATAATATAGGAGGTTCATTTTTAAATTGGGAAACAAATGATAATTCAGAAGGAATTTTATGTATATATGATTTAACATATAGAAATTGGAATATGTTATCATCACAAGAATTAATAAAAAAAAAAGAAGAAGAACAAAAAAATAATCGTCGTGATAGTAATTTTAATTTTAGTCTCTTAAGTAAAAATAATATTCAAACAGAATCATTATCATCAAGTGAAACAATTACAAAAACATTAAAAGAAAATGAAGAAGATAAATTTACAAATCCAAAATTAAGAAGAAATCATACATCAATTTTAATAGGAACAAATATATTTTTATATGGTGGAATATCTCAAGAAGGAATTTATTTAAATGATTGTTGGATATTAAATTTAAAAAATTTATCATGGTCTCTATTAGAATTTACAGGACGTATGCCACCAAGTTTAGCATATCATTGTTCATGTTTAGCATTAGAAAAAGAACAATTAGATAATCCAAATTTATCAATATACAAAGTACCAATTTCCCAAAGGAAAACAGTACCTTTATTAAAATGTGATGGAGTTTTTTTTTTTGGTGGAATGAATGATAATAGAGTACCAACAAATTTATTTTTTGTTATGAAAATAGGGAAAAAACCAGTTGATTTTGAAATTCCTATTATTCATGGTAAAGGACCTGAACCTAGAATTTCTGCTAGCATGAATTTTTTACCTAATTTAGATTTAATTATTATACATGGTGGGAGAAATGATAAAGTTAATATTGGATTTTATAATGATTTTTATATTTTAGATTTGGAAACTATGAATTGGATTAAACCAGGTTTTTATAAGGAGATTCCTTTTGAGAGAAGTGAACATCAAAGTCTTATTATTGGAAATCGAATACTTGTTTTTGGAGGTGTTAATGCAGAAAATTTAATGAATTTTGATTTTGAAGTTATGAGTTTGGAATTTATTTATCCTGAAATTATACCTTAAGATTTTTATTTTTTTTTTATTTTGTTATTTTTTTTTATTCATTTGAATAATTAAAATAATGAAATAGTGTTTTTAGACTAAATTATAATAATAAATTTTTTTAAATGATTAAATTATATTTAATTAATATATTAAATATAAATTTTTTAAACAAAAATATTCCTGTTGAGTGGTATTCCATGATATTTCTATAAGGGATTCCATTTTAGGTAGATTATTTAACGGAATATTATTACAAAATCTAATCTTATTTTCATAAATTAAATAATAATCATTTTCTAAAATATTTGTAACATTAATTTCTTTAAAAGTATATATTTTAACAATATCATCAGTAATATTAAAAAAGGAAAAACTAATTTTATAAGGAATAAATTCATCTTTATTTTGCTCTATTTCAATACAATTTAAATTTTCTAAATCTGATATTTTATACATTAATTTTTCACTAAAGCATTTTCTATTTTTAGTTTCAATTTGAGGATTATTTAAAAATATTTCAATACATTCTCCAATTGTAATATTTTTATGATCTAATTTATAAAGTGTTATTAATTCATTTGAAGGAAATTGATTTGGACATTTAATAAATGTCATATTAGGATTTAATGGATAACATATATTTTCTTTTATAATATTTTCAGTTTGAGTGAAATTTGAATTTTTATTAATTAAAGTAGTTTGTTCTTTTTTCTTAAATAAAAAAGGTGAAAAAATGAAAATAACAATAAGGAATAAAAATATATTTCTTAATGATAAAATATTTTTCTTTTTTTCTCTATATATAAATGTATTACTAAAATATATAAAGTGATTACTCATTTAATAATTTACTTTATTTTAAATTAAATAATTTTTAAAATATAATTATATATTTAGTTAAAATTAAATATGAAAGTTTAAATCTTTAAATAAAAAATTATTAATTATTCCTAATTGAAGATTTTAAAGATTTTTCAGTATTAATTCTTTCAGTATCAACTTTAGCTCTTATTTGTTGTCTAAATAAATCATAAAGTTTAGAAACAACTTTCACCTCATAAAAAGTATAATTTTTATTCACACTTCCTTTATTTTCAAAAGTTAAATTATATTCATTATCATTATTCATAATATTAATTTTTTCAACATCATCAACTTTTAATTCAAAAAGAATTTTAAACTCTTTATCTAAAATAATAAAAATTTTATCAGTCATAATAACAGTATTATAATTATTATCTTTCCCTTTAGTATCAGCATAAAATAATATTTTATTAGTATCATAAATCCTCAAAGTTTCTTCTAATAATTCTTGAACTTCAGCAAGATTTTCTTTATAAACTTTAATAGTTTCATTTTCAGTAATAACTCTAGGATGTCTAAATCTAATATCTTCAACAAATTTCCCAGGGAAATATTTAATAGAATCTTTTTTCATTTCAAAAATAACTGCAGTACTATGAAAATTATTATTACTATTATTACTTAAATTAGAATTTTTTAATTTTTTATAAAATGTTTGTACACCATCAATAACAACTCCTTTATAAGGATTTAAAAATATACCATTTAAACAAGGACTATCACTTTTTAATTCAAGTGGTGTACCTTTTGTAATATATTTATTTCTATTTCTTTCAATTTGTTTTCTAATTTCTCCTATATTATTATCATTTTGCATATTTAATAAAGTTCCTGTTGCTGTTGTTAAATATTCTTTTCCTTCTCTAAATAAATTATTTATTAAAGAATGAATTCCTAAATTTAATCTTTTTCCAAAATATCCTGGTCCTAGCATAAAACCTTTTCTTGTTTCATTTACTAATTCTATGAATCCTGTACCAACACTATCTAATAATTTAATTGGGTTTGTTATTAAGTTTTTATTTCCTAAATTTTGGTAAAATTGATTTATTGTTTGAGTTATATAATGTTTAATTAATAATGAATGTAATTTTGGTAAACCTATAAAGGCATTTTCATATATCATTTCTCTAAATTTAATTTGTCCATTTTCAAATATAATTTCTTTTGTTTCTTCATTTGTACCTAATTTTCTTATAAATATTGGAATATTATATTTTTCTGTTTTTGATAAATCAAAATTGATATTTAATTCAAATTTAATTGCTGAGAAGAATATATAATTAAAAAGTAACATTCCACTATCTTTTTTATCTAAACTAAATCCCATTAAAAATTCATCATCAGGAATTTTAATTTCTGTTGTTAATAAATTAGATTGTCTTTCTATTATATTTGTTTGTTCCATATGTAATATTGTTAAAATTGAATAATATTCTTTAATTGTTTGTATTATTTTTTCTATTGAAATTTGAGCAATATTAATAACAAATTCTTGTAAAATAAAATCAATTTGAGGATATTTATCAACTTTTTCATCTGTTTTTAAATTATTTGTTTTTTGTCTACAAATTAATAATTGGAAAAATGGATAAAATTCTTTATCTTCTTTAAATAATATTTCTTCATTACTAGGTAAAATTTGATTTTTAGGTACAAAAATAACTTTTTTATCCCAGTCATTTAAACAATAATCAATTTGAACATTTTTAATAAAGAATTGAATGGTTTCATTATTTTCTGAAATAGCATTGTTTTTATCTATTGAATTAGAATATTTTAAATCTAATCCATAAATTGAAATATATGCTATTTCTTGTGGTTTACTATTTATTAAGCTTATCCCAATTCCTTTAAGTGAAAATTTTATTTTTGTTATTTTTGGGACTTTTTTATTTATAAATATTTTCCTTACAACACTAATATCTTTTGAAGGAATATCAATTTCAATTTTAAATAATCTTGTAAATCCATTATTACTTGTTGAAACACTAGTTTTAATAATTTTATCAACATTCTTATCTTTACATTGTACTTCTTTTTTATCAAATCTAGCAAAAGAAAATAAAATATCAGTTTTTAATAAATGACATTTAACTTCAGAATTTTCTTCTTTTCTAACAAAAGGAACAGTTTTAAAAGGAAGAATAGTAACTAATTCAGTTCTAGATAAACTTAAATCAACTGAAGTATTTGTATTATTACATATTTCAAAAAGTGGATATTTTGGTTTTGTAAATGAAATATAAATTAAAGCAGAATCAATTGTAGTTGTACTGACTCTAATAATCATATAAAATTTAGTATTGTCATATGAAAAGCAACTAGGATCAAAATATTCATCATCTTTTGAAATTTCAATCTTTACATCAATTTCTGATATATTTTCTATATTAATATCTTCTGACCAATTTCCATTTATACCAATCATATATTTATTGGTTTTCTTAGCAAAAATTAAAGGATATTCTGTTTCATTATCAATAGAAAAAGCATAAGTATCATCTTCATCAAAAAATGGTTTTACTTTAATTGGAAAACCAATTTTATTAATAAACATATATCTTGGTTCAAATGTTATAATTGAACTATTTGGGAATAAATTACTTGATTCTATTGTCATTGCGATTTCTGGTTTATCTAAAGAATGATCTTCAGATAATATTTCAAATTCTTTTTTTTCAGGTTCAAAATTAACTAAACCACCTAATCCAATTGTATTAATTTTAAAAGGTCTACTAATTCTATTTTTACATTTTAAAGTCATTAAATCACGATTAGATGAAAGAAGTGAAACTTTATTTTTTGGTAAATTATAAGATATATTTAAAGTAGTTTCAGAAGGAATTAAAAATAAATTTAGCATAGTTTTATTAATAACAATATAATCAATATAAAAAATAAAACATTTCGATTTAATTAAACTTCTATCAGGAATAACATTAAAAATATCATTAAAATGTAAATATCTTTCAGTTTCATCAACTTCTCTTAAAGAAATATTAAATTGTTCTTCTGGAGGAATATCATTATCATTAATATTTTTTGTAATAATTGATTTATTCAACATATCACCATCATCTTTAATAACAGAAATAGTATCTTTACCTTCAAAAATATTAAATAAATATGATTCATATGTCATATAAGGAGGCATTTTAATTAAAATTTTCATTAAACTTTGAGTATCATCTGGTGGAAATGCATAAATTGAATTATCTTCACCAAATTTAATTTCATTTTCAAATCTTTGTTCACTTGTAAAGTTAATATAATAAAAAGGGAAAAATGAAGGAATTTGACTTTCAATTTTTATTGGTGAATTTATAAATACATTAAAACAAAAATCTTCTACGCTTTTATCTAATGGATGTTTTTCTTCTGCATCTTCGTCAATTGGATCTAAAGCAAATGAATCTATACATATATATTTAGCTGGGGAATTTTTTTGGTTTTTATCTATTAATTTTATTACTCTTTTATCTGCGTCTATTGTAGTATTTAAATTTCTTTCTTTTTGTATACTTTTTTGAGAATTTATTGATTTTCTACTTAAAAATGCAAATAATTCTGTTTTTGCATTTAATATATTATTAAATATTGGAAATGTTTCATCTTGATATTTAAATGTTACTTGATCGTAATTTGCTGCCCATTCTAAAGGCAAAAATATTTTTTTGTTTTTTATTAAATCTTTTTCTTGTTCTTCATAACAAATTTTTAATCCTTCAATATCAGTTGTATTTTTAACCATGAAATTCGAACTGAAAATTACATATTTAATTAAATTTTTACTATTAACTGAAACATTAATACAATAATTTGGATTTTTATCGTCTTTTGGTGTTAATATAATATTACTACTTTTATTTTTTGAAAAATCAAAATAAAACACTTCATTATAATTTTTAACTGCAAAATTAATTTCCTCATAACCAATTTTTTGATTAAATAATTCAGGATTTTTCCCAACTACTAAATCTAATTGAACTTGACTATATTTTTGTTCTTCTCCATCATCTAAAGAAATACTGTTAAAATTATCATCAAAATTTTGACTAAAAGTAATATCAATTCTTTCACCACATCTATTCTTAAAAATTATAGCCACATTTGAAACTTCTTCTCTTTTTTTAATAGTAGAAACCATTGTCATTGTATTATTATTTACTTTTTCATTTTGTAAAATACTCAAAGCTTTATTTAAAACATATAATCCTTTTGGTGTAACATTAATATTTAACATTGAATCACTTATTAATTCATATTTTAATCTTGTTTCTTTAGAAACTTTAGTTTTTCTATATAATAAATGATAAGGTTCAATTAAAGGTTCATAACCATTTAAAGATGAATTAAAGTAAAAAACTGAAAATTTAGTTTCTAATGATTCATATATAAACATTGTATTTTTATTATATTGATTAAATGGGATTTCTTTTTCTCCAATCATTTCAATAATACAATTTCCCATATTTTTACCATCTGATGGATGTGTATTACTAATCATATTCATTTTAATGTCTTCAAAATTTAAATTAAATAATGTTAATTTTTTTCCATTTTCATTCTCATCATAAAGTGCAACTTGTAATTTTTGGAATTCTATATCACAATTAATATTAACATTAAAACCAGCAATATTATACATTTGTTGACTTAAAACATCTCTTTTATATTTTTCTATTTTTTCCCTTAATTGTCTTTTACTTTTTAAATATTCATTAACTGCTTTTTTTCTTTCATAAGAATCTAAAAGTGTTTCTTTTCTAGACATTCTAGCACTTGTACTTCTTATTCCAGTTCTTCCATGTTTTAAATCAACAAAGTCTTTATATGCAATATTAAATAATTTAATATGAGAACATAAAAAATTTATTTTAACAGGTTCAATATTTATATAAGATTGAATAATTGAATTTTTTGAATTTACAACTAAAATATCATCACTTCTTGCAGAAATTCTAAAATCATTTATAATATCATATTTAATAGTTTCATTATCTACAAATTCTTCAATTCCTAATACTACATTTGATATAAGTAAACTTGTATGAATATTTCTATTTATATAATTAAAATATGATATTTCATCTGTTTCTTTATTAAATTCTAATTCTATTTTAGAATCAGTTTTCATTCTAAATACTAAGGAAGAATCTAAATTAAAACTTACACATTTTGCTTCTTTTGGTTGAATTGGGATTTTTAATGAAATATTTGATATTTCAACAAGGACACTTGATTTAAAATCAAATATTTTTTTATATACATTAACTTCATTTCTTGTTATTATTGATTCTTCTTGATTTTTACTAAAAGTTTCTTTTGATTGTTCTTCATTTAATGCATTTTTATCTCCTTTTTTTTTAACATTATTTTTTACTTTTCTAAAATAATTTGGATTAATTCCTTTTATTATTTTACCTTCATTTCTTTGTTGTTGTATAATTTGAAATGATTCTAATTCTCTATGAAGACTATTATTATCTTCACTTTTAAAATTCGCTATTCTAAATTCTTCTAATTTAACAAGGAATGTATGTATTCTATAAATAGTACTAATATTTGGTATTGCTTGTATATTTCCTAACTTAATTAAGAATTTTTTTTTATTTTTTTCAAAATTGAAATTATATATTAATGAAAAACAACCTTCTAATTTATCTTCATCTTCACTTAAATTACTTTTTTCTTTTTCTTCAATATTATCTTCATTATTATTATTATCTTCATTGTTAATATCTTCTTCATTATTATTATCTAAATTATTAATCTTTCTTTTTTTTGATATAGATCTAAATACACATCTATATTCATGAGCTAAATAATAATTTTCAGTTCCTTTTGGAGTTTTAATATGATCGTAATCATATATACTAATATTATCAAAATTAATAAAAGCTTTAATATTATTTTGATAATCTTCAGTACTATTAAAAGTAATACCAATAATTACTAAAGAGAAAAAATTTTTAGTTAAATATGAATCAATATCAGCACCTTTAACATAAGATTGTTCATATTCACTCATAACTTTAAATAAATGAATATTAATTTCTTTTAAAGAAAAATCAATACGATATTTTATTCCAATACTTTCATTTTCATCAATTACTTTACCTCTTTTTTTATTAACTAACTTTTGACTTCCACTGGGAGTTTCAATTGGACTTATTAAATCATACAAACTTAAAAATGAAATTGATGAATCATTAATTCCAAAAATAGAATATAAATTATCAATTCCATCAGAAGCACTTTGATAATATAAAAACATAGTTTTTAAATGTTTATCAGAAATATTCAAAACTAAAGTATCTAATTTAATAACCATTTTATTTTCATCTTCTTTTATATTTGATTTAATTAAAGTATCTAAGTTAATATCAATATTAAACTTATCTAAAATAGTCTCAAAAGTATTTTCTTTCCCAATTTCAAAATTATAACGTTCTGAATAAAAAATATTCATTTCAATAAGTTTAATTAAATAATTTTTATATAAAGCATTATTTTTATCAATTGATGATTGAGAAGGTTCTAAAGTTTTTATTTCAAATATTCCAGGATAAACAAAAATACAAGAATCAATTCTTCCTGATTGACTTATTCTAATTGGAAGAGCAAATAATGGACTTACAATATGAATATCAAAGAAAAAATGTCTAAATTCATAAAAATTTTGATTCCCTTCAATTAATTTTGTTAATTTTCTATAATATACTTTTTGATTTGATGTTATTTTTTTAAATAATGGTTTTATTTTTAATAATGAAGGTTTTAATTCACTTTCCATTTTTAATAAAATTGAACTCCAATAATCAAAATTTAATATAATGAAAAGTTGTTTTGTTGATTCAATTTTTAATTTATGTTGTGTATATTTTGATATTGGATTATATTCATATTCTAATGAAAAGATATTATCACCTTCAGAACCAAATTCATTAGTTGCATATAATATTTTTTTTTTTTTACCACTTGATGGAATATATAATATAACAATATTTGATAAATTAATTTCTAATTTTTGTTCTATTTTCTTTTGAATTATTTTCAAAATAAAATCATTTAAAGTTATATTACATAATTCAATAATTTGTTCTCCTTTTGATTTATTTATATTATTTATTTCTTCTAATCCTTTTTCATCAATTTTCCCTTCATATAATATTATATTTATATATTCAAGTTTAATTTCAAAATTATATATTTCTGAACTATTAGGAACATTTTCTAAAGTTTCAATTGGTTCTTTTTCTACTAATTTTTCATTTAATTCTTCTAAATTAATTGATATTGTTTTTGCTCTTTGATATTTTAATCCTTCAAATTTTTTTTGATTTTCTTCTATGAAATTTCTAAAAAGTGTATCTCCAAAATCTTTAAGAAGAAAAGATACTTTTTGTAATTCTGGAATTTTTGAATATGCAGAAAGTCTTATTTTCATAATATCTTTATATGAAGCATTTTCTTCAATTTGAGAACAAGTTTTAGGAAATTCTAATTTTTCATTTGATTTTTCAATATATTTTTGATTAAAATAATTAATATAATCATTAATATAAGTTTCTTTATCAGATGATGATATAATTTTCATAAAAGATTCATTTAAATGATTTAAAAAACTTAAATTACCAATATAAGAAGTTTGAATCATTTCTAATATAATTTGAATTTGTTCTAAAGTGAAATTTGCATTTATTTTTTCAATATTAATTCCAATTTTAAGAAAAGGTTTTTTCAGTTTTAAAAAATCTAATTCAAAAGAACAACTAATATAAAAATTAATATTTTCAAATATATAATTATGTCTTTTTTTTTTTTCATTTTCATTGTCAAAAACTGAACATTCATCATCACAAAATTCTTTAAAAGCAACATATTTTTTATGAAATATAACACCACCATCTTCTTTAATTCTCTTACTTCTTAAATTTGCTATTCCTTGTTTAAATAATAATCCAACTGATTTTTCATCAGGTTTTGTTTTTACTTTTTTTTCATTTTTCTTTAATAAAGCATTAATAAAATTAAATTTTTCAATTTTTTCACTTTCTTTATTATCTTGTTTTTTCTCTGATTCTTTTTCATGTATAATTTCTCTAAATTTATCCAAATATAAATTACCAAAATTAAAATTTAATATTTTAGAACAAAATTTAAGATTTGTTTTAGAATGTTTATTTTCATCTCTTATATTAACATTTGAATCTGATTCTTTGCTTAAATTTCTTTGATTAATAAATTCAAATTTTTGTAAAGAAAATCCTAATCTATAATATATTGTTTTTTCTTCAGTTTTCATTGGATATTCACAAAAAATTACTACATTTTCAATTACTAATTGAATATTATTAAATAATAATTCTGAAATTGGAGTATTTATTTCTTCTTTTCTATCTTTATTTAATTGATACATTTGACCAATAAATTGTTCAATTGAATTTAATTTATCTTGAATTAATTTTTGAAATTGTCTTTTCTCATTATCTATTATTTTGACAGATTCATCTTTTAAAATTAAATAAAGATATAATTTATTTATTGTAATTTTAATAGGATTTGAGTAAAAATAAGGGAATGATACTTTTACATCGATTGTATCTATTAAACTTTTTTTTAATTCAAGAAATGAGCAATTTAGTTCTTTTAAAATATTTGGATTTAATGTAACTTTATTTAAAGTAAAAGAACCTGATAGTAAATTTGATTCTGTTTCTTCTTTATTAAAGTCGGAAATTATTTTATTGAGATATTTCTCCACAAACATATTTATTATGGTAGATGACATTTTTATATAAAAGTTATTTTGTATAATTAAATTATTTCTTGAAATAATATTTTTAAATTTTTATTATTTATTTTGTTTATTTTTTATTATATTTTTATTATATAAATTTATTACAAAAATTATTATTTATATTACACTTTTATGTTTTCTATGACTTAATATTAAAGGTTGTGACACTTTAAGTTTATTAAAATTAATTTTCATTTTAGATAAATTATTAATAATTGAATTTTTTTTTTTTAAATATATTGGATCACAATTTGAATAAGGATTAACTTTATATATTTTTGTTCTTATCCTTGGTTTTTCAAATTGAATTCGATAATAATGAAATAATGTATTTTTCCTAAAAGTTAATTGAGATTTTGTTGATTGACTACTAATAGAAAATTTTCTTAAAATATTTCTATCAAGCCCTAAATTCATATTCAAATTAATAAGTTTTTTTGTATTCATTGAATAATCTTTTAATTCATTATCAATATATTTTGAATATAAAATATTATTTGATGATTTACTATCATTCAAAGTTGCATTTTTTGAACAATTAAAATTCTGTTTATATGAAAAATTTGATGTAAAAATAGTTTTAATTTTAGGAATTGATTGTTTATATTTATAATCATAAATCCTTAATGAAGGAGTTTTGTTAGTTGTATATGATTTATATATAGAAATATATGATGACATAAAATTAAAAAAAAAATTGAATATTATTTAAAGTATATAAATTTAAATCATATTTTAAATGGGTAAAAAAAATGATGATAAAAAAAAAAAAATAAAACGATAAAAAAAAAAAA
>Ga0256407_10005419_pt1 | contig 20487 bp, 31 predicted proteins | sample RumenRJG_04DNA_FD_193489 | JGI IMG/M metagenome (GOLD analysis project Ga0256407, IMG submission 193489) | Bovine rumen microbial communities from Lethbridge, Alberta, Canada - RJG_04 | ecosystem: Host-associated > Mammals > Digestive system > Stomach > Rumen | place: Canada: Alberta... | reverse complement strand
CAGTCTCGGATACGAGATCGTACTGGTGAACTCCAATCCGGCTACCATCATGACAGACCCGGAGATGGCAGATGTCACTTATATCGAGCCGCTGAACGTAGATCGTCTTGAGCAGATCATCGCCAAAGAACGGCCCGATGCCCTGCTGCCGAACCTCGGCGGACAGTCCGGCCTGAACCTGGCGTCCGAGCTCTATAAGGAAGGGATCCTTGACAAATACAATGTCAAAGTGATCGGCGTCCAGGTAGATGCTATTGAGCGCGGTGAGGACCGTGTGGAATTCAAGAATACCATGAACATGCTGGGCATCGAGATGGCCCGCAGCGAAGTGGCCTACAGTGTCGAGGAAGGCCTCGCCATCGCGGAGAAGCTGGGGTATCCGGTCGTTCTGCGTCCCGCCTACACCATGGGCGGCGCCGGCGGCGGTCTGGTCTACAACAAGGACGAGCTCCGCACCGTCATGGCGCGCGGACTTCAGGCATCCCTGGTGCACCAGGTCCTGGTGGAGGAATCCATCCTCGGCTGGGAGGAGCTGGAGCTGGAGGTGGTCCGCGACAAGGACAACAACATGATCACCGTCTGCTTCATCGAGAACGTGGATCCCATGGGTGTCCACACCGGCGACTCCTTCTGCACCGCTCCCATGCTGACCATCTCTGAAGAGGTGCAGCAGCGTCTGCAGGAGCAGGCCTACAGGATCGTCGAGCACATCGGCGTCATCGGCGGCACCAATGTCCAGTTCGCCCACAATCCGGTCGATGACCGTATCATCGTCATCGAGATCAACCCCAGAACTTCCCGCTCTTCCGCTCTTGCCTCCAAGGCCACCGGCTTCCCCATCGCCCTGGTCTCGGCAAAGCTCGCAACAGGCCTGACACTGAAGGATCTTCCCTGCGGAAAATACGGCACCCTGGACAAGTATGTTCCGGACGGCGATTACGTGGTCGTGAAATTCGCCCGCTGGGCCTTTGAAAAATTCAAAGGCGTGGAGGACAAGCTGGGCACGCAGATGCGCGCTGTCGGCGAAGTCATGTCCATCGGCAAGACCTACAAGGAGGCCCTCCAGAAAGCCATCCGCTCCCTGGAAAAGGGCCGTGCGGGTCTGGGCCATGTCTCCAATTTCAATGAGCTCTCAAAGGAAGAGCTTCTGAAGAAGCTCGCCATCCCGAACTCCGAGCGCCACTTCATCATGTATGAGGCGCTGCGGAAAGGCGCCACCATCGATGAGATCCACGAGCTCACCCACGTGAAGGCCTGGTTCATCCAGCAGATGAAGGAACTGGTGGAGGAAGAGGAAGCCCTGCAGCAGTGCAAGGGCAGCCTTCCCTCCGACGAAGCGCTCCTCCAGGCGAAGAAGGACGGCTTCTCCGATCTTTACCTGAGCCAGATCCTGGGCGTTCCGGAGGATGATGTCCGGAACCGCCGTTTAAGCTTAGGCGCGGAAGAGACCTGGGACGCGGTCCATGTCAGCGGCACAGAGGACAGCGCCTACTTCTACTCCACCTACAACGCGCCGGACAACAACCAGGTGCGCGATGACAAGCCGAAGATCATGATCCTCGGCGGCGGCCCGAACCGCATCGGCCAGGGCATCGAGTTCGACTACTGCTGCGTCCACGCCGCAATGTCCTTAAAGAAGCTCGGTTTTGAGACCATCATCGTCAACTGCAATCCGGAGACTGTCTCCACGGATTACGACACCTCCGACAAGCTCTATTTTGAGCCGCTGACCCTGGAGGATGTCCTGAGCATCTACCACAAGGAGAAGCCAGTGGGAGTCATCGCCCAGTTCGGCGGACAGACGCCGCTGAACCTGGCTTCCCAGCTGCAGAAGAACGGGGTCAAGATCCTCGGTACCACTCCGGAGGTCATCGACCTGGCGGAGGACCGCGACCAGTTCCGCATGGTCATGGACAAGCTCGGCATCCCGATGCCGGAGTCCGGCATGGCCACCACGGTGGAAGAGGCAAAGGCGATTGCCGCCAGCATCGGATATCCCGTCATGGTCCGTCCCTCCTATGTTCTCGGCGGCCGCGGCATGGAAGTCGTCTACGACGACGAGGCCATGATCGGCTACATGAACGCGGCAGTCGGCGTGACGCCTGACCGTCCGATCCTCATCGACCGCTTCCTGCACCATGCACTGGAGTGCGAGGCCGACGCCATCAGCGACGGCACCCACGCCTACGTTCCCGCAGTCATGGAGCACATCGAGCTTGCCGGCATTCACTCCGGCGACTCGGCCTGCATCATCCCCTCGAAGCACATCACTCCGGAAAACCTTGAGACCATCAAGGAATACACCCGGAAGATCGCTGAGGAGATGCACGTGGTCGGCCTCATGAACATGCAGTACGCTATCGAGGACGGCAAGGTCTTTGTCCTGGAGGCAAACCCGAGAGCTTCCCGTACCGTCCCGCTGGTCTCCAAGGTCTGCGGCATCCGCATGGTCCCGCTGGCGACCGAGATCATCACTTCCGAGCTCACCGGCAGACCTTCTCCGGTGCCTTCCCTCGGAGAGCGTTATATCCCGTACTACGGCGTGAAAGAAGCGGTGTTCCCCTTCAATATGTTCCAGGAAGTCGACCCGGTCCTCGGGCCGGAGATGCGCTCCACCGGCGAGGTGCTGGGCATCGCGGACACCACCGGCGAAGCCTTCTTCAAGGCAGAGGAGGCCGCCCAGGCCACACTCCCGCTGAAGGGAACTGCCCTGATCTCGGTCAACGAGCAGGACAAGCCGGAGGTCGCGGAAGTCGCCCAGTCCCTGTATGAAGACGGATTCCGGATCTTTGCCACCGGCAAGACCTGGAGGACAATCAACGACGCGGGCATTCCGTGCGTAAAGGTCAAGAAGCTGTACGAAGGACGTCCGAACATCCTGGACTTCATCACCAACGGCGATATCCAGCTGATCGTCAACTCTCCCTCAGGCAAGGAAAGTATCCACGACGACAGCTACCTGAGAAAAGCCGCCATCAAGAACAAGATCCCTTACATCACCACCATGGCAGCCGCAAAGGCGGCGGCCGAGGGGATCGCGCAGGTCTACCGCCGCGGCGCCGGCCAGGTCCGGTCCCTGCAGGAGTGGCACTCGCTGATCAAAGCATGACTATAAAAGGAGACAGAGAACCGTCCCTCTGTCTCCCTTTTTTTGTTTTCTTTACCGTCTCCAGACACCATTGCCGTCGATATAGAAAGTATCGATCCAGGTATCTCTCGCCATATCACCGCTTCCCGGATAGAAGTACGACCAGTGGTCCCCGATCTGCTTCCATCCTCTCACCATGTGGCCGTTCTCGTCCACCATCCAGGTTTTGCCGTCCCGGTGCACCAGGGCATTCGCCGCCATGCGTCCGTAGGTGGCTGAGTTCGGATCCTCCTCCAGGTAGTACCAGGATTCATTGATATTCTGCCAGCCGGTGATCATCGCCCCGTCTGCCCCGAGGTAATACCACCCTGTGGGAGCCTGATACCATCCGGTGCGCATGCGGCCTGAATCGTCAAAGGAATACCACTTTCCCTGGACGATCTCCCAGCCGTTCTTTTTGTACTGACCGTCAGGGTACTTGTAATACCAGTAGCCGCCGCTGCTGATCCACCCGGCTCCGCTGCTGCCTGTCGTGGGATCCGGCGCAGTCTGGGACCCGGAAGAGGAGCTTTTGCTGCTGTTATCGTCCCAGATTGCTCCTGTTCCGTCGGATACTTCCCGGTCACTGATATAGAGATCATCGGAATCTGTCCACGCGGAATTCTTTCCGTAGCTCTTCTCACTGGACGTATGGGGGATCACGCGGACCCGGAAGGTATAGTCGCCGGCTTTGGTCATGTAGGGATAAAAGTTGTAGCTGGTCCCCGTGGTGTCCGCAACGCGCTTTATTACCGTGCTGCCGCGCTTCAGCTGGAGCTCATAATGACCGCTGCCCCTGCTGACGCTCTTCCATCTCGCCTGACCAAGGCCGCTCCTGTCAGTGTCCGCCCACCAGGCTTCATCCGGCTCCTCATAGCTGCCTTTCACACCGTTAAACTTCAGCGTCACAGTCAGCTTGTAGTTTGTACGGCTCACTTCCGTACACTCAGCGTTTCCGCTGATATTGACGTTCTTCTTGCTGAAGCCGCTCTTGAAGCGGTAGGCATCCTCATCGGAGATCTCCAGCACTGCACGGACCCGGATCTCCTGTCCCACCTTCAGGTCTTTGCTGGAGCCGCTGACAAGCTTCAGAGAAGAGATGTAGAACTTGTCCGAATTCGTCCACACTCCCACCTCGCCTTCATCCGGCTCTGCGATCACCAGATTGTCCGACGAGAAGTTGTCCCCTGCCTCCAGCTTGCTGCGCACGTGCAGCGACACGCTGTTAATTTTTTTATAGCTGGCAGCCATTACCGGGGCCGCTGTAAATGCCATCTCTACCGCGATCAGGAAAACCGAGAGGAACACTGCCGCGGTCTTTCTTCCCATTTTCACTGCTGTAAACTCCTTTCCTTTTCTTTCACTATCATCATAAACCACTTTAAGGAGCGTTACAACTTACGGTTTTTTTCAAGTTTTATAACAAGAAACAAAAAAGAACTGCTGTGAATAAACACAGCAGTTCTCTGTATCATCGGAAAACAGCTTACACGAGCTCCAGAAGGACCTCCATCGCCGCGTCGCCCTTTCTCTGGCCGATCTTGACGATTCTGGTGTATCCGCCGTTTCTTCCCGCATACTTCGGGCCGTACTCGTCAAAGAGCTTGGCAGCCAGATCCACCTTCTTAGCGTCTCTCTTCTTTGCGCCGACTTCGGTCACACCGTAGAGGACAGACTGGATCTTCCTTCTTGCGTTCATTCTGGACGGCTTGTCCTTCTTGATCTCTTTCTGGACCTCATCGAACACGGTGACTTTCTTGCCGTCGCGCTCTTCCTTGATCCTCTTGCCGTTCGCATCCTTCTTCGGAACCTTCGCAGTCACGGTGACGGTCTCGAAGTTGTCCTTCTCCTTCGCTGCAAGAGCGATGAGCGGCTCAACTACTCTTCTCACTTCCTTGGCTCTCGCCTCGGTGGTGATGATCTTGCCGTTTGCGATCAGAGCCGTTGCCTGGCTTCTGAGCAGTGCGCGTCTGACATCGGACTTCCGGCCCAGCTTTCTGTACATTGCCATGATGGTACTTCCTCCTTTTCGGAGCATGTGCCCGTGCTCTTACGGTCTTACCGGACACACACGTATATATTTAATGATCAGCTAAGCACCTCTTCGCCCTGCTTCAGCTGCAGATTCAGCTCCTTCAGCTTGTCCAGGACTTCCTCGAGGGACTTCTTGCCGAGATTGCGGACCTTCATCATGTCTTCAGGGCTCTTGTTGATGAGCTCCTCGACTGTGTTGATGCCCGCCCTCTTCAGGCAGTTGTAGGAACGGACGGAAAGTTCAAGTTCGTCGATGTTCATCTCCAGAACCTTTTCCTTCTCGTCGCTCTTCTTCTCAGACATCACTTCCACTTTGCGGGCGTTCTCGCTGAGATCGATGAACAGGCTCAGGTGCTCGGAAAGCACCTTTGCTGCCAGGCTGACAGCCTCATCCGGGGCCAGTGTCCCGTTCGTGAAGACATCCAGAGTCAGCTTGTCGTAGTCTGTCATCTGTCCCACACGCGTGTTCTCGACATGCGTGTTCACACGCTCCACAGGAGTGTAGATGGAATCGACCGAAATCACACCGATCGGCAGATCTTCCTGCGCCTTGTTCTTCTCGGCGCTGACATATCCGCGGCCGTTGGTGATGGTCAGTTCCATGGAGAATCTTGTGCTGCCGCCCGAAATGGTGGCGATGACCTGATCCTTGTTCAGGATCTCGATATCGGAATCACACTGGATATCAGCTGCGGTGACCACACCTTCGCCCTCAAAATCGATGAACGCTGTCTTCGGCTCGTTGGAAGCAGAAGAGTTCCGGATGCAGAGGGACTTGATGTTCATGATGATCTCCGTCACATCTTCCTTGACGAAGGGGATGGAGGAAAACTCATGGAGGACACCATCGATCTTTACCTGGCTGACAGCCGTGCCGGGCAGCGAGGAAAGCATGATTCTTCTCAGAGAGTTGCCAAGGGTGAGCCCATAGCCTCTCTCAAGAGGTTCACATACGAAGCGGCCAAACTTTTTATCATCGGAGATCTCAGCAATCTCAATGTTAGGTTTTTCAAAATCGAACAAGAATGAATACCTCCTTTTTGTTGGCCTGCACTAATTTTTCTTAAATGCACCCGCACCCGGACTCGGGATGCTTCGCATCCCTCGTTGCCGGCGGACAGAGTTGCTTCGCACCTTGTCCACCAGGGAATCGTGTTCATGATCAGCCTGGTAAGCAAGCTTCCCCGTCTGATCATGCCCACGATTCCCGGGTGCTGTTTTTTTATCAAATTACTTGGAGTACAACTCGACGATCTGCAGCTCGTCCACCGGGACATCGATCTCTTCACGGGTCGGAAGAGACTTCACGGTTCCCTTCAGAGCCTCGCGGTCGCAGTCAAGCCATGCCGGCACGATGCGTCCGTTGGTCATCTCAAGGACCTCTTCATATCTCTTGGTGGATTTTGCCTTTTCCTTGATCTCCACGACATCGCCTGCGCTGATCAGATAGGAGGGGATGTTCACGATCTTGCCGTTCACAAGAACATGTCTGTGACCGACGATCTGACGAGCCTCTCTTCTGGTTCTCGCAAATCCGAGACGGAAGATGACATTGTCGATTCTGCGCTCCAGAAGGACCATCAGGTTTTCACCGACCTGGCCCTTCATGCGGGAAGCCTTCTCGAAATAGTTGCGGAAGGGCTTCTCCAGCACACCGTAGATGAACTTTGCCTTCTGCTTCTCGCGAAGCTGGCTTCCGTACTCACTCATCTTACGGTTGGCTCTCTTTAATTCTCTGTTTGATTTCTTGTCGATGCCCAGGTAGCCCGGTTCGAGGCCGAGGGATCTGCATCTTTTAAGAACAGGAACTCTGTTAACTGCCACTGTATTCTACCTCCTGATTATACTCTTCTGCGCTTCGGCGGACGGCAGCCGTTATGCGGCACCGGGGTCACGTCCTTAATGCTGGTTACTTCGATTCCGCATGCTGCGAGCGCACGAATCGCTGCCTCACGGCCGGAACCCGGACCCTTCACCATAACGTCGACAGACTTTAAACCATGGACGATAGCTGCTTTTGCGGCAGTTTCCGCAGCCATGGAGGCTGCGTACGGAGTAGATTTCTTTGAACCTCTGAATCCCAGACCACCCGCACTTGCCCAGGACAGAGCGTTGCCCTGGAGGTCAGTCAGCGTAACAATCGTATTGTTAAACGAAGACTGAATGTGCGCCTGGCCGCGTTCAACGTTTTTCTTAACGCGCTTCTTGGCCGAGACCTTCTTCGCGCTGGACTTCTGCTGCTTTGCCATTAAACTAACCTACTTTCTCGCAAAATTAATGTTGAATCTTACGCTCCTGTTATTAAAACATGCAACGTGATTCTGAATTCTTGTTACTTGCCTTTATTACTTCTTCTTGTTGGCAACTGTCTTTCTCGGGCCTTTGCAGGTTCTTGCGTTTGTCTTGGTCTTCTGACCGCGGCAGGGCAAGCTCTTACGATGACGGATCCCGCGATAGCAGCCGATCTCAGTGAGCCGCTTGATATCCATAGCGGTCTGTCTGCGCAGGTCACCTTCGACGACCTGGGTCTCGGCAATGATCTCGGCAATCTTTTTCACTTCGTCATCCGTGAGATCCTTCACTCTCGTGTTGGGATCCACTCCGGCCTGAGACAGAATTCTGTTGGAACTGGTCACACCGATACCATAAATATAGGTGAGTCCGATTTCCACACGCTTCTCTCTCGGTAAATCAACGCCTGAAATACGAGCCATTGTGCTGTTTCCTCCTGTTAGATTTGAACTTTGCGTCTTAGCCTTGTCTCTGCTTGTGCTTCGGATTCACGCAGATGATTCTGATAGAACCCTTTCTCTTGATGACTTTGCACTTTTCGCAAATCGGCTTGACTGAAGATCTGACTTTCATATCGATCCTCCTTTCTTGGCCAATAAAAGCCGCCGAATTATTATATCACCGCTGTTCTTAAAATACAAGCAGATCGCTTCTATGCAATCCCACGAATATTTCGCGTTTTACGGCGCTGTTTCCGGCAAAACTATTACGCGCTGCAGTTACTTGTTTCTCCAGGTGATCCGGCCCTTGCTGAGGTCATACGGGGAAAGTTCCACCGTGACCCGGTCTCCGGGCAGGATGCGGATGTAGTTCATGCGGAGCTTGCCGCTGATATGCGCCAGTACCTGGTGTCCGTTTTCCAGTTCCACCTGGAACATGGCGTTCGGAAGTTTTTCAATGACTTTTCCTTCCAGCTGGATCACGTCTGTTTTCGACATTCAATAACCCCTTTTGATTCGACTCATCGCAGGGACAGGATCTCAGGTTCCCCGTCCGTGATCAGGATCGTGTTCTCGTAGTGTGCGGCAAGGCTGCCGTCCTTTGTGGTGACGGTCCAGCCGTCGGAACCCCAGTTGACTTCCCAGGTACCGTTAGTGATCATCGGTTCGATCGCCAGTGTCATTCCGGCCTGCAGGCGGATCCCTCTGTGCTTCATCCGGTAGTTCGGGACCTCCGGATCTTCATGCATTCCGGTCCCGATCCCGTGCCCCACCAGGTCTCTGACAACGCCGTAGCCTCTGGAGGAGGCGTAGTCGCCGATGGCGCCGCAGATGTCGTTCAGGTGGTTGCCTGCCTTCGCATACTTCAGCCCTTCAAAGAAGGACTCTCTGGTGACATCGATCAGAGCCTGCGCTTCAGGTGTGATCTCTCCCACCGCCCAGGTACGGGCCGCATCGCTCTGCCAGCCCTTCCAGATGACTCCGGTGTCCAGGCTGACGATATCGCCCTCCCGGATGACTCTCTTTTTGGAAGGGATCCCGTGAACCACTTCGTCGTTCACGGAGACACACACACTTGCAGGAAAACCTTCATATCCGAGAAACGAAGGGATGCAGCCGTAGCCGCGGATCAGTTTTTCGCACCGCCGGTTGATCTCAAACGTGGTCACACCCGGTTTCACGACTTCCGCGAGCTCTTCATGCACCTTTGCGAGGATTTCTCCCGCCTCGCGCATCAGCTGTATCTCATGTGCCGATTTCACTGTCACAGCCATGTTCTTCTGCCTGCTCCTGTCTTAGAGAACTGCCTTGATGTCTTCGAAAACCTTGTCCATTTCCTGCGTTCCGTCCACGCTCTTCAGCACGCCCGCCGCTCTGTAGTAGTCGATGAGGGGCTGCGTCTGGTCGTGGTAAACGGAGAGGCGCTTCTGGACCGTTTCCGGCTTGTCATCATCTCTCAGCACCAGGGCGCTTCCGCAGGTATCGCAGATGCCTTCCTTCTTCGGTGCGTTGAAGACGATGTGATAGGTGGCGCCGCAGTTCAGGCAGGCTCTTCTGCCGCCCATGCGTTTCACGATGTTCTCATCCGGGACATCAATGTCCACTGCTGCGTCGATCTTGTTTCCTTCGGCCGCAAGAGCTTTTGTAAGGCTCTCAGCCTGCGGAATGGTGCGGGGGAAGCCATCCAGGACATAGCCCTTTTCGCAGTCTGCTTCGTGGATCCTGTCCATCAGCATACCGATCGTAACTTCGTCCGGGACAAGCGCTCCCTGATCCATAAACGCTTTGGCTTTCTTGCCGAGTTCTGTGCCCGCCTTGATGTTTGCACGGAAGATGTCTCCTGTGGAGATGTGCGGAATGCCGTACTCCGCAGCAATTCTTTTTGCCTGGGTTCCTTTTCCGGCACCGGGGGCGCCGAGCATAACGATCTTCATAGCTTCCCTCCGTTTCATAAGTACAAGGAGCTGCCGCGAAAGCCGGAACCGGACAGTCCGCACCGGCCCCGAAGCAGCTCCTCACATTGTTGTTCGTTCAGTATCAGTCGCTCAGGAATCCCTTGTAGTTTCTCACCAGCATGCTGGATTCGATCGCCTTCAGGGTCTCCAGGATAACACCGACGATGATGATCAGAGATGTTCCCGTGAAGGACAGGCTTCCGATGTTGAAGAGACCCGAGATGATGATCGGGATCACAGCAACGATGGTAAGGCCGGTCGCTCCGAGGAAAATGATGTAGTTCAGAACTCTTGTGAGATAGTCGCTGGTCGGCCGGCCGGGACGGATGCCCGGGATGAAGCCGCCTGACTTCTTCATGTTGTTCGCGACCTCCAGCGGATTGAAGGTGATGGAGGTATAGAAATAAGCGAACAGAATGATCAGGACGATGTAGAGCACCAGACCGATGGAATACACCGGACGGTCCGGACGGAACCAGTTGGAAGAGTTCAGTGCTGCCAGGATCTTTCCGCCGATCGACGTGTAGTCGATGGTGAAGAACTGGGAGATCACGATGGGGAAGGACATCAGCGAGCTGGCAAAGATCACCGGGATCACGCCTGCCGTGTTCACCTTCAGCGGGATCACTGCGTTCTGTCCGCCGCCCATCATTCTGCGTCCCTGCAGCTTCTGCGTGTACTGTACCGGAATGCGCCGCTCCGCGTCACACAGGAGAATAACAAAGACGACCATTGCAAGGATACAGGCGAGGATGATCAGTCCCGCCACCACTGCTGTCGCCACAGATCTGGCGTTAAGGATGAATCGTTCAAACAGCGTTCCGAGGTCGTTCGGAAGAGAGGAGATGATGTTGATGAGAAGGACGATGGAAATGCCGTTGCCGACACCCTTGTCCGTGATCCTCTCGCCGATCCACATCAGGAAGGCACTGCCTGCTGTCATCGCGGCCACCGCGACAAGGACGCTCTTCAGACTGAAGTTGTAGAGCAGTCCCTGGCTGCCGAAGCCGACAGACATCGCGATACTCTCGATCAGAGCAAGGACGACGGTCAGGTAACGGGTATAGCCCATCATCTTCTTCCTGCCGTCCTCCCCCTCACGCTGAAGTTCCTCCAGCTTCGGGATCGCAATGGTCATCAGTTCCATAATAATGGATGATGTGATGTAGGGTGTGATGCTGAGAGCCAGTACGCTCATCTGCTCGAAGGAGCCGCCGGTGATCGCATTGAAAAAGCCGAACGCATTTCCGGTTGCCTGGCGCTGCTGTGCAAAAAAGTTCTTAAGGTACTCCGTGTTAACGCCGGGGATCGGAAGGTTACTGCCAAAGCGCACTACCATCAGCATCAGGAAGGTAAAGAGCAGCCTGTCACGGATGTCCTTTATCTTCAGCGCATTTCGGAGACTCGTCAGCATCTCAGATCACCTCGCAGGTTCCGCCAGCTGCTTCGATCTTTGCCTTGGCGCTCTCGCTGAAAGCATTCAGCTTCACAGTCAGCTTTTTGGTCAGCTCGCCGCCGCCCAGTGCCTTGACGCCGTCGCAAACATCGCCGATGATTCCCTTCTCCACAAGGCTCTCGACCGTGACGACTGCGCCGTCCTCGAATCTCTCGAGCTCATGGATATTGAAAGCGATAATATTCTTGGTGTTGCGGTTCTTGAAGCCTCTCTTGGGGAGACGTCTGTACAGGGGCATCTGGCCGCCTTCGAAGCCGGGTCTCGGTGCGCCGGAACGTGCTTTCTGGCCCTTGTGTCCCTTGCCGGCAGTCTTACCGTTGCCTGAGCCGTGTCCGCGTCCGCGCCGGAAATTGCCGGAATGGACAGAACCCTCAGCCGGTCTTAAGTTAGATAAATCCATGACTGCACCTCCATTTTCTTAGGTGATTGAGATTACTTATTCCTCTGTTTCTTCGACTTTGACCAGATGTCTGACGTGCCAGATCATGCCTCTGACTGCCTCGTTGTCCGGCATCGTAACGGTCTTGTGCATCTTCTTAAGGCCAAGCGCCTCCACAGTAGCTTTCTGCTTCGGGATTGCGCCGATGGGGGACTTGACCAGAGTGATCTTAAGTGTCTTAGCCATTTTAGTCTCCTCCTTCTCAGCCCATGATCTCTTCCACGGACTTGCCGCGTCTCTTCGCGATCTCCTCCGGGGTATGGATCGCAGTCAGGCCTGCCAGAGTAGCAAGCACGACGTTGGTCTTGTTGTTGGAGCCCAGGGACTTCATGTTGATGTTCTGGATTCCTGCAAGCTCGACCACGGCACGGGCCGGACCGCCGGCGATGATACCGTTACCTTCGGGAGCTCTCTTCAGCAGGACGGATGCGCTGCCGAATTTGCCGATGTAGTCATGCGGGATACTCTTGTTCTCATCGATTGCGATGGTCACGACGTTCTTCATCGCAGCCTCTTTGCCCTTGCGGATCGCCTCCGGAACTTCGCCGGCCTTGCCGAGGCCTACGCCGACTCTGCCCTTGCCGTCGCCCACAACTACCAGAGCGGAGAAACGCATCGTGCGGCCGCCCTTGACGGTCTTGCTGACACGCTTGATGGCTACGACTCTGTCGTTGAATTCAGAATTCTTCTGATCGTTTCTTTCGCGATTCATTGCCATTTCCTTATGTTCCTCCCCTTAGAATTGTAAGCCGGCTTCACGTGCAGCGTCTGCAAGTGCCTTGACTTTACCGGTGTAGAGGAATCCACCTCTGTCAAATACTACCTGGGAGATACCCTTGGCAGCAGCTCTCTCGGCGATCAGCTTGCCGACATATGCAGCCGCTTCGACGGTATCTGTGTTCTCAAGTGCGCTCTTCGCTTCCTTCTCAAGAGTGGAAGCTGCGGCCAGGGTCTTTCCGACCGAATCATCAATAATCTGAGCGTACATATGGCTGTTGCTTCTGAAGACGGCCAGGCGCGGCTTCTGGGCAGTACCCACAAGAGTCTTGCGCATTCTCCAGTGCTTCTTGGAACGGACAGCCTTTCTGGACTCTTTGCTTACCATGATTTATCCCTCCTGATTATTTCTTACCGGTCTTACCGACCTTGCGGCGGATAGTCTCGGTGCGGTACTTGATACCCTTGCCCTTGTACGGCTCAGGCTGTCTCTTCTCGCGGATGTTGGCCGCATACTGTCCGACCTTCTCTTTATCAATACCCTGGACCTTGATGATGTTCTGTCCTTCCAGCACCGTGGTGACGCCTTCGGGATCCTCCATCTCTACCGGATGGGAATAACCAAGGGACAGGACAAGCTTATTTCCCTGTTTAGCAGCTCTGTAACCAACACCGTTGATCTCCAGAACCTTCTCATATCCTTCGGTCACACCGACTACCATGTTCTTGATCAGGGTTCTTGTCAGACCGTGAAGAGCCTTGCTTCTCTTCAGATCGTTCGGTCTGGACACGACGATCTCCGCGCCTTCCTGCTTAATGGTCATTTCTGCAGGCAGCACTCTCTCCAGTGTACCCTTCGGACCTTTCACAGTCACAAGATTATTTTCTGCGATCGTGACGGTAACGCCCGCCGGGACCGCGATAGGCATTCTTCCGATTCGTGACATGCCGTTTTTCCTCCTAATTTGAAATAAAGGATCTATATTTGCCTTTCATACAATAATCAAGGCATTCAGTCCTGATTACCAGATAAAAGCTAAAACCTCACCGCCTACACCTAAACGACGCGCTTCCTTATCGGTGATCACGCCCTGGTTTGTAGAGATGATTGCAGTTCCGAGGCCGCCGAGAACCTTCGGCATATCTTCCTTGCCTGCGTAGATACGAAGGCCGGGCTTGGAGATTCTCTTGAGGCCGGTGATGATGCGCTCGTTCTTGGTTGCGCCGTACTTCAGGGTGATTCTGATATCCTTGAAGCTGCCGGCATCGACGAGCTCGTACTTCTCAATATATCCCTCGTTCACAAGGATGTCAGCAATCGCTACCTTCATCTTGGAAGACGGGACATCGACCGTATCATGCTTCGCAGTATTTGCATTGCGGATTCTTGTGAGCATATCTGCAATCGGATCGTTCGTTGTCATGGAATGTTTCCTCCTGTTGAATTCTTCCTGAATTTACCAGCTTGCTTTTCTGACTCCCGGGATCTGACCCTTGTAAGCGAGTTCTCTGAAGCAGATACGGCAAATACCATATTTTCTGAGATAAGCATGCGGGCGTCCGCAGATTTTGCAGCGGTTATACTCTCTGACCTCGAACTTCTGCGGGCGGGCCTGCCTGATCTTCATTGACGTCTTCGCCATGTTTGTTCTCCCCCTTATTTAGAAAACGGCATGTTGAATAAGGTTAACAGATACCGGGCTTCCTCATCGGTGTTAGCGGTGGTGACGAAGCAGATATCCATACCGCGGACCTTGTCTACCTTATCATACTCGATCTCCGGGAAGATCAGCTGCTCCTTGATACCCATGGAGTAGTTGCCTCTGCCGTCGAAGCCGTTCGGGTTCACGCCTCTGAAGTCACGGACACGCGGAAGTGCCAGGTTGATCAGACGATCCGCAAACTCATACATCTTTTCGCCGCGGAGAGTGACCTTGCAGCCGATCGGCATGCCTTCACGGATCTTGAAGTTCGCGATGGACTTCTTGGACTTTGTGATGACAGCCTTCTGTCCGGTGATGATCTCCATGTCGCGGACTGCGGACTCGAGGACCTTCACATTCTCCTTCGCCTCACCGACGCCCATGTTGACCACGATCTTGTCCAGCTTCGGGACCTGCATCGGGTTGGTGTAGCCGAACTTTTCCTTCATCTTCGCGACGATCTCGCTGTCGTAAAACTCTTTTAATCTAGCCACCTTGAATGTTCCTCCTCTCCGTATCAGTCGATCGCCTTACCGGTCTTCTTCGCGACACGGACCTTCTTGCCGTCCTTGACCTCGAAGCCGACTCTGGTGGGCTTGCCATCCGCGACCAGCATCACGTTGGAGATGTGGATGGAACCTTCGCTGGTGATGATGCCGCCGTTCTGGTTCTGCGCATTCGGCTTCGTGTGCTTCTGGATCATGTTGCAGCCTTCGACAGTAACTCTCTCCTTCGCGGTATCTACATGTAAAACCTTTCCGGTTTTGCCTTTGTCCTTGCCGGAAATGATCTGAACGGTGTCGTCCTTCTTAATTTTACGCATCTTCCGACCTCCTTATAATACTTCCGGAGCAAGAGATACGATCTTCATGAACTGCTTGTCACGAAGCTCTCTGGCCACCGGCCCGAAAATACGGGTACCTGAAGGCGTCTTGTCTTCCTTGATGATCACGGCTGCGTTCTCATCGAACATGATGTAAGAACCGTCTTTGCGGCGGGTCTTGTGCACGCTTCTCACCACAACTGCCTTCACCACGTCGCCTTTCTTGACAACGCCGCCCGGCGTTGCGTCCTTAACGGAAGCGACGATGATATCGCCGATATGCGCATATCTTCTGGTAGAGCCGCCCAGAACACGGATGCAAAGGAGCTCCTTCGCACCGGTATTGTCGGCAACTTTCAAACGTGTTTCCTGCTGAATCATGCCGGATACTCCTTCCTAAGCTTACTTTGCTTTCTCGACGATTTCGACCAGTCTCCATCTCTTGTCCTTGGACAGCGGTCTGGTCTCCATGATTCTGACTCTGTCGCCCACTCTGCACTCGTTGTTCTCGTCGTGAGCCTTGAACTTCTTGGTCTGCTTGATGATCTTGCCGTAAAGCGGGTGCTTGACGTGATCCTCGATCGCAACCGTGATGGTCTTGTCCATCTTGTCGCTGATCACTTTGCCGACACGTGTTTTTCTAAGATTTCTCTCTTCCACGGTTTCTCTCCTCTTTCAATGGCGGTTTATATCCTACCTGATCCGTCCGGCTTAAGCTTTCGCCTTCTGATTGATAACAGTCTCAATTCTCGCGATGTTCTTGCGAACCTCGGTGATCCTTGCGGTATTATCAAGCTGGCTGGTTGCGTTCTGGAACCGGAGGTTGAAGAGCTCCTTCTTTGCGGAAACCAGCTCCTCTTTCAGTTCTGCCGCGCTCTTTGCTTTTAAATTCTCGACATACTTATTCGTTTTCACTCTGTTCACCGCCTTCTGCTGTCTGTGCGGAAACGACGTTCACGCCGTTAACATCTTCCTTAGACACGATCTTGCACTTGCAGGGAAGCTTGTGCATTGCGAGACGAAGTGCCTCTTTGGCATCCGCCTCAGCGACGCCGGAGACCTCAAAGAGGATGCGTCCGGGCTTCACGACCGCGACCCAGTACTCGGTGGTTCCTTTACCGGAACCCATACGGGTCTCAGCCGGCTTCGCCGTAACGGGCTTATCCGGGAAAATCTTGATCCAGACCTTACCGCCTCTCTTCAGGTAACGGGTAAGGGCGACACGGGCTGCCTCGATCTGGTTGGACTTGATCCAGCAGGGCTCGGTGGAAACCAGGCCGTACTCGCCGTGTGCAAGGGTATTTCCGCGCAGTGCCTTACCGGCCATGGAACCGCGGAACTGCTTTCTGTGCTTGACTCTCTTAGGCATCAACATAATTCTCAGGCTCTCCCTTCTCTGGTCTCGGTCTTAACCGGAAGAACTTCACCCTTGTAGATCCAGACCTTGACGCCGACCTTGCCGTAGGTGGTATCCGCCTCAGCGAAGCCGTAGTCGATGTCTGCACGAAGGGTCTGCAGCGGGATGGTTCCCTCTGAGTAGAACTCGCTTCTTGCAATGTCAGCGCCGCCCAGACGTCCTGCGCAGCAGGTCTTGATTCCGAGCACGCCGGCCTTCATGGATCTCTGCATCGCGGACTTCATAGCCCGGCGGAAAGAGGTTCTGTTCTCAAGCTGCTGTGCGATGTTCTCTGCGACGAGCTGAGCCTCTCTGTCCGGTCTCTTGATCTCCTTGATGTCGATGAAGACCTTCTTGTCAGTGTACTTTCCGAGATCCTTCTTCAGCTTCTCGATCTCAGCGCCGGCCTTGCCGATCACGACGCCGGGCTTCGCAGTGTGAACGATGACGCGGACTCTGTCGGAGGCGCGCTCGATCTCGATATCGCTGATTCCGGATGCATACAGCTTCTTCTTCAGGAACTTTCTGATGTTGTAATCCTCAACGAGGTTGTCCGCGAAATCCCTCTCCGCGTACCATCTGGAGTCCCAGTCTTTGATAACGCCGACTCTAAGGCCGTGCGGATTCACTTTCTGTCCCATTCTCTACCTCCTCACTTTTCGTCCAGAACAACCGTGATGTGGCTCATTCTCTTAAGGATCCTGTACGCTCTGCCCTGTGCTCTGGGCTTGATCCTCTTCATGGTCGGGCCGTCGCTTGCGTAGCACTCGGCCACATACAGTCTGGAACGATCCATGTTGTTGTTGTTCTCTGCGTTTGCAGCAGCGGATTTGAGGAGCTTCTCGATCACGCTGGAAGCATATCTGGGATTGTATGCCACGATGCCGAGAGCGGTCTGAAGATCTTTTCCTCTGATCGCGTCAAGAACGAAGCATGCTTTCTGTACCGGAACTCTTGCATAAGAAAGCTTTGCAGACGGTCTCTTGTCTTTCTGTTCGTTTCTTTCTCTTTTAATCTGGGCTCTATGTCCTTTAGCCATTTCTGAAACCCTCCTTTCAAACCTTTCTTATACTCAGGGACGACCGACCTTTTTCTCGTCGGCGCCGTGACCGCGGTAAGTGCGGGTCGCGACGAATTCGCCCAGCTTATGTCCGACCATGTCCTCGGTGACATACACCGGAACGTGCTTTCTGCCGTCATGTACCGCGATCGTAAGGCCAACCATGGCCGGGAAGATCGTGGAGCGGCGGGACCAGGTCTTGATGACGCTCTTCTGGCCCGATTTGTTCATTTCTTCGACCTTCTTAAGCAGGCTCGCGTCTGCGAAGGGTCCTTTTTTCAGTGAACGTGCCATCTGTATTCTCCCCCTTTATCAGTTGCCTGCGCCAGCGGCTTTGCCGTTTCTTCTTCTGACGATCAGCTTGTTGGACTGCTTGTTCTTCTTTCTGGTCTTCAGGCCGAGTGCCGGCTTGCCCCACGGAGTGCTGGGACCCGGACGTCCGATCGGGGAACGGCCTTCGCCGCCGCCGTGCGGATGGTCATTCGGGTTCATGACGGAACCTCTGACGTGCGGGCGGATACCCATGTGGCGGGTCCTTCCTGCCTTACCGATGTTGATCAGGTTGTGATCGCCGTTGCCGACGGTACCAAGGGTCGCGCGGCACTGGATCGGGACCATTCTCATCTCGCCGGACGGAAGACGCAGGGTGGCGTACTTTCCTTCCTTAGCCATGAGCTGTGCGGTGATGCCTGCTGCTCTTGCCAGCTGAGCGCCCTTGCCCGGATACAGCTCCACAGCGTGGATCTCTGCACCGACCGGGATGTTTGCCAGCGGGAGGCAGTTGCCGACCTTCGCCTCAGCATGCTCGCCGCTCATCACGGTCTCGCCGACCTTCAGGCCTGCCGGAGCGAGGATGTATGCCTTCTCGCCGTCTGCGTAGCAGATCAGGGCGATGTTGGCGGTTCTGTTCGGATCGTACTCGATGGCGACTACCTTTGCGGGGATGCCGTCCTTCGCGTTTCTCTTGAAATCGATGATTCTCAGTTTTCTTCTGCTGCCGCCGCCTCTGTGTCTCACGGTGATCTTACCCTGAGCATTGCGGCCAGCGTTGTTCTTCTTGGAGACGACCAGTGCCTTCTCCGGCGTGCTCTTTGTGATCTCTGCGAAATCAGAACCCGTCATGTGTCTTCTGGACGGGGTATACGCAGTATACTTCTTGATTCCCATATTTTTTCTCCTTACCGGCGCAAACTGCAGCGCCGTGCTTTGTTATCACGGAAAGGATTCTCCGTATAGTTGCGCGCTGTTATTTACAGACCCTGGAAGATCTCGATCTCCTTGGAGTCCTCGGTCAGCTGGACAATGGCCTTTTTCTGCTTTGCGGTCTTGCCGAAGGTCATGCCTCTGCGCTTGGTCTTGGTCGGGCAGTTCATGGTGTTGACGGAAGCGACCTTCGTTCCAGCGAACATCTTCTCGACTGCCTCTTTGATCATGCTCTTGTTTGCTTCCGGATGAACAAGGAAGGTGTACTTCTTCTCGCCCATGCCGGACATGCTCTTCTCTGTTACGAGGGGCTTGAGGATCACATCATAGTACTGAATGCTTGCCATTATGCGTATACCTCCTCAATCGTGGAAACAGCAGCCTTGGAAGCGACCACGGTGCTGTACTTCAGAATGTCGTAGACGTTGATGGTCTTCGGGGAAGCCATCTTCACGCCGGCGATGTTTCTGGCGGAAAGGATCGTGTTGGTATCATTTTCGGGAGCGACCACCAGAGCCTTTGCAACCTTCAGGTTCTTCAGGGTGGAAGCCATCTTCTTCGTCTTGACCTCGTCCATGCCGAAGTCGTCGACAACAAGGAACTTGTTCTCCTGAACGCGGCTGGTCAGAGCGCTCTTCAGAGCCAGTCTCTTCTCCTTCTTGTTCAGGGTAATGGTGTAGTCACGGGGAGTCGGTGCGAACACAACGCCGCCGCCCTTCCACTGCGGAGCTCTGGTCGAACCCTGTCTTGCGTGGCCGGTGCCCTTCTGTCTCCACGGCTTCTTGCCGCCTCCGGAAACCTCTGCGCGGGTCTTTGCTTTCTGGGTGCCCTGGCGCTTGTTCGCGAGCTGCGCGACAACTGCCATATGCACAAGATGCTCATTCACTTCAACGCCGAAAATCGCGTCGTTCAGCTCCATCGTCTCAACGACCTGTCCTTCGGTGTTGTAAACAGATACGTTTGCCATCTTTAGCGTTCCTCCTTCCTCGTATTACTTGCGGGACTTCACAGTCTCTTTGAGGGTTACCAGTGCTTTTCTCGGTCCCGGGACAGCTCCCTTGACCAGAATGAGATTGTTCTCGGCGTCAACGCGAACCACGGTGAGGTTCTGCGTGGTGACCTGAACATGTCCCATCTGACCTGCCATACCCTTGCCCTTGAAGACGCGGCTCGGATCGGAAGAGGAACCATTGGAACCCTGGTGACGGTGGAACTTGGAACCGTGAGTCATCGGTCCGCGGTGCTGGCCCAGTCTCTTGATAACGCCCTGGAAGCCTTTGCCCTTGGAGACCGCAGTTGCGTCGACTCTGTCGCCTGCTGCGAAGATGTCAGCCTTGATCTGGTCCTTGACGCTGTACTCGGAAGCGTTCTCGAAACGGAACTCTCTCAGGAAACGTCCGGCCTCGTAGACCTCTCTCTTGCCTTCGCCTCTGGTGACGGTCTTCTTCTCGATCCCGGCCTTCTCAAGCTGTCCTGCGTCGGGCTTGTTCACAAGCTTCGCGCGGATCTCGCCGAAGGCGACCTGGACTGCATCATAACCGTCGCTCTCTTTTGTCTTAACTCTGGTAACGACACAGGGGCCGGCCTGGAGCACGGTGACCGGGACAAGCGCGCCGTCGTCGTTGAAGACCTGAGTCATACCTACTTTTGTTGCAAGTATCGCTTTCTTCATGTTTTACCTCCTGTTTATCCTACAGCGGAACGCTTCCCGCGTTCATACTAGAGCAGGATAATATTTTTTGGTGCTTACTTTGTTTTCATCTTGATGTCGATATGAACACCGGCCGGCATCTCAAGGCGGGACAGAGCGTCCACAGTTTTGTCGGTCGGGGTCAGGACATC